>Ga0206870_1219_pt1 | contig 11677 bp, 10 predicted proteins | sample Alteio_BWOrgCont_36_FD_152620 | JGI IMG/M metagenome (GOLD analysis project Ga0206870, IMG submission 152620) | Enriched cells from forest soil in Barre Woods Harvard Forest LTER site, Petersham, Massachusetts, United States -... | ecosystem: Environmental > Terrestrial > Soil > Temperate forest >... | reverse complement strand
AGGGAGGAAGCCGGTGAAGTCAATAATAGAGATTAGTATGATTGAGAGTAGCGGGTCTTTCAGGAAAATGTAAACGGCCGTAGCGCCCAATGCTCCTATCAAACAGATGGTATCGAACGTGGTAATATTTTTTGTGCCAAGTTTTAATGATAATAAGCACACGTATGCACAAAACACTGCACCAATAGCCAATGACAGCGTACCCATTCCTGCCCCGCTGTTAAACATGGCAATGGTACCGGTTACCTGTAGTATGGTCCAGATGAGCCAGGTATAGATATGCGGCTTGGTAGTTTTCTTGTAGGTATCCCGCAAATAGGGAATAAAGCACGCTATATTCAGCGCTGCTGAAACTATCCCGCAGGTGGTTTTAAATGTCAGTTCCATGCGGGTTTATTATTTAGGTATTTGCCCTTCGACAAACTCAGGGTGACAGGGCAGATGTCATGTTGAGCCTGTCGAAACATGCTCCTTAAAATAACTTCTCTTCTTCGAGGAAGTGGGTGTTGTAATCGCCAGCCCTGAAACGTTTGTTATCCATCAGTTTTAAATGGAAAGGAATAGTAGTCTTTATACCCTCAATCACAAACTCTTCCAGCGCACGTTTCATTTTGGCAATAACTTCTTCCCTTGATTGGGCAACTGTTATAAGCTTTGCAATCATTGAGTCGTAGTTAGGCGGAATTACATAACCTGCATACACATGTGTGTCAACACGTATACCATGGCCGCCGGGAACGTGGAAGTTTACAATCTTTCCGGGGCTGGGCCTGAAACCATTTGCCGGGTCCTCGGCATTAATACGGCATTCCATTGCATGCAACTGGGGGAAATAATTCTTACCCGATATTTTAACGCCTGCAGCAATCTTTATCTGCTCAGCAATAAGGTCATAGTTAATTACCTCTTCTGTTATGGGGTGCTCAACCTGTATACGGGTGTTCATCTCCATAAAGTAAAAGTTGCGGTGCTTGTCAACCAAAAACTCTACTGTACCCACACCTTCGTAGTTAACGGCCTCGCCCGCTTTAATAGCAGCCTTGCCCATTTTCTCACGAAGTTTATCCGTCATAAACGGGGAAGGAGTTTCCTCTACCAGTTTCTGGTGGCGGCGCTGTATTGAGCAATCCCTTTCTGAAAGGTGGCACACAACTCCATATTGGTCGCCTGCAATCTGTATCTCTATGTGTCGAGGCTCTTCTAAAAACTTTTCCATATACATGCCATCGTTGCCGAATGAAGCCATAGCTTCAGTCCGTGCCGATTCCCATGCATGTTCAAGCTCTTCTTCTTTCCATATTACGCGCATACCCTTGCCACCGCCGCCGGCGGTAGCTTTCATCATAACAGGGTAGCCTATTTTCTTAGCCACTTTCTTAGCGTCTTCAAGGTCTTTCAGCAAACCATCGGAACCGGGAACAACAGGCACACCTGCCTTTTTCATGGTTTCCTTGGCGGTCGATTTATCGCCCATGGCCTCAATCATGGCCGGTGAAGCGCCAATGAATTTTATTTTATGCTCTTCGCATATATGCGAGAACTTTGCATTCTCTGAAAGGAAACCATAACCCGGATGAATAGCATCGGAGTTGGTTATTTCAGCGGCCGAAATAATATTCGGAATTTTTAAATAAGAATCTTTACTGGGAGGCGGGCCTATGCAAACAGCTTCATCGGCAAAACGCACATGAAGGCTGTCTTTATCGGCTGTAGAATAAACGGCCACCGTTTTAATGCCCATTTCTTTACAAGTCCGGATAACGCGCATGGCTATTTCGCCCCTGTTCGCAATCAGGATTTTCTTAAACATTATTTGTTCTGATTCTCCTTTGGAGTCAGCTTTTTTGCTTCTTGCCATAATTATCAGCTTGGGTCAATAAGAAGTAATGCCTGGTCGTATTCAACAGGGGTAGCATCATTAGCAATCACCTTTATAACTGTTCCGGAAACTTCGGCTTCAATTTCATTAAAGAGCTTCATGGCCTCAATAATGCAAATTACTTTACCCTTTTCAATCTTGTCGCCTACATTAACGAAAGGTGGCTTATCGGGTCCTGCAGAACGGTAAAAAGTACCAATCATAGGTGATTTTACAGTAATGTATTTTGCTTCATTGCCATTAGCGGAAACAGGAGCAGCAGGCGCCTCAGCGGCAACCTTTGGTGCTGCAGGTATTGCAGGCGCTACAGCAGGAGCTGTAACTACAGGTGCTGCAGGAGTAACCATAACGGGTACCTGTACCTGTGTAGCCTCGGTAACACCCCTTGAGGTTTTAATAACCAGTTTAATGTCTTTTGTCTCCAATTCAACTTCGGCAACATTAGCCTTGGCAACAAAACGAATGAGTTCTTCTACTTCTTTCAAATTCATAACCTTGGTCGTTTTAAAATGTTCTATTCACTAACAAATATAAAATCTTTAAGGGAATTAGCTATTATATGCCCATTTAACATAAATAGCACCCCATGTAAACCCGCCGCCAAAGGCAGACAGGATAATATTATCGCCTTTTTTCATTTGCTTCTGGTATTCCCACAAACACAGCGGTATAGTACCCGAAGTAGTGTTGCCATATTTGTGAATATTCAACATTACTTTGCTTTCAGGCAGTTCCATGCGATGGGCCACAGCTTCAATAATACGTTTGTTAGCCTGGTGTGGTACCAGCCATGCCACATCGTCGGGTTTAAGGTTGTTGCGCACCATCATTTCAGCAGAAACATCGGCCATTTGTTTAACAGCCACTTTGAAAACTGCTTGTCCTTCCTGGTATATATAATGCTCTTTCTTTTCTACTGTTTCAATTGAAGGTGGTTTTACCGAACCTCCCGCTTTCTGGTACAAATGCACCCTTCCTGAACCATCAACCTGGTGTTTAAAATCGAGTATGCCGAAACCTTCGGTGCTGGGCTCTAGTAACACGGCCCCGGCTCCGTCGCCAAAAATAACGCAAGTGGCGCGGTCGGTATAGTCAACTATAGCCGACATTTTATCTACCCCCACCACAACCACTTTTTTATGCGCACCTGTTTGCACAAACTGTGCACCCGTTGTAAGGGCATAAATAAAGCCTGAGCAGGCTGCATTAATATCAAAGCTCCATGCTTTTTTTGCGCCTACTTTATCGCAAATAATGTTGGCGGTAGCCGGAAATATATAATCGCCGGTAACAGTAGCCGCAATAAGTAAATCAATTTCATCGGGCGATATGCCTCTTTTTTCACAAAGGCGTTTTACGGCTTCAGCACCCATAACCGATGCACCTTTGTCCGCGCCTTTTAAAATTCTTCTTTCTTTTACACCCGTACGCGTGGTTATCCACTCGTCGTTAGTATCAACCATTTGCGATAGCTCCTGGTTAGTGAGTACGTAATCGGGTAAGTAGCCTTCTACAGCAGTAATTGCGGCGGTAATGGCCATGTTCGGTTAAGGATTAAATGCTTGTTTTATTTTCTCAGCTACTCCCGCAGCCGCCATTTCGCTAGTAAGCAGTATCATATTCTTAGTCGCCACTTCATTTGAAATGCCATGGCCTATCACAACAGTGGAGTTAACACCCAAAATCGGGGTGCCACCATAAATTTCGTAGTTGAACCTATCGAAGAAAGAATCTTTCATTTTTCTTTTCCTGTATATCCTGTAAAAAGCTTCAGCTTCTTTCAATACCACATTTCCTACAAAGCCTTCGCAAACTATTACATCGGCCGAGCCTCCGTCGAAAATATAACGGCCCTCTATGTTGCCAATGAAGTTAATCTGCTTCATGTCCTTTAGCAACTGGTGCGCAGCTTGTGCCACCAGGTTGCCTTTTTCTTCTTCTTCGCCAATATTGAGCAATGCCACCTTAGGGTCGGCAATGTTGTAAATGCATTTGGAATAAATCTGCCCCAATACTGCAAACTGGCAAAGCACCTCGGGGCGGCAGTCGGCATTGCTGCCTACATCTAAAAGAACACCCACGCCACCATCTTCTTTGGGAACTACGGTAGCTATGCACGGGCGCTGTATGCCTTCAATAGTCTTAACGCTGTAAAGCGCACCAACCATCATAGCGCCTGTGTTGCCATTGCTGGCAAAGGCATCAATTTCTTTGCTTTTTAATTGCTGGAAGCCTAATCCAATGCTTGAATTGGGTTTCTGGTTAATGGACTTTAGCGGAGATTCAGCCATTTCAATAACCTCTGTGGTATGTACAATATCAAAGTCTTCTTCCTTTGCTTTGTTTTCATGCAAAAGAGGAATTATCTGGTCGCGGTCGCCAAAAAGCACAAGCCTTGCACCGGCCGGCAGTTCTTTTGCGGCCAATACAGCTCCCCCGACTGTAGTACGTGGGGCATAATCGCCCCCCATTATATCCAGCCCTATTCTCACTGGCTAAGGATTAAGCTCAATGAAAAATGAGTCATAAACAAGCTCGTTGTTATGCAGAAACACTCTTTTCTATGGCCTGTTTTCCTTTGTAAAATCCGCATTCCGGACATACACGGTGGCTAAGTACCGGAGCACCGCAATTCGAGCAGGTTGACAAGGTAGATGCAACCGCCTTATAATTGGTCCTGCGTTTCCTTCCACGGCTTTTCGAATGTCTTCGTTTAGGATGTGGCATAATTGTTTGGTTTTAAGTTGTTTTTTTCTTTGGTTTCTCCTCCTCGTGGGAAAAACGCTTGTTACTGTTTATTATGTATTGCTCATCACTGCTTTTCTCCACTTCTATGTTCTTAAGTTTCTTTAATACCTCCGGGTTGCAATTTCGCGTTCCGTCCTTTTCAGGGGGGTGCAATTTTTGCATGGGCAGCGAAAGTACAACATATTGGTATACGTAAGGGGCTATATCTATATCTTTTTCGCCTGTGGCAAGGGTAACCATATCATCTTCTTCCTGGTGTTCACGGCCATCGGTCTTTACAATCAGCTGTTTTTGAAGGTAAACGGGCAGGTTAAAATCGTCCCCGCAGCGGTCGCAGGTAACGTTTACAGTACCGTCAATGGTAAAGTTGAACATCATTATGCGCGAATTCTTATTAAACTCAATGATTACCTTAAGGTTAGCATCATGAATATCTTCATAATGGTTCTCCTTAAACAGTTCACCATCAAGGGTAAAAAGAAAGCTATATTCACCCGCCTTAAGGGGGGCAAAGTCAATAATGCACTGTGTGTCCTTTATTCTCACTCTTTTCGTTGGAAAAAACCGTGCAAAAGTAAGATTTTATTTTGAATAAAGGCACTATTTCATCAGGGCATCTTATCTTTAAAGAACTGCAGGTATTCGTCGGCCTTTTTATGGCCAAACAACAGGCGGTAATTCTGCTGCGAAATATAGAAGGTTTGGTATGCGCTGGGTGGTAGTGTTTTAAACACATCGTCGCTGTTTTTCAGGTATGTATAGTAGTTCTTGGCAAGGTCCTGGGTTGCAAACTTCTTCATTACTATCATCAGCTGGTTTGCATTCAGGAATATTTCGTCGGTAGAAAGGTTACTCTGGCTGAAGGTTTTAGAATTAAGGTCAGTCAGTTTATTCCGTACGTCGCTTATTTTTTGCGATTCTTTGTTGTCAACAAGCAATACCCACAGGTAAACCGTATCGGGGGTATTTAAATAGGTAACGGTTGTATCTTTAACCGGAGGAGGCGCCACGGGCTTTTTATTTAAATAGTTCAGTACATTTTGTGCCAGTATTTTAACCGAATCCCTGGGATAGTCAATGGTAATCTTTGTAAGGGCGTCTTTATAGGCCTGTTCGCCCTGTGTGCCGCCGGTCGCTATAGCTTCAAGGTAGGCAAAGCGGGGTGTGAGGTCGTTTTTGGGGTAAAGCGAATCGGCCTGCTGGCAATCAATCATCATCTGGGCCCATTTTTCATGTTTGTAGTCGTCAATGGTAGTGCCATATAGTTTTAAAACAGCCTGTTTGTTGGCTTCCACATCGCGGGCATATTTGTCTGGGTCCGAAACCAGTTTGGCATACACGGTATTAGGGTACTTGGTAAGCAACAGGTTTTTATAGTAGTTCATCCGGTCATCGTTGTGCACCAGTTTATAAATAACATAAAGCTCATAATACACAATCAGCTTATACTTATTATCAGGAAAACGTTGCAGCAGTTCTTCAAATTCAGCCGACGACCTGCGGTAGTTATGCAGGTATTCTTTATAAATGGCTCCGGCATTATAGTAAGCATCAATCACACTATCTACCGATTTCTTGAATTTAGCATCCGTAAGCGGAATGTTTTTCAGGTAATGGGCGCGGTTATACTTACTCGCCGAAGAATCCTTAGCGGTTTTTACATTTTTCCCTTTAGCCGCCGAAGAATCCTTTGCGGTAGTTTCAGCTCCTGAGGTAGCGGCTGAAGCATCAATCATTTTTTTACTTCTTCGCCAGTTATCTTCCAGGTTCCTGTTACCCCATTTCTTAATAAACTCTTCAGTGCCTTGTGTTTCCAGGGCCGGGTTATAAAAGTACCATTTGCCGTTGGAAACGGTGGCATTTCCATTGGGATTGGAAGTAGAAGGCGCCGATGCTGCTTCCAGTTGTTTTTTCTTATCTTCATCAGCTTGCCTGGCATTGGCAATTATATCATCAATATACTTGTCAAGATCCTTCTTATCCATCTTTGCCAGCTTCTGAACGCTGTCCTGGAAAGTTATAACTTCAAGATAGGTTACCAGTTTCTGAAGGTTATCCCTCTTTGCCACTATTGAATCGCGTCCCTTTGAGTTTTTAGGCAGGGCGGTAAGGGTACTGTCAAAATATCTTTTCGACAGTACATATTCTTCCCAGTCGAAATTGAAATTGGCAAGGGCCATATAGGAAAGGGCTTTCTGGCGCTGGTTGGTAGTGCTGGTACGTATAGATTTGTTCATGTCCTTTATGCAGAGGGCAGTATCTCCTTCTTTAAGGGCAATCTGGGCAAGGGCGTAATAAATCTGGTCGCGGTTATCGCTGTTTTTAGTAGGCTTAAGCATCTTGTTAAGCTCCTTTTTTATGCTTTCATTTTCTTTAGGGCCGCCCATAAAAAGCAAGGCACGGTTAATCTTAGCCTCAAATTCAAGGTCGTATGGCGGGTGCGATTTTAATACTTTAGTGTAATAGTCAAACGCCTTTTTCGGCTCGCCGCCTTTGGCTGCCAATTGGGCAAGTATAAAATAGTAGCGGGCGCGCACGCTCTTTTTCTTTTCTGTTCCTATTGCTTTCGTAATCCATTTGGCTACTTCTTCCCATTGCCCGGTGCGTTCGTAGTAATCGGCAGTAACGGCATACACCTGTGTCATAAGTTTTTCAGGCAGGCTTTTGTTGCTTTTTAAATAATCAATAAGTTCTTCGGCACGTGATACCGACCCCATCTGGTTAAAGGCCCTTGCCTGCCATATCATGGCTTCAAACTTTACATCGGTGCCCTTGTATACACGAGATGTGTAATCGAATTCATCAATAGCCTTAAGATATTCGTTTTTATAAAGATTAGCCTGGGCATTAAGCAGGTAGCAATATTTTATATACTTAACGGCGTCGTAAATTTCATGCTTGTTTTTGTCGGTAATAGTGTGGTTCTCTATCATGGTTTTGGTCTTCAATATGGTCCTGTCCATTTCAGGGAATATTGAAGTAACTTCCGTTTGGTCGGCATAAACGTAAACAGGTATAACATCCGAAAAATCTTCTTTATGGGTAGTGCCCAGTTTCTGCAGCCCGTCCTGGAATGAAAGCTTGCCCCAGAAATAGCCATTAAAGTGGGCGCAGGTGTTATGGAAATGCCTTGTCATCCATGTATTCTTTTCTGTGGTGCAGCCAACTGCAAACAGCAAGAATATGAGTGCGAAGCGTGTATTTGAAAGTTTACGTAACAAGTAAGGTCTTTAATATCAAACTTATAATAACTGTTTTAGGGCCAAAATAGTGTGCAAAGGTCTGAATATTATTACAACGGAATATTACCATGCTTTTTGCGGGGCAGTTTATCCACCTTGTTCTTCAGCATGCTGAAAGCTTTAATAAGCTTAATGCGGGTATCTTCCGGCAATATCACTTCATCGACATAACCACGTTCAGCCGCACGGTAAGGGTTGGCAAAGTGCTCAACATATTCCATCTCTTTTTCTTTGAGTTTTTCAGCCGGGTTCTTTGCTTCTGTTATTTCCTTTTTGAAAATGATTTCAGCCGCACCCCTTGCACCCATAACTGCAATTTCGGCAGTGGGCCATGCATAGTTCATATCAGCCCCAATGTGTTTAGAGTTCATTACATCATACGCTCCACCGTATGCTTTGCGGGTAATAACGGTAACACGAGGCACCGTGGCTTCGCAGAAAGCATACAACAGTTTGGCTCCGTTTGAAATAATGCCGTTCCATTCCTGGTCGGTACCGGGAAGAAAGCCGGGTACATCTTCAAAAACAAGTAAAGGAATATTGAACGAATCGCAGAAACGGACAAAGCGTGCCGCCTTTAATGATGATTTAATATCGAGCACACCGGCCAAAAAAGCAGGCTGGTTTGCCACAATGCCGATACTTTTACCCGCAAGCCGTGCAAAACCTACCAATATGTTTTCAGCATAGTTTTTATGCACTTCAAAAAACGAATCGGCATCAACCACTTCGTTAATTACATCGCGCATATCGTAAGGCTGGTTGGGGTTTTCAGGTATCAGCGTATTTAAAGCCATGCGCTTTTCATCGCCACCCTCATAGGGCAGTGCAGGTGGATCTTCTTCACAGTTTTGCGGTACGTAACTTAGTAATTGCTTAATGTAACTCAAACACTCAGGCCCGTTGGCGCAACTGAAATGCGCCACACCCGACTTTGATGAATGTGTTGAAGCGCCACCTAATTCTTCCGATGTTACTTCTTCATGTGTAACTGTTTTTACTACGTTGGGGCCGGTAACAAACATATACGAGGTGTTTTCCACCATCAATATAAAGTCGGTTATGGCAGGTGAATAAACAGCTCCACCGGCGCAAGGGCCCATTATGGCTGATATCTGTGGTATAACACCCGATGCTATAGTGTTGCGGTAAAATATATCGGCATAGCCGCCAAGCGATACTACGCCTTCCTGTATGCGTGCCCCGCCTGAGTCATTGAGCCCGATAACGGGAGCGCCGTTTTTCATGGCCAGGTCCATAATGCGGCAAATCTTTTCGGCATGCGATTCGGAAAGCGAACCTCCGAAAACGGTAAAGTCCTGCGCGAAAACATATACGGGCCTGCCATTAATGGTTCCGTAGCCTGTAATAACACCATCGCCCAGGTATTTTTCACGCTCCATGCCGAACTCTGTGGCACGGTGGGTAACAAACATGCCTATCTCTTCAAAGCTGCCTTCGTCCATTAATATGTTAATGCGCTCACGGGCGGTGAGCTTGCCCTTTTTATGCTGCGATTCAATACGGGCCTCACCTCCGCCAAGTTTTGAAAGGGCTATTTTTTCCTGTAATTCGTTAAACTTTTTATTCATAGCTGACTAAGGTATAAGATGAAGACCTGCAAAGTTAAAAGGAGAAATGGATTAGAGAAATAGTGCATAAAATTAAAGGCTATTTAATGTTCGGGAATGTAATATTTTGTAGTTTTAAAAATTATTCATGAAAAACCCTAATTCATAATAATAAAGATGCTTACTTACAGGAAGTTCAAGAGCAGATTATTAATTCTTTCAGGCCTTTTAGCGCTATCATTCTCCGCTTTTTCGCAGGGAAGAGACCGGAGCGGGAAAATGGATACAGTGAAGGGATTACCTTATTTTATAAAGGTGGGCGAAGGCACAGGTGGTGTTAAGCTTGGCAGTTCAACCATTGCCGATGTGCAACGGATTTTCGGCAAGGGCAAAATAAGAGATGAGAAATCGAAACGTAACGGGAAGATTTATACCGATAAGACCGTAACATATAAAGCAAAAGGGCTTAAATTTTTTGCCATAAGTACACCCGATAGCGCCACTGTAATATATTCTATAGAAATTGTAATGCCAGGGGCGCGGACAGAACGGGATGTTGTTATTGGCAGCAGTACACAGGCAGAGGTAATACTGGCCTATGGCGATCCTTCTTACCGGTCTCCGGCTAATATCAGCTACGACACCCAGGGCGTAATTTTCGAATTCAGCAATGGAGTGGTAGACAGGATTCTTATAAGCCAGACCAGGCAATAGATTGTATTTATGGAAGTCGTCGCAGTTTCGCCTGTTATTCATGAAAGCTGGAAAGAGCCACTGAAAGAAGAATTCGCAAAACCTTATTTCGCACAATTAAAACAGTTTCTTGTCGAGGAACGCAAGAAGCATACCATATATCCTCCCGGGAAGCTTATTTTTTCAGCGTTTAACCATACGCACTTCGATAATGTGAAGGTGGTGATACTCGGGCAGGACCCATACCATGGTCCAGGGCAAGCCAATGGCCTCTGCTTTTCTGTTAGTGATGGAATAGCCATGCCGCCATCGCTGGTAAATATTTTCAAAGAGATACATAATGATTTAGGCTACCCCATACCAACATCGGGCAACCTTGAACGCTGGGCCGACCAGGGGGTGCTACTCCTCAATGCAATGCTCACCGTGCGTGCCAATGAACCAGGTTCGCACCAAGGCAAGGGTTGGGAACAGTTTACCGACAGTGTAATAAAGCGTATATCGGAATTGAAAGAGGGAGTAATATTTTTGCTTTGGGGAAAATACGCCCAGGCAAAAGAACAACTGATAGATACCAAACATTTTGTATTGAAAGCTCCGCACCCTTCACCATTCTCAGCGCATAGTGGCTTTTTCGGGTGTAAACATTTCTCAAAGGCCAATGAAATCCTTAGCCGCGAAGGCAAAAAAGAAATTGATTGGCACTGAAATCCTCAATTAAAAATTAAAGATTAAAAATTGCGTCAATGGGCAATTACAATTTTTGTGGTTGCAATTTGTTTAGTACCATTGCTCAGTGAAGCATTATAAACACCATTGGCCCATTTGTTTGTTTCAATGACGCATGTTTTTTGCCCGGGTGCAATGGTTACCTGTGTTACAAGTTTACCTTCAATTGTATAGATGCTGACGTACTGCTTCACTTGCATAGCGTTTACCGCAATTGTGAAATTATCGGAGGTTGGATTAGGATAAACCATTATAGAAGCATTTGGGTTCTTTTGTTCATTTATACCAAGCACTGTTGAAACACCGTTTGCAAATGTATACTGGCCCAAAGGCACTGAATCGAGGGTAACGTAGCCATAATTACCGCCCAAATATGATTTTGTGTACTTCGGAAACTCTTTCCAGTCTGCTCCTGCGTTGGGGCGATAGAGCAGAATGATACTGTCTCTTGTTTTCATCATAAGAGCTGTATCCAGGTAATAACTACCATTCATGGGAGAACCACCCCTACGGCCATCAAAATAAAGTCTTGCTGTAGCTGAATAATTACCGGGTAGTATGCCGCTTACGTTCCAATATCTGTATGGCGATATGCGGTAATGCAAGGCTGTATCTTTTACTGGGTCGGGTGCGGCGTAGTTGTGTTCTACAAACAGGTATGCCGAATCGCTGATGGTATTTACGGTAAGGTCAACTCTTCCATACGTTAAATTATAGGTACCTGTTTTAGTAATTTTAACAGTATCGGAAGAAACAGCTTCAGCTATTCTGTTTTTCATGTTCAGCCCAGCGAAGACAGGATTAAAGGGTACGGT
>Ga0206870_1218_pt1 | contig 11696 bp, 13 predicted proteins | sample Alteio_BWOrgCont_36_FD_152620 | JGI IMG/M metagenome (GOLD analysis project Ga0206870, IMG submission 152620) | Enriched cells from forest soil in Barre Woods Harvard Forest LTER site, Petersham, Massachusetts, United States -... | ecosystem: Environmental > Terrestrial > Soil > Temperate forest >... | reverse complement strand
CGAAGATGACGTGGGAGAAGTATGAAGGACTTCTGCGTCAGCTTCCCTTGTTGCCACCCCGAATCATGCATTCCTGGGCTAAGAGGGGGAGTCCGGCTTGAGGAACCCGCTGCGGGAAATCTGCACGGTGGGGTCTGTGAGGGGGGAGAATCCTGGGAGGCCACGGTGAACCTAAACGGGCACGAAACCGGAAACGGTGGAAACAGCCAAGGGGAGCCTACAGCCAGCCGGGATCTCCTCTACTCGGAAGTCCATCGCAGCGATGGCTTCCCAATGATTGCTCAGAAAGGCCACCCATCGCTTTGCCGGATCGGAATTCCGTGGCGCTTTCCGCATCCAGCGCAACACGTTCCGTTCAGAAATGTCGAAGCCAAGCATCTTCAGTTCGCCATGAATCCGTGGCGAGCCCCAGGTTGGGTTCTCCCTAACCATGCGGAAGATGAGTTCGCGGAGTTCAACGCTGACGCACTTCCTGCCGGCATGAATTGGAGCCGCGAGAGCCAGGTGCAATACAGCTTGAAGCCGGCGCGGTGCCATCGCACAACGGTCTCCGGCTGAACGATAATCAACGTTTGCCGCCACCGAGACCAGAACCGCCGCAATATCACCCAGAAAAGTCTGTCGGTAACGGCAACGCGAGGATGGGAATGTCTCCGTTTCAAGACAGCAAGCTGTTGACGGAGAGCCAAATTTTCCAGGAGGAGGTCGCCGCGGAAACGAAAGAAGATGATAACCGGAACAGGCAGAAGCTTCACCAGGCACAGCATGCAAGAAGTTGTACACGGAGACAGTCCAGATTGGACAATGGGCTCATCGTCATGATTCAACAGCAGATCGCTATTTTGGCGAGCGACACCACGGCATTTGTGCTGCCCGAACGTTGGAAGAGATGGTCATGAACCAACGGACAAGGTCCGAGAAAGCCCCATATCTCAATTAGCTGCTGACGTCTGTTACTGCACCCCTCAGGCCTTGAATGGCAGTCAAGCCGTTGTGGGCCGACCCGTCGCTGACGACCGCATGCCTCACAATCTGACTTCCCACCTCGCTATGAACTCGCCTATTGTGTGACACCGACGGTCGAGCGCCGCCCCCTCCGCTGACCGTGACACCTATTGCTCTGAAGATGGAGGGAATCCTGCGTGCGTACATCACCCAAGACCTGAATCGCCTTCTACGCGCGATGAGTTAAGGTTGGTGCTGTCTTGGGCCGTGGGAGAGATTCTACGGTCTTTTCTTGATGGCTAAATCAAGTTCGGACGACTATCTGAGGGCTTGGTAGCTTCGAAGACTTGGAGATCTCATAGGTGCGCACGATGTGACCAGGGAGCAGCTTCTGGCACAGATCACGAACCAGGAGCATGCTATTGCCGGGGTACAGGCACGGTTAAAGTCCGGGGAGTTCTCGAGAGCGGGAAGAGCCAAACTAGAACGTGAGATGCTCAAGCGGGCCCAATTGCGGTATAGCGCGCTGCATGATTTCAGAAAGCTGGGGAAATACAGTCTTGAGCCATACCTCCGCGCAGGAGTCCCGCAAATCCATTGATTCCCGCGGGCATGTCTGTGAACCTGTAACCGATTCAGTCCGTGCCGCAAGCAGCTGGCCCCGAACATCGAGCAGTTCTTGTGAGCACCAATACGCGCTATGTGATCCGGATTGCTCAGATCAAGATGACCCTGGTGACTACAGTGAAGAACGTAAGGTGGGTAAGTAGGTGGGGCTAGATAAATGGACAACACACTTGAAGCGATGACGAAGCAGGAACTGCTTGAAAGGCGGCAACAGGACGAAATGCGGATGGCAGAATTAGACCCTGAAAAGGAGGGGAACTCTACTGGTCACGGATCTGGCATAGCACACAGAGATTCGAGATATTTGAATGAATACCATAATCTCGAAGCTGAAGTCGCAGCCATCGATGCCCTTCTAAAGTGACGCAGGCGAGCGCTCCACGGGTCACGACGTTACGCTCCCGGTGGACCTTTGTGTACTTGATCGAACACGATGGATGGTGCTTCCATCTCTTGAGCTCTTCAAGACGGTCATTGTAAGGTGGCGCACGGTCGAGAGCAGGGATTTGCAAAGCCGCGCGGTGACGACGCCTTAGCCGAGTGGGATGTCCACAGGCTCGGGTTCGCACTGGCGTCCGCATGCGGTCTGCCCATCTTGAACGCCACTGGCCGCTCGGTCGGAATTTAAAAATGTGATCTGAGCAACTGAGGTTTCAAAAAGGCATCCTAACCGATCATGGATTTTCTAGCGATTTGCTCAACCCCAGAATTGACGTTGGCCCCCCGCACAGGCTGTCTTCATCACTTTGACGTATCGTGTTCAAAATGTCGGAAGACGTATGGTCTGTGGGGACCGCCGCCAGAGTTTGGTGACCAACTTCGTCAAGATCGGGAAAATTCGCTAAGACAATTTCTTGCAGACGTCTGCCCATACCACAAAGACTCTTTTCCGATACCAGCTTTGGAGACAGATTGACGCCTGATCGTGTTCGCCGTCCTCGCTATAATGCTTCACGTTCATGTTCCGGAAATTGTCCGTGAAGCGTACGGCTCGACGGCAGCGAGATCGGCGGCCTGCACAACAAACACGGCTACGCCCGCAACGTACATTGCCACTTCTCGATAGTTACGATTGTTGTTGAGATGGGGGAATCGCTCCACAAAAAAGTCCGAGCGTAAACTCCCTGCAAATCAGAGTGAGAATCCGCTCACAACCCTACAGGGCACGCCGTGCAAATCGCCCAAAGTGATCCAATGTGATCAGACATCCGTCTGGACCACTTCCTAGAATATGGGGTAGTGAAGAGTTGAAATGACCGTTTCAAACGGCCGATCCAGCTTCTATCTATAGAGGAGGTGTCGCATGGAAACTATCTTGATCATTGTCCTGGTGCTGTTTTTGCTCGGTGGCGGGGGCTGGGGATACTCTCGTTGGCGCCGCTAGATTGGGATCACAGAATGAACGGGTAACCCATATGTAATGATCTCGACAGCGCTATGCATGAGGGAAGTTCGACTCTGAGGATAGAGCCGCCAACCCTCTTCGGGCTTGCTGAACTAAGTCAGCCCACCTGAAGTCTTCCCCTGATGGGTTCTGTGGAAAGCCGGTATGCGATGCCTTCGGATGCGATTCTGCACGAAGCCCAGCAACTCCACAACGTGAGTGATCGTCTTGACTCGCTGGCTGACGAACATCCTGTCATCTCAGAAGCCCTCATCACCATCTCAGGAAACGTTCGTCATACTGCCACGTTGCTGGAAGTGCTTGTTGTGACGAAAATGGGACCGCCCTCCGGGCCTGGTTCGGCGAATGCCTGATTGGCATCTTCTGTTGGAACGGCGTTATGAGGCACTGAGAACAGATTCTCCGCGCTGTCCGTATTAATATTATGAAGAAGAAGAGCAGCAAAAATCGGCTGGAGATCGCGAGGAAGATCATTTCCGACGTTAATAGGGAAATGCAGAAGCCCCGATTGACGGAGTCGGTCCGCAACGATGGAATACATCAGGATGCACCGATCGTCAAAGAACCTTCTGCTCGTTCTGCGAGAGTGTAAATTCGGGCCTTCGGCACGGCGCGCGACGGGTCCGCAAAAGGAATCAGCGGTATTTACTACCGCTCGATGTTGTCACCGCCACAGATCTTTTACGGGCTCCGGGCATTGTGTGAAATCCGACGGCGCGGCCTCGTCGCACTGACTCAGTCGTGGAGAACCACATTGAGCAGCGACTTATGTACCTGGATGCGCCCGTTGTATGTAATGAAGCCGAGCTTGCGAAAACGATTCATGAAGAAGCTGACGCGGGACCGAGTAGTCCCGATCATCTCTGCCAGGGTTTCCTGCGTAATCTGCGGAATCAATGTTTCTGGCTCGCCCGGCTTGCCAAACTCCGCCAGCAATAAAAGAATTCTCGCCAAACGCTTTTCACTGGAGTTGAAAAGGTGATCGACAAGGTCGGCCTGGATTCGCATACTGCGACCCAGCAGAAACGCTAAGAACAGGTCGGAGAATGCATGCTCTTCGTGCATCACGCGGATCATCTCCTTCCTCTCTATCTTTAATGCTGTACAGGCGGTGATGGCAGTTGCAGTCGCCATGCGCAGATCGCTCACGGTTGCGAGCGACTCCTCGCCGACGAAGTCGCCGGCGGAGCAAAGCGTGATTGTGGCCTCTTTGCCGTTTCTCGAAACGACGGTGAGTTTGGCGCGGCCTTTCTGAAGATAGAAGACAGAGTCAGCTGGACTTCCTTGCGAAAAGAAGGCCTGCTTTGGCTTTAATTGGACGATCGTCCGTCCCAGGCCGGCTTTTGCCAGAAATGTGGAGGGGTCAAAGGCAGTTTTTTGAGGCTCAGCGACCTGAATAAGCCCTTTCCAGGATGGTCGTGCACGGGGAGATCGGGCGAGAGCGCGTCCGCCGCCAATCTGGAATCGTCGGCAGAAATCCTACAGAAATTATAGACCCTGTGAGAATCCTTCCCTTTCCGGCCCTCTGCTCAGGCACTCAAGATGCTGGCAATGGCATGTGAATTCAATCATGTCTTTTGCAGTGAGCTGAGGGGCGAAGGGAGTGAAAAATTGTCTGGCGCCCGGCAGCTCCGACTTCGGCATCATAGGCGGAGCCAGAAAGGCCGATTCCTTATGGTTCGCGAACGCCCCGATAATCGCTGCGAGATCAACGATGTCCCTTGTCACCAGTTAAAAGGTGGCTGGGACCGTCAGTGCGACCCATCACGTCAATCAGTTTTGGGATGACAGTTCGCAACTAGCACGCTTTGTAATGCGGCGCTTATTTCGGCGGCGGTCGCGGGTTTTGTAATCACTGCGTCAAAGCCGTAGTTGGCGAAATCTGACATGACTGCTGCATCCGAGTAGCCGCTGGAGACAATTAGCTTTGAGGACGGATCGATTTCCTTCAGTTTGGCAGCGGTTTCTCTACCACCCATGCCACCCTTACGGTCAAATCCAGTAGAACAACGTCAAAACTTTTCTCGGCTAGCTTTGCTCGTTCGTCGATCGCGATTGCCTCAGCTCCATCCCGGGCAGTCTCAACCTCGTAACCGAGTTTGCTCAGAACGACTCCGACCAGGTACCGAACAGCGTCGTCATCGTCCATCACCAATACGCGTTCCGTTCCGGTCTGCGTATTGTTGACGATCGGAGCCGCTGTTGCCGGACCGTGGGGCGAGGCTGGCAGATCGATAACAAACACCGTCCCTTCCCCGGGTTGCGATTCTACCGAAATGTGCCCCCCGTGCTTAGCGACGATTGCATATGTTGTCGCCAAGCCAAGGCCACTCCCACTTGGCTTGGTTGTGAAATATGGATCGAATATCCGGGGAAGCACATCGGCAGGAATGCCGTAGCCATAGTCCCGAATCGAGATCCTGACGCACGGGGGGCATCAGAGCCATCCGAAAACTTAGCATTCTCTGCGCGCTCAGCCTGAACCTCAATGATTCCACCCTGCGGCATCGCCTCGCGGGCATTAAGAAGAATGTTGTGGAGTACCTGGCCAATCTGACCTGGATCGACGTTAGCAAAGCCGAGACCTTCCGCGATATGGACCGCAAAGCTGGCTGAGGCGCCAGCACGTGCAAGGTGAACGGCGTCTGTGACCAGATCGGCGACGGGAACCAGACGCCGGATGGGAGCACCGCCTTTCGCAAAGGTTAGCAACTGGGACGATAGCAGTGCCGACCGCTGGTAGGCGTCGGCGATTTGATCCAAGATCCCCTGGACGGGATCTCCAACATCCAGGTGCGACTTGCCCAGTTCAATATTCCCGCGTATTATCATCAGAAAATTATTGAAGTCATGGGCAATACCACCAGCTAGGACTCCGAGGGATTCTAGCTTGCGCGCACGTAACAGCTCCTCCTCCATATCTTCCCGCTGCGCAATCTCAGCCCTCAATTGCTCAGTGGATCTATGTAGTTCAGCCGTACGCTCCTGGACTCTGACTTCCGTGCCTGATTCAATGCTTCGGTCTGCTTCTTAGCAGCTCGTAGATCGTCCACCAGGTCCTGGTTCTCGAACTGCAGCTCGAGTGATAAGTCGACCGTGCGATAGACGCGCCATGTCGTAATCAGGGTGGCAAGAGTAAACACCGCGGCCAATAGCGCCATGGCGACGTGCATTTCATCGCCGTCGATAACAAGGCGAATTGCGGGGATGAGTCCCGTCGGAACCAGAAACGCGAGGAATGCCTCTGGCCTCGCCGCCAGCACAGATCCGGCGCCGAGCATCATTCCACCCAGGACGAAAAGAAGGAAAAGCTGATTGATGAGATCGGCTTGTGGATATAGGAGGACTCCCGCTCCGCCCCAGCCAGCGCCAGCCAGGCTGGCGCCAATCACAAACGCGGCTCGCCAACGGCCAAGCTCGGTGGACGCAGTCGAGGCGCGCCTGTAGGCTCGCGCAAGCGCACTCCGAGCAACCGCAACCAGGGCAATGTAGAGCCACCACCCAAGGACGAAATAGTGGAGGAACGGTACGCCATTGAAGGAGAGCCAGGGTGGTGGCCGCGAGTAGCGTGACACCAAATCCGGTGTTTGAATTGCCGAACAGGAGTTTCATCTGCGCCGACACGATCTCTCGCCTTCTAGAATCCTGCTGGATCCGTATCACACCGACGACCGGATAGCCTGGGAGCACGATTTTGCCCTTCAATGAACTGATAGGCGGTGCCTTCCATCTTCTGCGGAGTTTGGAGTTTTGACTACCAAAAAGCCGATGTCCTGCGGCTTTTCTGTCTTCTTGCAAATTTTGACAAACTTTTCATCCGTACCCTTGGCGGTTCGGGGATGGCATGGGATCTCACCTCAGTGTCCGATTGTAATTTTCGTGTCTCAGTCCAATGGGCCGCCGTCACGTCTCATGGTGTGGGATTTCCGGAAGCGGTGAGGTGTTGTCATTGGTTGTGAACGGCCTTATAAACAGAGATCGCTCGTCGCAGTAGTTTGTGGATTACTCCTGGTTTGTCGACAAGTCGGAAGTAATCCTGCCTGACGACGATCCCAAGTCGATCTCGTAGTGACGGTGATTTGGGTAAGTTCGACTCCGGCGTTGTGAACTTGCTCAAAAGGGACTTTCGGCAGTACGCAAAGCATGAGGCAGCCCGGATCCGACAGGGCCGGTTCCGCGAATTGTTCGCGGCTAAGCCCGACGCTCGGAGCGCGGAAAGCAGCGCAATGTACCTAAGAGCGTGGCTGTCCGCGTGAACTTCCATACCACGGCAGGCGGAATGTTCATCCAGACGCGACCGACGCGTTCGGCATGCAATCCGAGCCGTTCCGTTGGAAAAGGGCAATTTGCCGTGTAAGTAAACTGGATCAGTTGGCCATCTGCAGCCAGCGCCTTCATCATTCCTTCCACGATCGCGATCCGGTCGTCGCCGTTCAAATTGCGAATGGGCAGACTCGAAATGAGAGTCTGCACCTGGGATATCCCCTCCTCACAAAGGATGGCTCCGGCATGCTCTGCATCGCCGCAGCGGACTCGGATGTTTGGAAACCGCTTGTGCAGGTGGGCAACAAGCGACGGATCACGCTCTATCACGAATAAGCGGTTGGCTGGGAGGCCAAGGCTGAGCAGTGCGTCCGTAATTGATCCCGTGCCCGCTCCCACTTCGAGCACATGGGAGCTCCCGCAACCCACCTGAGAGGCGATCAGTCTCGATAGTTGGGGAGAACTGGGAACAAGAGCTCCCACCGCCAAAGGACTCTTGAGGAGAGACTGGATGAATAGGAAGATTCCCCGAGCGCCCGTTATGAATCTCATGCGATGGAGGACCAGCCAATTGACTGCAGCCTCACGGTGAATGAGAGCATCACCGACTTTGCTCTGGGCTTTGGGGCTTGATCGCATGGTGAGGAACTTACAGATGACGCCTTTCGCCGAGCAGCGCGGCAACGACCCAGTTCTTTCTGTTGAGAGGCGCGGCTGAGTGCCTTGGTTGCAGCCCAATCGGTTCCCTCGTTGCAGGGCCGGTCGTGTCGACCTTACCGCAAAGGGGACTCTGCAGGCATTTCGGGATTTCTTCTGGTTTGCCGGTGATCCACCAGGAACGGCAGACAATGGTTCCTAGACCCTGCCGAACAACGGCTATGGGGTAGAGATCAGTGGCCGTAGCTGATAACTCTTGTCACAGCCCAGTGACCGTGGTCATTTCGCCATATGAGGACCATTTTCGGAGAAGCCGCAAGATTCCCCTTCTTACCATTTTCCATGATGAAAAAGTTGTGCCTTGCAATCTGCAATGCGCCATAATCCTTCAGAACATAGACCTCCATTGAGCCTAGGATGAGTTCCCGTCGCAACTTGGAGACATTGTTCGCACCGCAGCGATCACGAAACGATGGCTCTAACTGATCTCGCGAATACGTCGTCGTGTCATTGTCCTGATAGAACTCCACCCCAGGTTCCATCAGATCGCGCATCGTTGCCGTGTCGCACGCATTGAAGGCTTCAAAGAGCCTTCGATCAAGTTCGGCGATCTGCTTGTAAAGCTCGCTAGACGGCAACGTAGGTTCTGTCGCCCGTGCTGGATGTGTGCTCATCCCGAATGAAAGCAGAAGCAACAGAAGCGCCGAAAAGGGCCTTGGCATACCTGTCGTTACGTCATGTCACCGTTGTTAGTTCCAGCCGATCGATACTCACGGTTACCCGTTCATGCGAGACGGCCATGCTCCTTCTTCAAACGGATGGCACTGAAATCAGAGGTTCCTGCTCCACATTATCTCCGTCAAGGAAGTCTTAGGATTCACTCTATCGAACGCTACAATCCTGCGCACGAATTCACCAGAGAAGTCTTTTGGAGAAGTTCCGGACGGATCGTCGGTTAACCACTCAGCATGCGTGGCTGGTCAGATGGGCTTCACGATGAAACCCCACGGGAAGATTTGCCGGCGAAGACAACCCCCCTCGTGAGACAGAGCCGTCAGACTATCGAGGTTACCTCTCCAGCGGTCCTCGCCTCTTACGGCACGCGTTTGAGTTCGGGGTTCTGGCCGTTGTCGAGGTGAAGGACAAGCACCTGTGCCGGGCCGGTCTCGGGCTTGAAGCTGCACTCGTCAGTCGAGGTGGCGGAGTAGAAGTCGTTCGGGCTTTCGGCGAAAAACTCCTACTTTTCCTCGTCATTCTCGCGGATGAAGAGGCGGCCATTCTCGAGCGTGACGGTGAGAACAATATCGCCGCTGAGTGCGTATTTGCCAACGAGTCGATTAAGCTGATCGGGCCGTCAACGTGACGCGCTTGTGCTCCTTCAGCTTGGGCAGCGGAGGCAGGTTGTCATAGGGCGTGTAGCCGTCCCAGTCGAAGTGAAAGCCGGTCTCGCCCAGCAAAGCTTCGACCAGTGGCTTGAAAATGCCCTCGCCGTTCGAACTGTTGGTCATCACCAGCATGCCGTCGCCGTTCCAGAAGCACAGCGCAAGATTGCGCCAGCCTTCATCGTGGCCTTCTTTGAAAAACGCTGGCCCGTAAGGCGATTTGTAGAGTCCCCAGCCGACACCGTAGCTGAGCTCGATGGAATCGTATGCGGTTGTCGTGTCGGTGTTGAGCGAAGGGAACTGCTGCGCGGAGTGAATGCGGATCTGCGGGCTCAGCATCCTATCGCTCGCCTCCCGGCTGAGCACCTCGCCGCGCATCAGTGCGCTCAGGAACGTCGCGTAGTCGCGCGGCGAGGTCTGCATGGAGCCGGCGGCATTGGGCTTGGTACGGCGCTCGGGGCCGAGCGATCGACCGTACTCGTCGTACCCGTTGGCAAAATCGGATTCGAAGCGCGGCAGCCAGATCATGGTGCTGCGCGACATCTTGAGCGGACCGTAAAGCTCTTCCTGCATCAGTTCGGTAGTAGACTTTCCGGTCACTTTTTCAATGACGAATTGCGCGAGGTTAATGCCCTCGCCGGAGTAGCCGTAATGCGTGCCGGGATCGTAATGGATGTGTAGCTTGTGATCGTCCTCTAGACCGCGGAAGCGGGCGAAGAGCTGGATATCGCTCAGTCGTAATGACGCTCGTCGGCCCAGTTGAGGGGCGCGGAGGGGCGTCTGCCGCGAAGCAGGTAGATGTTGCCGTGCTCGAAAGGCATGGCGTAGGGCGTGTCGCGCACGCCGACGATGGTGACGGACTCGTATTTCTTCGAGACATCGTCCGGAGAGTCATCAATGACACCGATAACAACGTCGGGATCGCAGCCGTGCATGCCCCAGAGCCAGTAATTGTTGTGTCCGCTGAGGGCAGGTGGAAGGTTGAGATGATCGCGGCGGTTAAAGAAGTCGATGGCGCCGGCCTCGCCGTAGTTGCCGCCGAAGATGCAGACGCGGCGCTGGTCTGCAGGTGAAAGGGAGTTAAACGTGCGAGCGACGATTGCCACCTGTTGCTGCCAGCCGAAGCGGTCGGCGTAGAACTGCGGGAGTTCACCGCTGGCGCGGTTTTCGGTCTTGCCACCCTTCAGGTGCAGCGCCGTGGTGTAACGGACCCAGGCGGCGGGGCGAAGTATGGGCGAGGACATCGGCAGGATGAGAAGACCCGTGAGGATGAGCGCGCATTCGAAGATGGGGAAGGCGAAGACGCGGTTTGCGGCGACGAGGGGCCTTACAGCGAAGCGGCGCTCCCAGGCGATACCCCCGGCGGCGAAGAGCACTGGATAGATGGGGGCGAGATAGTAGTCCTTGGCGTGCATGACGAACATGAGCACGTAGAAGATGAGGAAGGTCAAGCCAATCCAGCGGCCGCGGTGGATAGAGCGTGCGCGCAGAAGAGAGATGACGCCGGTGATCCAGAGCAGAGCGTTGGCGGGGTGCATCTGCGAGAGTTGGGCGTTGAAGAAGCCCATGGGGCCGAGGATGACGTTCTTGTTTCCGACCTTGCCGTTGTGGAAGAACTCGAGAGTGGGCCAGTGGTTGTGAATCTGCCAGAGGACGTAGGGCAGCGTGATGACGATGATGAGTGCGATGGCGAGTGCGGCCCAGCGAGTGTAGAGGACGCGGCGTTGTGGTGTAAGCAGAAGGCCAAGTCCGATGGCGATGAGGAAGAAGAGGATCGAGGGTTTGTTGAGCAGGCCGATGCCGGCGGAGAGGCCGAAGATGGTCCACCAGAAGGGCTGCGGAGCGCCGTCGATGAGACGGATGAGCGCGAGCGCGCAGAGCATCCAGAAGACGGGCTCGAAGGAGTTCATGGAGAGAAAGCCGTCGTGGGCGATGTAGATCGGTGCGACGAGGACGCCGAGCATCGCCAGCGCCTGTGCGGGGCGGAGGCCGCCGAGAGCCCATGCGAGCAGGCCGGTGAGGAAAACGGTGGCGGCTCCGGCGAGTGCGGAGAGAATGCGGATGGCGAATAGAGAGTCGCCGAAGAGGAGCTCGCCGAGGCGTGCTTGCAGGGCGACGATGGGGCCGTGGTCGACGAAGCCCCAGGCGAGATGACGGCCGCAGGCGATGTAGTAGAACTCGTCGCGGAAGTAGCTGTAGCCGATGTGTTGGGTCCAGAGTGTGAGGGCGAACTGCAGGAGGAGCTTGATGGCGGCGAAGAGGAGGGCGAGCCGAAGGGCCGCAAGCAGGGAGGAGTCAGGTGAGCGGACAACGCTTGAGCTCATCGGTCACAACAACCTGTTGAGGTCGCTGAGCAACCGATTGAATGCTGAATCTGCGGTGGATAGCACATGAGCATTCAACCACAGCGAGATTGT
>Ga0206870_1217_pt1 | contig 11781 bp, 7 predicted proteins | sample Alteio_BWOrgCont_36_FD_152620 | JGI IMG/M metagenome (GOLD analysis project Ga0206870, IMG submission 152620) | Enriched cells from forest soil in Barre Woods Harvard Forest LTER site, Petersham, Massachusetts, United States -... | ecosystem: Environmental > Terrestrial > Soil > Temperate forest > O... | reverse complement strand
CAGTTTCAGCCACCCGGAAAAAACCGTCATTGATGCTTTGTGGATTCTCATCCAGAAAGGTAAAACAATCAGACGCGCTTAATCCGGCTCGAAAATTGGCGTATTTATGAAAAATCACAAAGTTGGTAATACGCTCGTGCGAGCCTTGCGGTAACTGGAACTTTGCTGGCAAATTCAACTCCCCTATTTATCCGGCAGCTACGCTGTTCAGCAGGCGCAGTATCTCACACTTGCCGCCAAATTATTTCTGCCGTCCCTGTCGGACTCGAACCCGCTTTGCCCTCTCCACATTTCGTTTGAATAGCTGGGGATTTGTGGAATATTTCGTCACCCTGATGAAATGGAACGTCACTTTTGGACGTTTTGTGTCAATAATTTTTGTGCTTTAAAAAGCACCCGGCAAGCCCATAAATGGCATATAAATCGTGAAATACTCTACTCGCATAATCATTGTCGTCATCGCACTTCTGGCCATTAAGACTGCGGCACAAACGATCATTTTCGATCAGAATTTCGACGGCGGCTATACCGGCGCATTCAGCACCGGTTCGTATTCGGGCAGCGGCAGCCCTATTGATACCAGCAATGCCGTCCTAACGACTGGCGGCAACCCCAACGGCTGTTGGCAGGAAAGCATGACGACAACCACTTCCGGCGATTCTTACACCGGGCAGTTGCAGTTGAGTTCGGTCTCCAGTGGTACGGACACAAATCCCAATAACTATGTGTTGTCGTTCGATGCTAAAGGCAGCCAGGCAGCCAACATTCAGCTTATTATCCAAAGCTGGCCGAAAGATTTTTTTGGCGGCACCCAGGCCATCCAGGCAACGGTCAACGACCCGTTGACCAACGCCAATACCTGGCAGACCTTCAGCGTAAACCTTGGCACCATCACATCCGCCAGCCCCACCGACGCTACCTGGCAGTTGGAATTTCAACTCAATGCCTCGCAGTGGGGCGGTGCCGGTCATTCTGACACCCTGACCATTGATAATATTATCCTGAAGGATGTTGGTAACCCTGTTTCGCTCGCCTCCTCGGCCAATCCTTCAAGTTACGGCGGCAACGTCGTTTTTACCGCCACGGTGCAAACCAACGGCGTTACGGTCGGCAACGCCACCGGCACGGTAGTATTTTCTTCCTCTTACAACGGCCCCTTCAGTACGAATGCGATGAGCGCCGGCGTTGCCACCAGTTCCTCAATTTCCAATCTGCCGGTGGGCTCGGATCAAATCACCGCCGTTTATTCGGGCGGTAATTATTCGGCTGGTACCAATACGCTGGTCCAAATCGTCAACCCCCCGGCCGGCCCGGGCATTGCCCAAACCAATCTCTCGATTTATACCGATAACCTCGTGAATGGTTTCCAAAACTGGAGCTGGGCGACAATAAATCTGCAAAGCAGTTCGCCGGTTCATTCAGGCAATTATTCCATTTCGGTGAACGACGGCGGCAATCAGGCGCTGGCTTTCATGCGGCCGGAGTTTAACTCCAGCCCTTACTCCAGCTTGAGTTTTTGGGTGAATGGCGGCAGCACTGGCGGCCAGTTGCTGCAAGTGTCGGGACTGCTGGATTATACTAACCAAACGGCTTCTTCGGTCGCAGCTTTGTCCGCCAACACCTGGCAGCAAATTACGGTTCCCCTGTCTTCAATTGGCGTGGCCAATAAGCCCAACGTCACCGGCTTCTACCTTCAGGGACGTTCCGGCGGCAGCCAACCCACGTTTTATGTGGATGACGTGCAACTGGTGGCCTCATCTCCACCGGCCATCGTTCACCTCGGCGCCAACGCCAGTCAGACATTGCAGTCGGTAGACGCGCGCCAATTTGGACTTAACACTGCGACTTGGGACGGCAGCCTCGGCAACTCACAAACCCTGCCGCTGCTCCGCCAAATTGGCGTCAGCACCTTTCGCTGGCCGGGCGGCTCCACCTCGGACGCTTACAACTGGGCGAGCGACCCATCGGGCAACTCCACCTTTCAAAACCTGGCCACCAATCTTGGCGCGCAGGTCTTTACCACCGTCAATTACGGCACTGGCACTGCCGGTGAGGCCGCCGCCTGGGTGCTTTACGCCAACAAAACCAATAACTGCGGTTTCAAGTACTGGGAAGTTGGCAATGAATGCTATGGCGGTTGGGAAACCGATTCAAATGCCGTTCCGCATGATCCCTATACCTACGCCACCAACGCGGCGGCTTACATTCAACAGATGAAGGCAGCTTACCCTAATGTTCCCATCAAGGTGGGCGTCGTCGTCGTGCCGGGCGAAGATAGCTATGCCAACAACGAAGACCACGTTGCGGTCAATCCCGTCACCGGCGTGTCGCACTATGGTTGGACACCTGTCCTGCTATCTACTTTGAAAAGTTTGGGCATCACGCCGGACTTTCTTATCTACCATTTCTACTGGCAATACACGGATTCCGGCCTGGGCTACTATGCTGGTTCGGCGGACAGCGACCCTTTGCTGTTGCAAGTCGCCGGCAACCCCTCACCCCAGGATTGGAGCGACTGGGCCAGCGCGGCCGCCAGCTTGCGATCACAGCTCACCGATTATATGGGAGCCGGAACCAGCAATGTGGAACTGTGCGTTACCGAGAACAATAGTGATTCCGGGGCTATGGGCCGCCAATCCACCAGCCTCGTCAATGCCCTTTATCTGGCCGATAGCACCTGCCAACTCATGAAAACCGAGTTCCGCTCCTACATCTGGTGGGATTTGCACAATGGCCCCGAAACCGACGGCGATTTTGATCCGACCATCTACGGCTGGCGGACCGATGGTGATTACGGAATTTTGAGCGGATCAAACACACCGTATCCGAGCTATTACGCGGAAAAGCTTCTGCAATCCTTCGCCCGGCCTGGCGATTCCGTGCTCGCCTCCTCCAGCGATAACTCGCTGCTGTCGGCCTATGCCATCCGTCGCACCAACGGCGCGCTTACCATGCTCGTTATCAATAAGGACCTGGTCGCCAATCTGGCGGGCCAAATCGCTCTCACGAATTTTGTGCCCTCGTCAACGGCCACAGTCCAGTCCTACGGCATCCCGCAGGACCAGGCGACCGAGAATAACGGGTCGGCTCTCTCTCAGGATCTTGCGACCAACACTGATTCCTCAGTCGCCGCCAGTTTCAATTATACCTTTCCTCCGCTGTCCTTGACCCTCTTCACGTTTGCGCCCGGGCCCGCCGCACTCTCAGTGCAGCAAATTCAATCCGCGCAGGTACAACTGCTCCTGCAGGGACAATCCGGTACGCCCTATGTTATCCAAAGCTCGCCTGACCTTTCTCATTGGACTTCCATTTCCACCAATACCCTCACGAGCAACTCTATGAGCGTGTCCCTGCCCATAACCCCGGGCCATCCCGCGCAATTTTTCCGCGCCGTTTGGCAGCAGTAATTGATTTGCCAATTTTGGCATTTTAAAAAGCCTTTTGAAATTTTTTAGGGCTCATCGTACAGATTTTGGCGTGACAATTTCTTTTGGCTCGGACTTAATTAAAAGTGAATGAGGGCATTCATTGTTTACCTTCTCATCCTGACTTTTTTTGCGTTGGGCATTTGTCTGGCCATTGAACAAGGGCAGAAACTGAGCGCGCCACAAACGTCCGCTTCGGCTCAGCCTGCAAAGGCTGCGGCGCCGCAGGGACTCCTTGGCATGGGATCATCGTGCTCACTTTTTTCCACGCTGGGAAAGAACCTCGAGGACCCTTTGCCTCGATTGTTCCTGCAACTGATTGTCATTCTCTTGGCGGCACGATTGGCTGGTGTATTGGCCGCCAAACTCCGCCAGCCCGCCGTCATTGGCGAGATGATCGCTGGTATCCTCCTTGGCCCGTCATTACTCGGTTGGGTCTCGCCGGATGCCTTTCATTTCATTTTCCCTGCATCGTCACTTGGTTCGCTTCGATCATTGAGCCAGATAGGCGTGTGCCTGTTTATGTTCGTCGTCGGGATGGAGCTGAATCTTACCGAATTAAAACAACAGGCCAAAACCGCAGTCCTTGTCAGTCAGGTCAGTATTCTCTTTCCCTATCTGCTGGGCGTGATCACGGCTATTTTTCTTTTTCCGGCGATGGCCCCGGGAACCACGACGTTTCCGGTTTTTGCACTATTCATTGGCATCTCGATGAGCATCACGGCCTTTCCTGTCCTGGCCCGCATTCTGCAGGAACGCGGCTTGACCCAAACCGCCCTCGGCAGTACTGCCATTGCCTGCGCGGCGACAGGTGATGTCGCGGCGTGGAGCATTCTTGCTTTCGTTGTGGCGATTGCCGGAGCACAAAGCATGATGGCCACCGTCTTTACCATTGGGCTGGTCGTGGTATTTGTATGCTTCATGCTGTTCTGGGTTCAGCCACGTCTTCCCCAATTTTTCAATTATGTTTCTCAACGGAGCGGTGCGGCCGGAAAAGGAGTGATGGTTGCGGCCCTCGTCCTCTTATTTATCTCGGCATTGGCAACGGAAATGATGGGTATCCACGCACTTTTTGGTTCATTTTTGGCAGGTCTTATCATGCCCGCGCGTGGTGAATTAAAGGAATTTCTCAGGGTGCGTGTGGAAAATTTCAGCGCCGTCTTTCTCCTGCCGCTGTTCTTTGCCTTCACGGGTTTGCGCACCCAGATCGGATTATTGAATGGCGCCAGTGATTGGATGATTTGCCTTGGATTAATTTTCATTGCCACTTTCGGTAAACTCGGCGGCGCGATGTTCGCGGCGCGGCTGACCGGCATTAATTGGACGGATTCGTTCGCCCTGGGAGCCTTGATGAATACGCGGGGGCTGATTGAGTTGATCGCCCTGAATATCGGCTATGACCTGGGCATTCTCTCGCCATCCATTTTTGCCATGCTGGTCATTATGACTCTCGCGACTACTTGCATGACTGGTCCGCTCTTGGACTTCAGTGATTATCTGCGAAGTCGAAAATCGCTGGCGACAAGCTCAACTTAAATCTATGAACAAAAAAATCAAAACTGTAGCCATTCTTGGTGGGGGCCCGGTGGCCTGTACGCTGGCCATCCAGCTTCTGCGCAAAGACATCCGTCCTGTGATGTTTTATGTGCCAAAACAAACGACGCAGCTGGCAACGCTTCTCGTGGGGGAATCCACCGTGCCTGCCATTGTCCCCATCCTGCAGTTGCTCGGTGTTGAGGATGAAGTACGCGCCTATAGCGAGCTCAAGCCTGGCGCAACCGTCAATATGGGGCCCGACCATAATTTCTATTTCCATTTTTCCCAAATCAACAACGGCCTGCCACAATATGCCTACAACATCCCGCGCGATCGCTTCGATGCCACCTTGCTCGAAGCTGCCCGCAAAGCCGGTGTGAAAGTCGTCGAGGCAGCCGCTAAGGTGGAAAAAATCGAGGGCACAGACAAAGTAAAACTCAGTGACGAATCGCTTGCTGCCGCCGGGGATGTTTTTTCCGGCCAGCCCGATTTGATTGTGGACGCCACCGGGCGGTTGCGCTTCCTGCCCAAGTTACTCGGTATCAAAGGCATTGAAGGTGGCCGCAAAGACACAGCATTGTTTGCGCACGTTGATAAAACGCAACTTGATTTCAAAGGCCATGTCCATAGCACGCGACTCGACCATGGATGGAGTTGGCGTATTCCGCTCCCGGGAAGAACTTCCGTCGGCATCGTTATTCCCTCGGAACATTTGCCTAAGTTTGGCGCTACGAAAGAAGAGCGTTACGATAATCTCTTAAAACAGGATTCCGTCCTGTCGAAAGTGGCAGCCGGCGCTAAACGCCTGACCCCGGTGATGGAACACGCCAACTATCAATTGGTCTCTGAACGTATCATGGGTGAGAACTGGGTGCTTGTCGGCGACACCGCCGGATTTATTGACCCGGTGTTCTCCAGTGGTCTGCTTATCGGTTTACAGGGAGCGGTGTTGCTCGCTGAAACCATCCAAAAAGGCTCACCAGCCGCTTTCGAACATTATCGGGTCGAAGTAACGCGCCATCTGAAGATTTGGCATGGTATTGTGGACAGCTTTTATGACGGAAAACTCTTTAATGCCGCGCTCGTGGGTGAAAAGCTTAAGAAAAAATACCCATTGTTCTTCAAGGTAGTGCCTTATTTTGAAAACAATTTCGGACGCATCTTCACCGGTGCGGTTTCCAACGTTCCATTTAACATTGAGGTAATGCGCCGATTCGTCAGCTGGAGTGCCGGCAAAGAAGATTACCGCACCATGAGAATATATTCATAACCAAGATTTGTTGCTCGTTAATCCGGTTGACCTCGGCGTAAAATGGCCGCCAGAATCTTGGATTATTAGCTGCGACTCATGGTTGCGCACAATTCCATGGCTCGGACGATGGCCGTGGCGCGGTTCTCCACACCCAACTCAGCTAGAATATCCGCTACGTGCCTCTCCACTGTGCGCGGGCTTAATGAAAGGATCGTGGCAATTTCCGCGTTGCGCTTGCCTTCAACCATCCATCTGAGCACGTCGTTTTTCCGTTCGCTGAACTGCGGCAATGGCCGAAAGCGTGGCGGCAACATTTTCGGTTTTCGTTCCAGCCTCAAGACCCATCCGCCGACCGGGGAAGCGCCGAGACAGGCAATGAGGATCTCCTGCTCTCCAATCTTTTCCAATTGCTTCGGCGCGTTGTGGTCGCGAACGGATTCATCTAACAGTCGGCGGATGCTCTGCGGAATTTTATCTTCATGTTTTACTTCATCGGCAAAGAATTCATTTAACCATGTCTTTGCCCGCTCCTGCAGCCAGTTCACTTTGCTGTCCTTGTCAAAATAACCATACGCCCCGGGGGCGGTTTCCATTGCGGCTTGGATTTGGCTTATAGAATCCTTGGCCCGGCTGTAGGCGATGGCGTTGACATAACTGTTGACCAGGTGCGGCTGGATGACATTCAGGATTTCGCGGTCGTGTTCGATGAAGGGTCGGTGTGTTCGATGCAGCGTAACCGCATGGAGCACCCCGTCCAGCACTCCCAGCAGCCCACCAATCTGGTGATTGATGCCCATGGGTTTGAGAGCATGGTGATACAAATCGAGCTTGTGAAAATCCTCTGTCGGCATGAAATCCGTTTCCATTTTCCACGAAGCATCCTGCGTGGCCAGGTAGTAAACCCCGAAGGGAGATTGCTGGGAATAACGGCCAACCGCATTGATTTGTTCTGGGGTAGGAAAATCTTCGGGCAAGGTGATCACGGATAACTCGTGCGGGGGTTTGAAGATGTTCACTGCGGAGTTCTCCGTCGGCACCAGCTCATTGAGCACTTGCAGCATCAGGCGTGGTTGCCTTTCGCTGTCCAGTTCGCGATAAAGCCGAGCCAGACAATGATTAATCTTTTCCCAATCTTCTGATTGCAAAGCCATGACGGGGAAAGCTTTGCAAATCTAATTCTTAAAACAAGAAATTTTGGCCCTGACTTTCCCTTGATTGCCTTCCCAACAGCAAAATTGGGTATTTCTACGCATTGTCGCTTCCCGGGACTATGTGGTAAAACAGCACCGATTTTTGAGGCTAAAACCATTTGGAAGAAAATGCGCAATTGGGTCGGACTCGCCGGCGCACCGAAAAATTATGTTTTATATGGTTGGAGATTGAGAATCCAAAAAAACTGGGAACTACGATAAAAACTGAATATGCAAACGACGAAGAAAATTTGCGGAATCGCTCTGGCGCTGGCGTGCAACCGGGCCGTCCTCAAGGCGCAAAACTTATATATAGTAAACTCTGGCAACAACACCATCGGAGAATACGGGCTGGACGGCTCAGTCGTTAACGCCTCGTTGATTTCCTCCGGATTGAATCTGCCCGAAACCATTGCGTTTTCGGGGAACGATTTGTTTATCGTCAACGGCGACGCCGACACCATCGGCGAATACACAACTTCTGGAGCGACCGTCAATGCCTCGTTGATCACCGGATTGAACGGACCCCCTAGCGGTGCGATTTCGGGGACCAACCTGTTTGTCATGGATCAGGGCGGCAGTACCGTCGGCGAATACACCACTTCTGGAGCGGCTGTTAATGCTTCTCTGATCACTGGCTTGAATGCCGACTATGGTATCGCCATTTCAGGGACCAATCTGTTTATCACCGATTTTTATGACGGCACCGTCGGCGAATACACCACTTCCGGGGAAACGGTCAATGCCTCGCTGATTTCCGGGTTGGATTACCCCGTAGGCGTTACTGTTGCGGGGACCAACCTTTTCGTTGCAAGTTTATCTGACGGCACCGTCGGTGAATACACCACTTCCGGGGCGACCATCAATGCCTCGCTGATTTCTGGGTTGGATCAACCCCAACGTATTGCAATTTGGGGGACCAACCTTTTTGTCGCGTGCGAAGCCAGCGGCACCGTTGGTGAATACACCACTTCCGGGACAACCATCAATGCCTCACTGATTACCGGGTTGAGTAACCCCCTGGACGTCGAGATCAGTCCAGCGCCGCCATCTCCAGGGCCGCAGTTGAACATCGCGCCATTCGGCAACCTAAGCGTCCTGTTCTACCCGGCATGGGCGACAAATTACGTTTTACAAAGCGTGACGAATCTGGCTTCAAGCAACTGGTTGACGGTGACCAATGGCGTGCCGGTCATTGCTGTGACGGTCCCCAATAGTTCGCCTGCGAGCTTCTTCCGGTTGGTGCCGGCAGATTAGAAATGCCTGGTAAAATGGCCAAAATAAATATGCATCCCATCAGAGTTCATATAAAAACTCGGTCACTGATGTCCTGACTGCGCCCTCCATCTCTCAACAGTTAGCTCTCAATCATCAACTAAAATAGGATAGTGACGTACACTTGCTTGTCCTTCATAGCCTTGACGAAGACGGAAGCGAGTCAACACCCCATACGATTAAAATAGGGGTAGTGACGAACTAAGAGATTTTTCGTTCTTGAGCTAAAATCCTCGCACGGTGGCCAATGCCTGCCGCGTCCCGCTCTGCGGGATGGGTTCTTTGACATAACGTTGAGGGGAAAAGGAAAAAGCTCCAGAGGAGCGGCATGGCTGATTATGCCGCTCCTGGACGGAGCTCGGATCGCTTTTGGAAATTTGTTTCTACCTACATGTCGGCCCAACGGGCCTTGCCGCCTTTGTGCCTTCGAGCCTTGGTAGTTAAATCCGGCAAAGGATACCCAATCCCCAAGCTGTTCCAAAGCTCTCTAAGGCTGTCCAAGCCTTTCCAAGACACCCGGGAGGGGGGAGGGGTTATAATCCCGTCAGCGATTTTAACCAATTATAACCTATTAAAGCCCCCTGGGGGGTACTTAAGGAAATTTAAGAGATTTTTAGACTTTTTAGGACTCTTTAAGCCCTTTTTGGGAATAAATGGATTCCTTTACGTGCCGCGCCGAAGCATTGCGAAGGTTAAACCACGTTCAATGTGGCGGAGACCGAGGCAGGCTAATGTAGCGTAATGTAGGCTAAGGTAGGTTAATCTAGCCATTTTTGAGAAAAAATTATTTATCTCGTCTCTGTGATCTCTTATGGCAAAACCGACTCCATACCGGCCGATACCGGCCAAAAAAGAATGGAGTTTCTCTGGAGCTGGAAGGTTGGAAATTGGAGGTTCCTCTTTAGCGATTTCCCATCCGCGTAATGGAACGCGTCCCTCGGCGATTCCAAACCTTACTGGCCAAAAGCAAACCGGTTGGACGGGTAAACTAAGCCAAAAATGCACAAATTTTTACTCGTCATTTTCCAGCCACGCTATAATTTCGCCCCATGAAAATTCCTGCTTTGCTCCGGTCTATTATTTTAACCATCGGACTGGCATTCGCCGGCAGTAATCTCCTGCTCGCGATACCGGCGGACGTTTCACATTACCCGGCCGACCCCTCGCTGATGCCGGGGAGGGGGCCTACCAACTATTGGAGCGGCCTGCCGGCCGTTTGGGCGCAACGTCATGCTCAATGGGACAAAACCGCCAACCAGGACCATGACGGCGTGGTTTTTCTTGGCGATTCCATCACGCAGGGATGGAAGTCCCTCGGACAGGATTTTCCAAATCTGAAAACCGTTAATCGCGGCATCGGCGGAGACACTACGCGCGGCGTTCTGTATCGTCTGGACCCTGACGTCCTTTCGCTGCAGCCCAAAGCCGTTGTGCTGCTGATCGGCACGAATGACATCGGCAACGGCGCCGACCCATCCGATGTGGCCGATAACATCCAGGCCATTATAAAAGCCATCCATTACAAATATCCGCACATCCCGGTCGTGGTTTGTGAAGTGATGCCCAGCAGCGAAACCAAGCAACGTCCCGCCGATAAAATCGAAAAGCTGAACCAGTTGATCAAAAAGGATGTGCGATGGAGTTCTCATACTTATCTGTGCGACACATGGAGCATTTTTGCGGACGCTCATGGCGACGCACCGCAGAACATATTTCCCGATTTGCTGCATCCCAATGCCGCGGGTTATGCAAAATGGACAGCTGCCTTGAAACCGATTTTCGCCAAACGGAATATCCAGACGGAGGAATAATTACCGTTTATCGGCGAGCGGCAGATTGGCGTAAATCGCCAGGGCCTGTGAGCGCGAGCGCACGTGAAGCTTTTCATAGATGCGCCGGATGTAGGTGTTGACCGTTTGGACACTGAGTTCCAGTGAGTCGGCGATCTCTTTGTAGAGATAGCCCCGTGCCAGCAGTTCTAGGACCTCCTGTTCGCGCGGCGAAAGCTCGGCCACGCCGGGCATGGCTTGATGGCAAAAAGACTGCACGACTTTGCGGGCGATGCTGCTGCTCATCGGCGAACCGCCCGCATGCACGTCCTTCAATGCGGCCAGCAACATTTGGCGCTGTGTCTGTTTTAGCAGATAGCCGCTCGCGCCCGCCGACATAGCCTTGAAGATATGATTGTCATCCTCATAAACCGTGAGCATGACAAATTGGGTCTGGGGCAAAACGGTCTTGAGGCGGCGGATGCATTCGATCCCGTTCATCCCGGGCAGGTTGATGTCCACCAGCACAACCGATGGTTTCTTCTGCGGCAGCATTTCCAGCGCGCTCTCGGCATCGTCGTGCTCGCTGACACAGTCGAAGCCGTCCGAGCGGCGAATCCAGTCTGCGAGGATTTCCCGCGCCGGCGCGTCATCTTCAATAATTGAAACCGTCACATTCATTGACGGTTTTACTTTATCCTGTTTCGGCACAAAAGGCGTGTCACGATTTTTCGTGACACGATTAAGGTCGTTCCGGACTTCCTTTTGGTCAATTGAAATTAACGCGCAATTCCTTGTGTTCGTATTTGACGGTACGCTGAGCGGAGGGCGTAAACGAGAAACCAACCGGATTATCCTTGGAAATCAGCACAAATTGAAATGTCCGTTCCTTGAGCATTCCCTCAAAGGAACCATGACATTTGCCAATCGTCAGCGTGCGGTTGGTATCATCCCAGTGGAAGGGAATTTGGCTAAATGCGCCTTTTTCGTATTTATAGGTGGAACCGTCGTCCTCATAGAGTGTGAAGTCACCATCGGCCCCGGCGTAAATGAAAATGGTTAGCGGGTCGGTGGGTTTTTCGCCAACATACTGAAGCTCTGGCCCAAATGGCACAATCGAACCAGCGTGGACAAAAATGGGAATGGCATCGAACGGTGCGGGGGCGTCAATGGTTTGTCCCGCGTCAAAAAAACGTCCATTCCAAAAATCATACCAGCCTCCTTTAGTTTGCGGCAGGTAGACTGGGCGCTGGCGCACCTGATAGGCCGTTACTGGATTGACGAGAAAGGCCGGCCCAAACATATATTCGTCGCCGACGTTAAAGACATTGGTG
>Ga0206870_1214_pt1 | contig 11933 bp, 5 predicted proteins | sample Alteio_BWOrgCont_36_FD_152620 | JGI IMG/M metagenome (GOLD analysis project Ga0206870, IMG submission 152620) | Enriched cells from forest soil in Barre Woods Harvard Forest LTER site, Petersham, Massachusetts, United States -... | ecosystem: Environmental > Terrestrial > Soil > Temperate forest > O... | reverse complement strand
CGGAGCTGATTCGCGACGATGTAGACGGCTTTCTGGTTCCTGCTTCGTCGGTCGAGTCTATGGCGAGCGCAATCGAGTCGCTCCTGGTCAATGGCGATCTGCGGGCGCGGCTGGGCGCGTCGGCAAGGGCTCGGGTAACGGAGCGCTACAACCTGGCTGATAATCTGAAGGTGCTGGCGTCCACTTTCGAAATCTGCTTCCGCTCATAGAATCCGCGGGGTCCATGACCATCCTCGACTCTAGTCACAATACTTCTGCCGATACCTTTGACGTCTCGATTGTGATCGCCTCGTTCAACACGCGCGATGTGCTGCGCGAATGCCTTGAGTCGGTGGAGCGGGAATCAGCGGGGCTGCGCGTAGAGGTATTGGTTGTCGATAACCACTCTTCCGATGGCTCGCCGCAGATGATCGAACGCGAATTTCCGCAGGTGCGGCTTTTTCGCAGCGAGGTAAACCTGGGCTTCGCTTCCGCGAACAATGTGGCGCTGGAGGTGGTACGGGGGCGGTACCCGGTGCTTCTGAACTCGGACGCCTTCCTTCGCGCCGGTGCGCTCGCGCTTGCGGTGCAGTACATGGATGAGAATCCTTCGGTAGGGCTAGCGGGGGCCCGGTTGGTGGGACGCGATGATGCGTGGCAGCAAAATATGTTGTCCCTTTGCCGGGACCAGGCGTCCAACGCAGACGATCTGCGGGGGAAGGTCCGACTCGTGTGAAGCGGGCTTGAACTCTCCAACGTCAACGCCCAGCCGAACTACGTGCATCTTGTCCCAATGGGCTGGGTCACAGTACTTCATCAGCTGGCTTTGGCAAAAGTCGCTGATGCAAAAGATAAATTTCGCCCGTTCAATCTTGCGGGGAAGATAACAGTAGTCAACTTCATAGAATTCTTCGGGCCCATGAATCGTAAGTGAGTAGTCGAACTTCCAGATCTCAGCAGCCACCATCGCCACCGTAGCCACTGAACCACCAAAGTGAACATGAAGATGACGTAAGCTACGCTTCTTCATCCAGCGACCGAGAAGAAATGCCTCAACCGTGTAAAAGAAAGCGTAAATTTTACGAATTAGGTCCCAGCCACCCATCGTGAGCGCAACTCTGGCGCCGCGAATAAACACAGCGGGATACACGAAGATCGTAGTTACTACTACGCAAATAGCTTCCCAGATGGTTGTTCGTTTTAGGCAATAGGTACTCGCAGCTTCCTGTGCTTCAACAGGAGGTAGTTCAGACACTGTCCGATCGGGTGGGTTGACGGACGCAACCTCAATCTCAAAACCAAGCTGTCGTAGACCCAGAATCTCTTTTAGAAAAAACGTGTGAGAGATAGCTGGATATTGGCTCAGAAAGTAGGCCATGCGTTTTTTTTCAGATTGCAAGGTCATTTTTTCGCTGGTAATGATTTAGAGTAATAAAAAAGCATAAAAATTAGTTACTTTCAGCTCATCCCTGAGCCGTTGTCTGCCGATTACCAAAATTACAGATTGCTAATCTGAGCGGAGAAGAAACGGCACGAGATAAAGGGTTCATCTGTGGAATCGGGCGATGTATGTATACTCACCCACACAAGTCCCGCAAAGCAGTAACTAAAAACACATAAAACTAAAAGTTCTTTCCCCGTTCATTTGCACGGTTGTCACATAACGGAGGTAATTCATGCGCTCGTGGTCCCCAAACATACAGTCGCAGTATGTCATTTTCCTTTTCCTCTTGCTACTCGCCAGCCTGACATCTGAGATGCGCGCTGGCGCCCAAACTGTCGCCATGACGGACTCGGCAGTGATTGGCAGCAATGCCCGGCCTGGCCTCAACCTCGGACAGCCGTCCGGCTCGTATCCCTTTTTCAAGAATTATCTGGCTTTCGGCAATCCGGGCTTTGAGCCGATGATTGATCAACAGATCTACCAGTTCCAGGCCCCGCAGGCAGTTTCCTCGCCTACAAGTTTTCAGTGGAACGTGAACAACACTCAATACTCGAGCTACGACGCCAACCAGTGGGCCGGAGCCACATTCACCGTCGTTCAGGGCTCGTATGCAAGCGGAAACTCTGATCCGGCCCTCGGGTGCACAGGCACAGTCAAGTCGAGCGCGAATCAAAGTGGCGCAGGCCCCATCTTTGTCATCAACCCCGCAACCAATCAGGGATCCAGCGGTTGCGCGGGTAACCTTGGTGCTCCCGGCCAGGTCATCGTCGTCTCTACCAATAACAGCATGCCCAACGTTTACCCGACGCCGACCAGCGTTTGGCAGGCAGGCGCCAACGGACTCCTCGCAGCTCCCTCATTGAGCGGCGGTGCATCTCTGTCTTCCGAGACAACCGACCTTTGCGCAACCTGCGGAACTCAATCGCTTCTCTTCACTGTTCCCGCCGGAGGCAGCGCATCACTCAGCACCGGCAGCTTGCTTAATACGGCAAGCGAAAAAACTGTAGTACTCAACGGAGCGTATACCGTCTCGTTCTGGGCCAAGTCGAACGCCGCTGTTGCACCGAAACTCAGCATCTCCGCAGTCCCTCGCGTCGGGTCGGCATGCTCGCAGACGTACAGCGGCACAACCAGTCCGGCTATCAATTCCGCATGGACGGAATACAGCTTCACCTGCAACTTCACCGAGAGCGCAAGCAGCGGTGGACCCTACCCGTTCTTCATCACCTTCACCGTCACTCCGGCAACCTCGGCGGCAACCAGCCTCGAATTCGATAACTGGTCCTTCACCCGCAATGAGGACACCAACCCCACCGTCTACTCTGACGCCTACGTGAATGCGCTCCAGGCCTGGTGCCAAAGCTCAAGCAACACTACCGGACCCGCCTGCACGCTGCGTTACGGTCCCTCGCCCGATTCAGAAGTCATGTCGAACTGGGTCAAGCCTCAGTTTGAGCACCGCCCGTCGATCGAACAGTTCTCAGCCATCTCTAATGCCTACAGCACCGACAAGACCGGCATCTACGACTTCCTGAATCTCTGCGCCTACGTGGGCGCAACCCCCGTGCTCATCTTCCCCATCACGATGTCGACCACTGACGCCGCGAACCTGGTTGACTTCCTGGAAGGGTCCACGTCCACGCCGTACGGCGAGATTCGCGCCAGTCTCGGCCAGGTAACTCCATGGGTCGGAGCTTCGGGCTCTCCTTTTTCGACCATCTATCTGGAGTTCGGCAACGAGAATTGGAATGCCGGATTCCTCGGGCACACGCTGGGCTACGACATCTCCTCTAGCAACTTCTACGAGGACTACTCGCTGCGCGCGAAGACGGTATTCGCTGCAGCACGCGCCCGTCAGTCCGCCGAGGGTTACAGCCAGTCCGGGACAAAATGGGTCTTCAACGCTCAGACGGCGGGGGGTGGTGACGGCGGGGCAGCGTCCGTGGCGCGAGCCGACGTTGTCGAAATCAACGGATATACCGCCTACAACATCAACAACACAAGCACATCGGGCTGCATGAGCAGCGGATCAACCAACGCCACCTGCCCGCTCTACGGTCCCACGCTGACCGAACCCTACTCCAACACGCATGATCCCAATTCGACGAGCGGTTTTGCTCAAGCGGTCTCCAGGATCCAGAGCGAAACCGGCTGTGGACCGAATGGCAACGCGAATTGCCAGGTGATGGTCTACGAGCAAAACACCGGCACCTTCAACGCCAGCACCGCCGGACCTTTCACTCAGGCGGTTTCCGACTCGTTTATTCAAGCCGGATTCCAAGGAATCGTAGCCGCCGACCAGATGGGCGAAAACGACGCTGCCGGAGTCATCAATCAGAACGAATATCAGGCCCTCCAGTATTACTTCGGTGAGGGAGGCGTCAACGTCCACATGTGGGGCACGATGCTCGACACCGGGGGAGACTGCTCCAACTACAACTCTTCGAGCTTCGGTGGCAGCTACTGCCCGCGCCCGCAGATGCTGGGAGCGCAGGTCTACAACTGGTGCAAGATCGGACCGATGGTTCAGACCTCGTGGACCTCGAATCCGACCTACAACCTTCCCGCCAACAACAACAGCGTCAACGCGATCAACGGGGTTCCGGTCCTGCGCAGCTACGCCTTCGCGCAGGGCAATGAGCGCTGCATCGTCATTGTGAACGCGGACGTATACGGCGCCTATAACGTAACATTCACTGGCACAAATGCGCCTGCCAGCGGCGTCACTACCTATCAGTTCGCTCCCGGCGCACTGAACACGGTGAACGAGGCCAGCGCCCTCACGACCACTTCCACCCTGGAAGCTCCGATGGGCAACACTACTACCCCCGGGGTTAGCGTTGCCTCCGGCTATTCGTTGCCTGCCCACAGCGTAACTGCCTTCATGTGGGAGACGAACGGCACCGGCAGCACGGCAACGGCGGGCACTCCCACCTTCTCTCCAGCGGGAGGTACGTTCAGCTCGGCACAAACGGTCACGCTCTATTCCTCTACCTCAGGCGCGACGATCTACTACACAACCAACGGAACCACTCCCTCGAGTTCATCAACGAAGTACACCGGCCCGATTACCGTAAGCGCGACCGAGACGATACGCGCCCTCGCCGAAGTCTCGGGCGACAGCAACAGCGCGGTGGGCTCGGCAACTTACACCATCAACGATCTCGTCGCCGCAGCGCCGACGTTCACTCTTGCGTCTGGAACGTACTCCGCAGGGCAGTCGGTATCCCTTAGCGATGCCACCGCTGGCGCGACGATCTACTACACAACCAACGGGACCACCCCCAGCACTTCATCAACGAAATACACCGGAACCATCACGGTCAACGCAACGGAAACAATCGAGGCGATTGCCGTGGCCACCGGTTACGCCAACAGTGCCGCATCCACGGCGACCTACACCATCGCCACATATCCCACGACCGCGACACCTGTGCTGAGTCTTGCCTCCGGCACCTACAGCTCTGCGCAGACTCTGACGATCGCTGACGCAACTTCAGGGGCCGTCATCTACTACACAACCAACGGATCGAGACCCACATCTTCGTCTGCAAAATACACCGGCCCCATCACGGTCAGCGCGACGGAAACGGTTGAGGCCCTCGCTCTCGCATCGGGCGACCTCACGAGCGCGTTAGCCAGCGCAACCTACACCATCAGCTCCTCCGGTTGCTATGGGTGCGTAGGCGGGTCTGGATCAGGGTCCGCATCAGGGTCCGGGACTCTGCCCGCTCCGACCTTCAGCGTCCCTGCCGGAACCTACACCTCCGCACAGACGGTGCCCATCACCGATGCGACGGCCGGCGCAACCATCTACTACACCACCAACGGAACGACGCCAAACACTTCGTCTACCAGGTACACGGGTCCGGTGACGGTGAGCACGACCGAAATGATTGAGGCAATCGCAGTGGCGTCGGGCTACACCAACAGCTCCGTTGCCGCGGCGTCCTACTTCATTTCGGTCTCAGCGCCCTCCGGTCCCGTTACGGTTCCAACGGGAAATGTCTTCACCTTCACCAGCTTTGCCGGCTCTCAGTCTCAGCTGGATCTGAATGGAAACGCCAAGCTCGATGGCTCCGAGCTCCAGCTGACCGATGGAAATCTCTATGAGGACAGCTCGGCCTGGTATGCAACGACCGTCAGCGTGAACTCCTTCACGACTGATATCGCCTTCCAACTCACCAACGCTATCGCCGATGGGTTCACATTCACCCTTCAGGGTTGGGGTTCTCGCGCCTTGGGTGCGGGCGGCGCCGGGCTAGGGTACGCCAATCTCCCAGCCAGCGTGGGCCTGAAGATTTACCTAGACCACATCGGTACCGACACTGAGTCTACCGGCCTTTTCACGAATGGTTCAGCGCCATTCGCGGCCGCAGGATCGGTACCCCTGGCGTCGTCCGGTATCAACCTGACTAGCGGTGACGAGATGATGATGCATCTCGTCTACAACGGCACCACACTTACGATGACACTGACCGACACCGTGACCAATGTGTCGTTCACCCACGCCTTCACCGTCAACATCCCCTCGATTGTTGGCAGCAGCACCGCTTACGTCGGGTTCACAGGAGCCAGCGGCGGGGCTGGAGCCAACCAGCAGATACTCAGCTGGAGCTACTCCAACTAAGCGCAACTCTAACCAATCACTAGTCTCTTAAAACAGGCCGGAAGAGGAGCAAACCAGTTCCTCTTCCGGCCCTCGTTTTTTTCGTCCTATTGAACCGCTGCTCCGTTGAACACACCGAACTCCCGAATCCCCGCCTGGCCAGAGGTTTGGAGCAGTTTCAGCCGAACGCCGGTTGCCGTCACCGAATCAAAAATATCGATCTTCTTGTGCCCGATCGCGTAGGCATGCACCACCTGCTTCCACTTGCCTTGGAACATCACTTCGACCGAGTATTCTTCGACATGCTGACCGTCGTTCAGCCTCTCCAACATCATCAGCCGATCGAAGGTGACCGGGTGAGGGAACGTCACCGTCAGCGTCGGCACACTGCCGTCTGCAACCGGCGACCAGAATGTATCTCCATCACCATCGAGGGCGCGCTCTTCGTCCCTGCTCACAGCTTCGTGATGCAGGGCCAGATTGTTCCCGTACACCGCCTTTACCCGGGCTCCGAACTCCGCCAGCCGCGCAACGTCCGCCGCGGGAATTCTTCCTGTCCGATCCGGCGCCAGCCCAAGCATCAACTGAGCGCCTCGTCCTACCGTGTTGTTGTATTCATCCATCAGCTCATCGACACTCTTCAGCGTCGCGTCCGCATTCGGATGCCAGAACCACTGTTCCCGGTGCAGCGGCGTATCTGCCTCCACCGGACGCCATCGCAGATATCCTGCGCGATCCACCACGTTCCAATTTTCAAAGGGAACTTTGCCGCTCTCCGTCCCCACCCACCGCAGATCGGCGTACTTGTAGAGCGCCACATCGGCAAAGACCATGGTGTTTGGCTGATACGTCCGCAAGTGCTCGATGATCGTGTCAAAGTCATAAGTCCGCCCCGCACTTCCCGCGCCATCCAGCCAAAACTCCTCCAGCGCCCCGTAACCTGTCGAAAGCTCTTCAAGCTCGGCCAGGTAGTATTTGTCATACTCCGCAGGATTGGCATAGCGCGGCTCATGCCGGTCCCAGGGTGAGAGGTACACTCCAAACCGCAGCCCCGCCTTTCGCGCCGACTCGCTCGCCATTCGCACCAGATCGCCCTTGCCTTCCAGCCACGGACTGCTCTTGACCCCATACTCGGTCTGCGCGCTCGGCCATAGCGTAAAACCGTCATGGTGTTTCGCGACCAGCACGACATAGCGGATTCCGGCCGACTTTGCCGCTTCCATCCACTGGTCTGTATCCACGCGCTCGGGACTGAAAACCCGCGGCGAAGCCGTGCCGTCTCCCCACTCGCGATCAAGAAAAGTATTTGTCCCGAAGTGGATGATCGCGCCCATCTCCAGATCCTGCCAGTCAAGCTGCTGGGGACTGGGCTTCACATCGGTGACATTCTGGGCCGTACTAGAGGGCGGAAAAACCGAAATCAGCGCGAGAAGGATCAGAACAGAAAGACGTCGCAAGCAAGCCTCCAACACGGACAGCTTACTTGATCGAACTCGCCCAGCGGGCGCGTGTCACTTCGGCTTCGCCTTAAGCTCCGAGAGGTTGCTCTTGGCCAGCACCACTTCCACACTCTTGAGATGTCTCCGCATCGCCGCCCGCGCACCCACCGCATCGTGCGTCGACAAGGCGGTGAAGATTGCCTTGTGCTCCGCCAGTGTCCGCTCCTGGTTCGCCATGTGTCCCGTAAGCTGGCTCAGCTTGTGAAACATCGGTGAGAACATCCCATGCCATAACCGGGCTACCAGGTCCGCAAGAACGCTGTTCCCTGCGACATTCGCAATCAGGACGTGAAACGCCTGGTCGGCCTCACGGGCATGAGCCCCGGAGGCCACGATCTTTTCCATGTCATGGATCGTCCCCTCGATCGCAGCCAGATCGCTGTCGGTAGCGCGAACCGCCGCCTCCGCCGCGACTTCTCCCTCGATCAGCAGCCGGGCATGCAGCAGCTCGAATGGCCCCGGCCCGGCGTCCATCATCGGGAAGAGCAGCTTGCCGCGATCGCGGATGTACGTGCCCGAGCCGGTTCGAATCTCTACCAGCCCTGCAATCTCCAGCGCAATGAGCGCCTCCCGCACCACCGGACGACTGACCCCTAGCTGCAGGGCCAGGTCCTTTTCCGCCGGTAGACGGTCACCCGCCGAGATGCTGCCTGCTTGAATCTGCTGCTTGATGCGCTCAGCCACCTGTTGATACAGGCGTCTGCTTATGATCGGATCCAGCGCCATTCCATCCACATCCATTTCTGAGGGTAGGTCTCTATCGTATGTCACGGCGCCTTTTCCAATTCGCATCCCCAGACAGGTAGGAGCGGGATCCGCATGTCGGCCGTTGAAGGACGCCAAGCTGCCTGACAGGTTTACTCCGATATAGTGGCGGCGTCAACTGGCGCATCTCCGTCATAAACGCTTCGGACGCCTGGTTAATCGCTTTAGTTTCAGAGAAACGTCCTGGAATTAGCAACTGCCTACGCGCGCCACCGTAACCGATAGGGCACGCGCTTGGAAGCAGATGGTAAAAATCTGTCTTACAGCTTGACAAGTCTACGCCGACGCAACTAACGTGCGCCGTGGCCGAAATTTCCTTCCTGCCGACCGGCCTTCACGTTTACCAGCACCTCATTGAATTCAAAGACGCGCCGTTCTTGTATTGCAAATAAGCACGCGCGGAGAAGTCGAAGTTCGAACCATTTTTCGGAGGAAGTGATGACGAAGAAACCCACCGCTGCAGTCCACAGGACTGCAATCTCACCCGCCAGCTTGCTCAGAGGCCTGGCAGCCGCCCTCCTTCTGGCGCTGCTGCCGGTGCTGATCGCGTCTCTCGCCACGATACAAGCCCATGCGCAGGCCGTTTCCGCAACCCTCGTCGGGACGGTCACCGACTCAACCGGCGCCAGCGTACCGGGCGCAAAAATCACCATCCAGGAATTAAGTACTGGAATCAGTCGCGACACAGTCTCGAATGAGAGCGGCAACTACACCTTCCCCGACCTCACACCCGGCACCTACTCGGTTGTTGTCGCAGCCAACGGCTTCAAGAAGGAAACCCGCCCCAGTATCGATGTGGTAGTCAACACCACCACTCGTGTTGACCTCGCCCTCCAACCGGGTAGCGCTACCGAGACCGTCACCGTCACCACCGCACCCGCCATCTTGCAGACCGATCGCGCCGACGTGAGCACGAACCTTGAATCTCACACTCTCCAGACCATGCCAGTTTCGGTCAATCAGAACTTTCAGAGCCTCCTCACTCTGGTTCCCGGCGTTGGTCCTCCGGTCTTCCAGCACTCGCAGTTTTTCAACGCGGCCAGCTCCATCCAGGCAGAGGTGAACGGCCAGCCCCGCGAAGGCAACAGCTTTCAGATCGAAGGCGTCGACGACGACGAACGCACCGGGCTTCTCCAGATCCTGATTCCGCCCATACAAGCCATCCAGACCGTCGACGTCTCGACCAGCAACTATGACGCCGAGCTCGGCCGAGCCATCGGCACCGTCAGCAACGTGATCATCAACTCCGGCACCAACCAGTTCCACGGCATGGTCACGGAGTACCTTCAGAACAGCGCATTCGACGCCCGCGCCTACTTCAACAAGAGCGTCGGGCACCTCGCATACAACTACTTCGGAGGCGGCCTCGGCGGCCCCATCCTCAAGGACAAACTCTTCTTCTACGGAGACTACTTCCGCTCTCCCGATCATGAGGCCAACTCGAACATCCTCAACATCCCTCCTCCGCAGTGGTACACCCCTAACGCGCAGGGCAATATCGACCTCAGCGGCCCGCTACAGGCCAATGGCAAAGGACAGATCTACGATCCGGCAACCGGCAATCCCAACGGCACCGGACGCACTCCGTTCCCCAACAACCAGATTCCCTACAACCGCGTGAATCCCGTATCCATCAATCTCATGAAGCTCTTGCCGGCGCCCAATGCGAATCTGGGAACCAGCACAACCACGGCAGCGAATGACTACTCGGTAAATCTTCCCTTCCAGAAAACAACTGAGCGCTACGACATCAAGATCGACTATCAGATCACGCAGAAGGATCACCTGAGCGGCCGCTACAATCGCCAGAACATCAATACCTTCCAGGCTCCGGCCTTCGGCGCGGCGGGCGGCGGACCTGCCCAGGGAGCATTTGCCGGCACCGGCACGCAGGGCACTTACAGCACCGGGCTCAACTATGACCGCGCCTTCTCGAGCACCCTCCTCACTGAAGCCCGCGTCGGCGTAGCGCATTACAGCAACAGCGCTACACCCACCGGCTACGGAACCGACTATGCGACGCAGACCGGCATTCCCGGCGTGAATATCAGTCAGTTCACCAGCGGTCAGGTGGGCATACTGATGAATGATTTCAGCACCAACCCGCTCATCGGCTACTCCGCCTCACTCCCTTGGATCCGAACCGAAACCAACATCGATGTAGTCAACCACTGGACGAAGATCGTCCGCAATCACACCTTCAAATTCGGCGTCGATCTCCGCCGCATCCATGACGACCTGCTCCAGGACCAGACCTTCAGCCCGCGCGGACTCTTCACCTTCTCTGAAACCAACACATCAGTAAACCAGACGGGCGTCGCAACCAATATCGCCAACCAGATGGCCAGCTTCCTCATGGATGAACCTTCGCAGACCGGTCGGGACATCAACACCTACTTCCCTGCATTTCGCGCCTGGTGGTTCTTCGCCTTCGCCGGAGACAAGTGGCAGGTCACGCCGAAGCTGACCATGGACCTTGGACTTCGCTGGGAGTTTTATCCGCCTGCAACTCCCGCAAAGTCCGGCGGCTTTTCCAACTACAGTCCGTCTACTCATTCTCTGGTCATCGCTGGCCTGGGCTCGAACCCTTCCAACCTTGGTCTTGACACCAGATACACCTACTTCGCACCGCGCGTTGGATTTGCCTACCGCGCAACCGAGCAGACAGTCGTTCGCGGAGGCTTCGGCGTCAGCTATACGCCTTTCGAGGACAACACCTACGCCTATAACTACCCTGTTCGCGCCAACAACAGCTATCAGCAGCCGAACAGCTATCAGCCTGCGGTTCTGGCCGACGGCGTCACAGCGGCCACCTTCCAGGCGGGCTTTCCGGCACCAGTCCCAGTCGTGATTCCGAGCAGCGGGATACTCGACGTAACCTCAAGCAAGTCCCTTCTCAGCCAGTCCTATGTCGAAATTCCCAAAAGCTATCACAACCCCTATGTGGAGTCATGGAACGTGGCCGTCCAGCAGGCTCTGCCGGCACAGTTCTCACTTCAGCTTTCCTACGTCGCGAACCACGGCGTTCACATCGGTTCGTCTCAGAACATCAACCTTGCACCCGCGCTCGGGCTCGGTAGTGCCGGCTATCCGGAAAACATCGCCTTCGGACGGACCGCTGCGACCAATGTCTATTTTGTGGGTTACTCCTCTAACTACCAGTCCTTGCAGGCTCAGCTGAATCGCCGTTTCGCCAACAGTCTGGGCATGATTACTTCATTCACCTGGGGCAAGGGTCTGGGCTATCAGACAGGCGACGACGGAGCCCTGTTGTTCTGGCTCGACCAGCGCCATAACTACGCGCCCAACGACTATGACCATCGCCTCAATTTCGAAGAAAGTCTCACTTACGAACTTCCCTTCGGTAAAGGCAAGCGCTGGGTGAGTTCCGGAGTCGCGTCCTATGTAATCGGCGGTTGGAAGCTCGGGGCTATCATCTCTATCTACTCCGGGCTGCCGTTCAACGTCGAGGCAAGCGGCGCAAACATCAACACCTCGGGTGAGCAGCAGATGGCGAATCTCGTGGGCGGCTACCACGTCCTTCACCACATTGGGACAGGACACCAGTGGTTTGATCCCACCGCCTTTGCTCAACCTGCCGGCTGTCCCAAGACAGGCGCATGCCCCATCGAATACG
>Ga0206870_1200_pt1 | contig 12027 bp, 9 predicted proteins | sample Alteio_BWOrgCont_36_FD_152620 | JGI IMG/M metagenome (GOLD analysis project Ga0206870, IMG submission 152620) | Enriched cells from forest soil in Barre Woods Harvard Forest LTER site, Petersham, Massachusetts, United States -... | ecosystem: Environmental > Terrestrial > Soil > Temperate forest > O... | reverse complement strand
TCCCCCAAGTGCTCCGGAATTTCAATTGAAGTCAAATGCCGACCTAATATGCATCAACCCAAAACCTGAAGCCATGACGCCGCCTGCTGGGTCTTGACGTTGCGAGGTCACCGGTGCCAGACAGGCCCTGGGCAGATAGAGATCCGAGGCTATAGTTCCCGCTCGTTTCAGGTCCCAAAAGCACAAGGAGAACAGCCCACCGGCCTCGGTCGACATCGGGGAGCGCTTGACTTAAAGCACGCCACATTCAGAACTTGACGGAGACGACCGACCCGATTGGGCCAGGCACACCCGGTAATGTTTGGTCAATTCATCGGCATAAGCCTGCCAAGTACAACCGGATTCGAGGTGCCTCCGCCCAGCCAGACCCATCTCTCGCGCGCCCGATCGGTTTTCATAAATCCACTCGATTCGATCGGCCAATTCCTCCACCGCGCGGATAGGAACGACAAATCCCTCACGCCCATCCGCGAGAAAATCCTCTGCTCCCGAGTTCGCAGTCGTCACAACCGGAAGGCCGCAGGCCATGGCCTCAAGGATAGCCACGGCAAATCCTTCCTCAATGGTTGGCAGGACAAAACAGTCAGCCTGCTGCATCGCCACGACCAACTCCGTCCGGGCAACTGAACCATGAAAGTAAACATTGGGCGCTCCGATACCTAAAAGCGGCCGCATAATCCGATTGTCCTGGAAGCCAAAGCAATGAAGTTCCGCGCGGGGAAGAGCCAATCGCTTCCAAGCTCTCAGCAAATACTGATGGCCCTTGCGCGCAGTGATTTGAGCCACGCACACAACCTTGAAGACATCGCGGCCGACAAGGCGAGGGAAGTCTGGTCCAGGTAAAAAGTTCCGCAGATTCGCCCCAAATGGAATCAGCCGGATCCGATCCCGCGAAATTCCATGGCGCACAAATGACTTCGCCACAAAGGTGGAAGGAGCGAGGAAGCTGTCCGCCAGGGCGATCTCTTCGTGAAACCTCCGAATGACGGAGGGGGAGCGCCCGTTGCCCGGCAGACCAAGACTCCGCTCCTCCTCGCCAATGAGATCGAAATAGTCGTCCGGGAAGGAATTAACGGCGTCCGCAATGATGTAGCTGCCAAGGGCCTTCGCCTTACGCACCAGCTCGAGGCAATTTCCATGAAGCATGAAGTGAAGAATGGGGGCGGGTGCGCAGGCCTGAACCAGTTGGATCTGCCAAATCTGGTGATAGACCCGCGCCGCCGCGTCCAACCCCCAATTGCCCAAAAGGCGGTTGTGTCCTTGGTATAGATACTCTTTCGGCCATAGATTAACCGCCTGGTTGCCCAGGCCAAGCCTGGTCGATGAACTCAAGCGGTGTGAATAGATGAACTCCCGCAGCACGCCAGACTCACCGAGGAGCGGGGCATAATTAAAGTAGTGAAACTTCCCGCAAACAACCAACGAAACTATCCCTTGCATGCTCTGTCTTGGTGCCATATCGACAATGATCTCGTGCCCTCCCCATCGCCGCATTATCCGCCGATCCTTTGCGTCGGGGCAAACACATATTCATGGGCGGACCGATGAATCCGCTGGAGCACCAACACCGGACCAACGGCGAACAATCCGAATTTGAAGATGGAAATGCCGCCGTCGCGATAGAACTGGAACCAGACCGCCGTCAAGATGCAGTACATGATGGTGATCAGCGGATCATAGGATTTGGCGCATGCTTGTCGATGGATCCGGCCAAGGAAAAACCCGGCGGCTCCCATGGTGATAACAACCCCAGCCCAACCCAAACTCATCCAGCCGTCGCCAATAATTGACACAGTAAGCCCGATGAAATTGCCATAATCCATGAGCTCAAAAAATTGAATCGGGGCTCCGATCGGCTTGTTTTTCCACAGAATTCTGGGGATGGGCTCGGTGAACAGCTGTAGCCATTGCGTAAAGTAGGTGTAGGTATGGGTCTCCGCGGGGACGACCGCGATCACGAAACTAAGGTAATCGAAATTGGCAAAATCCTGGGTATCGAGCTTCTCCTTCAAGGTCATCTGCTGGCCGATGTTCTTGACTGTGCTGGTATCGCCCAAGACCACCATTTCCTGAAAAACCGTTCGGTCCAAGCCTTTCAGCCAGAAAGCCAGAAGGAGCATGGGGCCCGCCACCAGAACCGGCCAGAGCAAAACCCGCCGTTTGACCAAGGCACAGTACAGGAGATAGCTCGCCAGCAAGCCGACGATCAACTGCCAGCGAGCGCGGACGAAGATGACAACATAACTAAGGTAAATCGCCAGGGGCACAAAGCCAAAGGGCTTGAAGCGTCGCAACACCAGAAAGACAATCGCCATGGGCAACAACATAACCTGGGCGTCCACAATGTAGCCAGTGGAGTTCGTCATGATATAAATACCTGTCTCAACGTCGCGGACACCGGACACCTGGCCCGTCAAATTAATATATAAGGAGTAGAGACAAAAGGGCGCGACCAAGACACTCAGGACAATGAAGGTCCGCCAGACCCCACGGCCCACCGCCTGGTCGGCCCGAAACTCCCATTTTATATTCCCGCCGGAGGCCAAAGCTGTGGCAACAAAAACGCAGAGGCCAGTGGTGGCCACCAGCAACGTCTGGGCGAGCTCGAGGTCGGTTGGAACCCTTCGCATATACGTCCAAATGTTGTCGAATCCGAAATAGATCACCCCAATGGGGCGGAGAACAAACACAAGGAGGTGAAAGATAAAATACCAGAAAACCGGGCCGATGACGGTAAAATACTCGGTGCGAAGGTACCAAATGAATAGTGCAACTGCGACGAAGCTGGTGCCAATGAAGGTGATGTCAAGCATAGAATGCAGAAGGAAGGTCTTGGCCAGCGCCGGTGATCGTGGTGGATGAATTGCTGCAAGGACTATGGACAATTGGAACTGGCCAAGGTGGGCGACAGCGCCCCACACCATTTGTTCCCCGCCAAATGTGGCCCTGGTATGTTCTGCTCATCCGCCTGAGGCGAGAACGGCCGGTCAGGTCCTGACCGATTCGAAAGTTGAATTTCCGCTGCGAACTGAGTAGCTCCGAGTTCAGTTGGACGGCTGGTGCTGTTTCGCGCCATTGGCGTGGCAAGTGCTACCCGTTCCTTTCGGACGATTCAGAAGTTCAATGCATCACTTACCGTCGCGAAGCGTAACGTCCGGACCGGACCTCGTTCCGACCATTGGGCGACAGAGCCGGCGATTCCACTCTTTGAACTGCTCACGGCTGAAGCGGCGCACCCTTTGGCGGTGCTCGCGGTAGTGGGCGAAGGCGGCATAAGTACCGCGCAAATGTCCGGTCCGGCCGGTCTTAAGAGTAAGGTAAATGCGCTCCACCACCGACCGCATCACCCGACTGAACAAGAACGGGCCCGGACAGTACCAAAACAGCCACCAGAGTTTGTTGCGGCTGCCGTAGAAATCCATCCGGGAGTAGTTTCTCGCGTTTTGCGAATAATTGTGGTAAATTTCGCAACCGGGAAACCGCCAGCACTCCTTGCCGTAGTAAAAGCCACGTGCGGCAATCTCGAGCTCCTCCCCTTGGTGGAACAGTGGCTCATAGTATCCGCCCAGGTTCAGGAACGTCTGGCGGCTTAACAAATGCCCGCACCCAATGAAGCCCGCCGCCAGGCTTAGTCCGACATGATCCGCCGGCGTTGGGCCGGCGATGGAACCGCGATCTCGAATGGCAAAGCCGAGGCAAAGCAGGTTCGGCTTGGATTCGGCAAACTCCAATGCGGCTGACAGATCACCTTGAATGGGGTACGAATCATCATCCAAGCTGAGATAGTATTTAGATTGGATGATTTGGGCCAGCTCGTTTCGGCGGGAGATGTAACCGGCCGAAACTTCATGGCGAATCAGGCTGGCCTTGGGCAGAATGCCGACCAGATCGAAATCACAGGCTTGATCGGAGCCGTCATCGATTACGGTCAATTTGAGCCCGGCCCAACCGAACCCGCGGATCTGTTCGAGGGTGCTTTGGAGATCGCGCCAGCGATTGCGGGTGCAAATTCCGATTTCCACAAGATCTGCAATCGGGGTCTCCATAATGAATCCAACAACCACGCATTCTCTCCCGCCATTGGGCCGCCCAAAAGGGCGACCGCCTCCCGACCTCATGGACCTTCAACTGCCTTCCTCGCCATAGCCCAAACATGAACCGGGAAGTCGTCTTCATTCCTCAATGAGTGCAGCCAAGAGATATAGGGAGTCCATCGCCGAAACATCGAAATCGCGCAACGACGGCTTCCCCATGATTCCGTGCTAATCGCCCCCAGGGGAAACCCACCCTCGGCCAACAGGTATTTTAAGCCCAAGGGCGTCCACCGGCTACAATCGATGGGATGGCCATGGACTTTGACCAAGAAAGGAGTGGTGACCAAGAAATGTCCACCACCTTTAAGCATGGAGTGGACATTGCGCACCGCGCGGTAAGGCCAGAGGAGATGCTCGAACACCTGTTCGGCAATGATAACGTCATACTGCTCTTGAAGAGTGGCCTCGCAAACATCATAGGCCGGGTACGACACTGAGCGGTAGCTCTTAAATCCAAAATCAGCCCACGCGTTTCCTGAAATTTCCAGAGCATTCAATTCCTTATAAGGCAAGCCATGCATCATGGCTTGGGTTCGCCTTATCATCACCATCCGTCCCCATTGTTGATCCGGGCGCCCGTTTCGCCACAATAGATATCTTAATAGTGGCGAGGCGCGTAGACGATTGGCTAGTCCCCGTGCGGTTTCTTCAGAGCTTCTCATTTGAATGCAGGTGGTGACACGTTGGGGTGCACTAGATAATCACAGTCGATTCACTCTTCTCTCTGGTGGCGAACGGCCATCCCGTGCGATTCGATAGAGAAAGCGATAGAGACTGAGGCTGCACCCCGGAAACCATAGCATTACTCCATAAACTCCCAGTTCCAATCTTCGCCAAAGGCTTGGGCGTAGCGAGTAAAGGCCGCGCCGAAGTGTCCGCAGGCAAACCCTCCGTTGTGCCGGTGAGCGACGACCATCAAAAAGCAGCTCCCGAAAGAGCCGGGCAGGCCTTAGCCAAATCCTCGCCAGATCTCCGATCATGTTGTCCAATATCCGCTTCTCCGCCAGAGGCAGGGGGAGGTTGCGAAGGCCAGTCACTGCCATGCCGATTGGCACTTCGGCGTAGGTGCCAGTGTCCTGTCCAATGCAGATCTGATCAAGCAGCCTGTCTTTCGAAAAGACACACATTGAGTCCTCACTCAGAGCCATGATAACCAAAACCACCTGGGGAAAGGAACTATATGTATACTGGTATCCGAACTCCAAGGCCCTACACGTTCTAGCCCGGTGGTAAACGCACACGGAGATGAATGAGATGGCGGTCAACTGCTCCACTTTTACCAGGAAGTCCATCCGACCCGTGCTAACCTTGTCGTCGCTTCTTGGCACATGGGAGACATGGCTCTGAAAGTTTATCAAAACACCGCCATTGTATCGGTCAATGTAGTCCAATATCCGGTTAACTGCTCCGGTATTCACCAAGTCATCGTCACCCAGAGTCCACACCCAATCGCCCGTTCCCATTTCGAAGCAACGCAGGATATTGGCGTTACCGCCGAGGTTATATCGATTGCGATGGATGGACACCCGGCTGGGCTTGCCCGATAGAACGCCGACCGACCGCAGGGTCTCTTCAACCGGAGTCGGCGAGGCGTTGTCCAGGATGATGAGCTCACATTCATCGGTCAATTGATCCAGCACCCTCGGGAGGTTGGCCAACAGCACCGCGTTGCGGTCATAGGTCGGGATGACGATGGACAGCTTGATCATATGGATTACGCGTGCCAATCACGACGTTTGGTGTTGAACAGCCACCAGGACCAGATCACGCCAATCCAGGCCAGTGCCATATAAACACTGCACACGCCCATGGCATGGTAGGCCCGACCGAAGAAGTAGACCCCGGGAATTGTCAGCAAAGCACCAACTACAGTTGGCGCCAGCATTGGCTCCTGTTTATGGGCACGAAGATATACCGCCACACAGGCAGTGGTATGGTTGGCCAGGATGGCGAGGGCAAGCAAGCCGAAAGCGAGTGGATCAAGCATGCGCGTGAAGAAATTTATCTTCCAGCCATAGTGAATCGTCAGTGCCTGGCCAAAGCAAACAATAACAAGTCCCATGATCAAAATGAGGACCGAGCGCCAGAGTGAGCCCAAAAAGAGCCGATCCAACGCGTGCCAATGGCGCTTGGCAATAAGGCCGCCGAAGTTTGGGGTCTTCGTGACCACCCAGGCCAGGGCCACCCCGCTAATCGAGTTCAGAAGATTAAGGCTCATGCCCATCTTACCAGCAACCACAGCTCCGCTGGTGGCGAAAAGAATCGGGTTGAACAGCTGATAAATGAAATAGCCCAGGAGCCAGCTCAGGCCGATCCTCCATTGCATCGGGAACACCTCCACCCACCAATCAAGCTCCTGACTGGAGCGACCGTCCCGCAGAACGTCGGACAAAAACTTCCGGTGCCGAAACAACAGCCACGAGCCGATGACAACAAAGGAGGCCACACTGGTCGCGCATGCATTATAGAGACCTCCACCGTTAAGCAGGATGGTCCAGGAGAGAACATTGGCCAGGACTGATTCCAGCATCCGGAACCGCAAGACCTCCACCACGCGGTCGCAGCCCTGAAGAAAGGCCACAATGGGAGACAAGGCCAAGATCCCCCCTTCGGAGACACAAACGAGCAGCCACGGGCCTTTCCAGTCGACAGGGGGGCCGGCCCCGTTCTTGGCCTGCGAGAAGAAGTAGCAGCCGACCAAACTTATTACCAAAATAAACAGCGCAGCGCCAATGGCATAGTATTTGATTGAAACCGCCAAAAGATTCCCCAGGCGTATCCTCGAGCGGTGTCCGACCGCCGGATCGGCGTGGTTAAGATTCGCGTGGTCGTGACTGGCGAAATTAACTATGACATTTGTCAATCCGAGCTCAAAAAACACTTTCATCGCGAGCACGCTACCAAAGGTGTAGAAGAACCCCTGGGCAACCGGACTGAGAAATTGCGCAATAAAGAATAGTGTGATCGGCGACGCAACCACACTCCACGCCTTGGCGATCAAAGTAAAGCCGACCGCCCGGTCAAGTCCCATCAAGTCATACAGCCTTCGCATTGCAATCTCAGTCGCGAGCAATTGGCATAGTGTGTAGCATTGATGATTTCGCCGACAGCACAAAAAATTTAGCGGCGCTATACTGATCCGTGCGCAATATCCGAGTATAATCGATGAATTATCCGGGTTGAACCGTGAATCCTCCGGGCATTTTCCAAGATCTCATCCTCAGCGGTCTGCGACGAAATAAGGATTTCGACATTCGGGGCAAGAGCCGTGGTCGCCTTTATAATGGCAATTCCGCTTAACGTTTTTCCTTGATAGTGAGGGTTCGAGTCGATGAAGGCGGCGATGTTTGCGTCCTTTAGACGGCTGGTTTTTAGCAATCGCAAGGTATGGGTGCCCACCCCCCATACCGCAATGGGACGCCTGGACTCGACCAGCGTGTCGATCTTCCGGCAAATTGCCTTGTCCAAGGCTCGGGATTTCTCCAGATACCTGTCCAGGGCAGGCGCAGTTTCCATATCGGGTGAGGGCACCCATAGGGAGGTTGATTTGTCCTCAAGGCGAAACAATGCGCCAACAGCCGGCTCAATGGCCTGTGGGCTGAGCCTTCTGATCAATCGATTGGAAAATTGCTCGACCAGGCCGTGTCGGGCCATCAGATTTCTGAGTGAAGCGGGGGAGAAGTAGTTCACATGCTCCATGCTGAAGAATTGGTAAGGAGCGCTAAAATGCCGGTCATAGCGGGTCGCATCCGGTACTTCCACGTATAGACCACCAAGAGGCTTCAGACAAGCCTTGACGGCTTTCACCGCCATATCGACATCGCGGATATGTTCCAGCACGCCGATAAGGATCGCCATGTTAGCCACCGGTGCCTCTGCCGCCAGTTCCCCAATCACCTTAACTTCGCCGTGGATGTCGTAAAGTTGCCGCATCCTGGCCACACACTGCGGCGACGGGTCGACTCCCGCAACGTGATGATAACCCCGGCGTTTAAATTCCGCCAGCAGGCCCCCGGTGGCGCAGCCGATGTCAAGGATCGCATCGTCGGTCTTAAGCGACGGCTCGAGCAAGGCAGCTATTTCTTTGAATCTCGTGATGTCTGTTTCCGTCTGGACCCCGTTCCGATCCGAATATTCATACTTGGACATCTCCTTGTAGTACCGGTCGAATTCTGTTTGCGAGGGGATTCGGTCCGCATAGGCCGCCCCGCACACCGAGCAGATGGTCAGATCGAACCCCTGCATCAAGGTGCCTTCCGAGTATTGCGTGAACTCCTGACGGTAGACGGCCTGGCCCGCGGTCGCCTGGCAGACTGGACACGCGCGGGGCGCGAATTGTTGTAGGTTCATAGTGTTTTGAGGTCCTCGATTGCCTTGACGGCTTCACCAAAAGTACCCTTGGCATGATTCCAAGGTTGCGGAATCGTGATCGTTGCGATTCCCTTTCGCGCGACCTCTTGGATGTTCTTGGGCGAGTCATCGACAAAAATGTCTCCCCGGCTGATCCAATCCAGCCACTCCGCTTTGTTCAGGTCGTACACCGGAGCATCATCGGTGCGGCGGGGACTCGGGACGAAGCCAAAGGCTCGAATCCACCTGCCGAAGTGGCCAAAAACCCATTCCGCCGCCATAGGTGTAGCCTTAAAAGGTCGGGCGGTGAGGGCAATATGGCGAAAGCTGGCGCCATGCTGGCAAAACCATTCCATGGCTGGCTTGGATGGCTCCAGGTGTCTGCCTACCTGTCCGATTCGAAACGCGTCCAGTGAATTCAAGTACGTTGTTGAACTTATACCCAAGACTGAGTGCGGAGGGTTTTGACTGATTTCAGAATATGAGATCTTACAGGTTGGATTCTTTGGCAGCCATTCCAGCACCAGCCAGTCGTGGGTCAGACTGTTCAGGACGTCATCGATATCCCAAATAATTGTTTTGGCCATTGGCTAAATTGAACAAGCGGGAAGGCGGATTCAGTCCCCTTGTCTCACCTGGCCGGCTGAGCGTCCGCCTGGCCCATGATCGCCACAAATTCCTCCCTTGCCAGCAATGGCGACATGTCTTCCATGGGCTTTGAAACAATGGTTCCATCCGGTCTTACCTCGGCGGCGACCCTGGGAATTGTTACTTCGTTCACCGAGGTTTTGACGACACAGATCGCGGGTCCGGCCGATTCCAAGGTTTCCCGGACAACTTGGCGCAGCTGCCTGGTGTCCTCGACATAAAAGACGGAAAGCCCATAGGCCAGACCAACTTTGGACATGTCCGGGAGCGTGAGATGACTCGATGGATCGCTGGCAACCAGCCTTCCTTTGAAATGGGTCCGTTGCATGGCAACGATCGAGCGATATCCACCGTTATCGAGGACAAAATATTTGATCGGCAGGGCCAGCCTCCGGACAGTTTCCAAGTCCTGAATGTTCAATTGAAACCCGCCGTCCCCGTTGACATTGATCACCCTTCGCCGGTTTCCAGCCAGACAAGCGCCAATTGCACCCGGCAGGCCCGTGCCCATGGCGCCGAGCCCGGGCGCGTTTAAGATGCGTTGCCCTGCCTTTACCCGGAAGGCCTGCATGAAAATGTCACTGCACGGCCCGGAGCTGCCAGGGACGAACACATCATCACTTTGCGCGAGATCAGACAAGACATCCACCAAGAGGTAGGTGCTGATAAATTGGTGGTTCTCAGCCCTATGCTCTGGCAGAACAACCGGAAAGCGCCGGACCCAACCCCGGCACTCGCTCAACCACGTCTCCCATGCGGGCACCTTCTGGATCCGCTGTCTGGCGCCGTGCAAGAGCGCCGGCAGAAGGATGTTCAAGTCCTTGCAAATTGTCACATGAAGGGGATGGGAAAATTTCTCCAATTCCGCCACATCCACGTCCACATAAATCTTGTACGCCCGCGGCGCGAACCCTTCGTGACTGAACGCGACAGATGGCAAATCCAATCTGGCCCCCAACACCAGGATCCAATCAGCCTTTTGCTGGGTAAAGTTGGCCGCCCGCTGGCCGATCGACCCCGGCCGGCCAATATATTCCTCCGCCTCTTCCGGAAGAAAATCCATTGCTTTCCAAGACAACAAAACCGGTATGCCCAAGATTTTGACAAGTTCCCTGAATGCCTCGATTTGGTCGCCGGAACGCACGCCGTTTCCCACATAGAGCACCGGCCGCCTGGCCGCCATCAGAGAGTCCACAATTTTGGCGATTGCGATTTCGAGCAAAACCCCATCTTCAACCGGAGGCTCAAATCCACGAAGGGCCGAAGGTTCAATCTGGCTCGCCTGCACGTCCAAAGGAATATCGATCCAAACCGGACCCTTACGGCCGTGGGTGGCCTGCCAAAGCGCTTCCTCTAGCTTCTCCCGGATGGTCAGTGGATCGGTAATCATCGCGGCGAATTTCGTGACCGGCCTGACCATTGATACGATGTCAACCTCCTGCGGTCCCATTGAGCGCACCGGCCTTGGCCGGCTGCCAATTAGGTCGGCCCGCTTGGCCTGACCCGAAACAATCAAGAGCGGAGCCCCTTCGATCCAAGCGCAGGCAACACCGGTGATCGCGTTCGTTCCGCCCGGCCCCGCCGTGACCAAGGCGCAGCCCAAAGTATTCGAATACTCGCCGTATGCTTCCGCCGCAAAGGCGCAGGCTTGTTCGTGCAGGCAGCACACATACTCGATTTCTCCTCGCTGCCCCACTGAGTCTGCGAGATGCATGCAACCACCGCCGGGTAGCACGAAGATATGCCTTACTCCGTTTTTCACAAGAAAGTCCGCCACATAATCTGATAGTTTCATATTTTTAGGAAAATAAATGTCAGTCAAGACGACAGCCACTCCGGCCAGAACTTCAACTCAATCTTGCGATTGCTGCTTTGGTTGATCTGTGGATCGTCATAAATGGAATCACCCTTTATGTAACTGGTGGCCACCTCCTCAATAATGGCGCCTCGCTTGGTCTTGAAGCTGTGCGGTATCCCGCGGTTGATCGACATCACATCTCCTTCTGTAAGCGTGGTTAGCACACCATCCACCTCAACGGTCAAATCACCGTAAAGGAGATGGTAGCTCTCGTCCTTTTCCTGATGTTTGTGACGCGGATAGGCGCGGTTAATGATATGGATGAGCACGGCGCCAACTTCGTGAAAACGATCCAGCCCATAGTGGTGGGAGATTTCCAGATTGACATACGGAGGCAGGGCGATCCGTTGTTGTTTCAACACAGCGCGCAGGTCATCAACTATCTTGTTTACCTGTGTCCGCAGGTCCTTCACCTTCAGTGTTTCCAGCATGACGGCGCCCTTTTCATCAATCGGCGTTGTCGCCACAAACTCGGTGTACTTCGAAAGATTCCTCGCCAGAAGCTGGCCGGGCACATTAGGCATTGCCATGAAGCTATTATCGAGAACGATCCGCTGTCCAGGCTCGATCCGTCGCGACGCGAAAACACCGCGGAAAAGCGGCTCGATATCGACTATTTCCTTGGGATGGATCGGGCGACGGCGACCTATCGTACCACACATGTCATAGGTGTCGGCCGCAGCCTTCAACCACAGGGCGGCTTGGGCAGGGCTGACGGAGTAGGCGTTGGCGGGATATTTTTCTGTCCCCACGGCAATATGCTTTTCAAACAGCCTCGCGCCCTGGCCGATGGCAATGCGGATGCTGTCAATATTTCCAGGTTCCTCGTGGGTCGAAAAGCCCACGGGCAACCCGGGGTACCGTGCGATGAAATAGTTGATCTGATTCAACTCAAGATGCTCACGCAGACAAGGATATTCTCCCACGCAATGCATGATGGCGAACTGCTTCTCGCGATGGGTCAGGAAAGACACCACCCGGTCTATGTCGGCGGCGCTCGCGGCGGCCGTGGAGGCAATTACGGGCATCGCCGCCTTTGCCACACGCTCAAGCAGGGGCCAATCGGTAAACGAACAG
>Ga0206870_1203_pt2 | contig 12191 bp, 10 predicted proteins | sample Alteio_BWOrgCont_36_FD_152620 | JGI IMG/M metagenome (GOLD analysis project Ga0206870, IMG submission 152620) | Enriched cells from forest soil in Barre Woods Harvard Forest LTER site, Petersham, Massachusetts, United States -... | ecosystem: Environmental > Terrestrial > Soil > Temperate forest >... | reverse complement strand
TCGGCAGGCCGCTCTCCGCGCTTACGCCGGCACCGGTCAGAACAAAGACGCGGTCGGTTGAGCAGATCTCAATCTTCGGGTACATGTCCTATCTATATCGAAATAACATCATGAAGCCAAAGTCCATGTGGCTCTGCTGATGGCAGTGAAAAAGCGTCGGTCCAGGATTCGAAGCCGTGAAATCGACTTCAGCCGTGGTGTTTCCCTTCACCATTACAACGTCTTTGCGCAGGCCCGACATGGGCTTGCCTTCCAGGCTGGTCACTTCGAATGTGTGCCGGTGGAGATGAATGGGATGATCGTCGGTGCTCTTGTTCTGCATCACAAGCCGGTAGCGCTTTCCTTCGTCGAGCGTGATCGAGTCCGTCTTCGGGAAAGACTTCCCATTGATCATCCAATAATCAAAGTCTCCGTGCCCGCGAAACTTCGAGGTGAAAACCAGAGGGATGCCCACATCGGGTTCACTCGTCGTCGCCTCTTGTTTTGCGAATTGCCGGTACTCCCAGATCGTCTCTGGAGGATCGATCCACTTTGGCTCGCCTTGCTGGTCCGCATATTCCACGACAACACCCATGCCCGCCCTGCGGATCTCCGCACGCGTTTCGCCCAGCACCCACACGCCCGGCTGGTTCATCTCGACGAGCACGTCGATGCGCTCCGCCGGAGCCAGCCGTACAGCCTTCACGCGACTGAAGATCGAGCCCGCGGAGGGATCGACCTGAAGGTCGAAGCCTGGCTGAGGACCGCAAGGATGCGGGCCGAGAATGCGCCTCCGGTGAAGTTGAGTCAGGGCAATCTCCGCGATTTGTACTGGACACTGGCACAAATGCTTACGCATCACGCCAGCAACGGCTGCAATCTGCAATCGGGTGATCTGCTGGCCAGCGGGACAGTGTCGGGAGCCACGCGCGATTCGCTGGGCTGCCTGCTGGAGATCACGCGCCGCGGGGCTGAGCCGTTGCAGCTTGCAAACGGAGAGACGCGTAAGTTCCTCGAAGACGGCGACGAGGTTATTCTGCGCGGATACTGCCAGCGCGAAGGCCACCCACGCATCGGGTTCGGCGAATGCCGCGGCATTGTGCTCCCCGCCCACCCCTGCTAGGTACCTACTTCGCGCGCTCAAACTCGACGTAGTTGCGGCCGAAGTACAGCCGATATTTTCCTGGAGCCTCTCCTTCAGTTACCTGCAGCGGAGTAGGCCGGCGAAACTTGGCATCGCTGACTGCATCGGTCGTAAAGAGATCGTGTGCACCGATATCGAGCACCAGGAATTGCGCCCCGCTGGCGTTCTTGATGATTCCTGTTCCGTAGGCTCCGGGAGCCAAAGCATGTCCGCCGATGGTGATCGGGACCTCCGTGATGAAGTACGCCTGGTACTTCTCCTGGATGTCGGTCGAGTAGCCGGAATTGTCGACCAGCGTCGCGAAGGTGAAGAATCCGTCCGCATAGTGGACACCACCCGAGTTGCGGCCCTGCGTCGTGGCTGACTGTCCACGGAAGAACACGGAGCCGGGCAGAATCTTCGCCAGGTCCGCCGGATGCAGGACTGTGTCTGCGTGATCAGCCGCGGTCTGTGCGATCGCCAGCGGCGCAGCGGCGAGAAGGGAGAGAGTCAATAATAGAAGTGAAGCGCGGAGACGCGAGACAGCTTTCATCCGTTGGGAATCCTTTTTGAGTGTGCCGCAAGTATAAATCGCCCGAGAATCGGTATGCAGCGGCTGCGCGACGGAGCTGAGGTACGATGCGAACGCCGAAAAAAGAAGGCGGCCCGTATCGCAAACGAAATGGCCGCCGCGTTCAAGCAAAGCTATCTTCGGAATGAATGCTTCAAACGTTAAGTTTATTAGCCGCGGCCACCCGGCCGTACCAGTAGCCGGAGTCCTTGATGGTGCGTTTCTGGTCACGGAAGTCAACGTACACCAGACCGAATCGTTGGCTGTATCCTTCGGCCCATTCGTAGTTATCAAGCAGGCTCCATGCATGGTAGCCGCGAACGTCCGCGCCGTCCTTGATTGCACGAGCGAGCTCCGCCAGATGTCCCTGGTAGAACTCTATCCGCCGCGGATCAGGAGCTTTTGAGGGATTTTCCGGCAGCGGACCTTCGGACTAGGCACATCCGTTCTCGGTGATTTCGATGATGGGGCGGTTGTACTCCTTCGAAATGCGCGTAACGATGTCGTAAAGGCCCCACGGCCACACTTCCCAACCGTTGTAAGTGATCGGGCCTTCCGCCGGCATCACGTCGTTGTACTGGGTATAGGGAACCCACGGCGCCGTGGAGATGATATGCCGGTTGTAATAGTTAATGCCGACCCAGTCGAGCGGCGCCTGCATGATCTTGCCGTCGCCTTGCTGCACACCCATGATCTCGTATGGCGGGTCTCCGACAAAGGCTTTGGGATATTCGCCATGAATCGCCGTGTTCAGGAAGAAGACGTTATTGATGGCGTGGTATCGTTCGGCCGCGGCGCGATCGGCTTCGCTGTCACTCGCGGGAGTGCCCGGCGACATGCTGAAGGCGCTGCCGAGTTTTGACTTCGGCGCTGTCGCCTTCATCGCGCGAAAGGCCTCGCCCTGCGCGAGGTTCACGGTGTGCGCAGCCTTCAGAAAGAGCTTGGGATCTTTCTTTCCTGGCGCGTGTATGCCGCTCCCGTATCCGAGGTAGGTGAAGACCCAGGGCTCGTTGAAAATGGCCCAGGTGTTGACGCGGTCTCCCAACGCTTTCGACACGATCCCTGCGTAGTCTGCGAAATGCTTGTAGGTGTCGCGATTCGTCCACCCGCCCTGGTCTTCGAGAGTCTGTGGAAGATCCCAGTGGAAGACGGTACACATCGGCCGGATGCCGGCCTCGAGCAGCGCGTCGACGTAGCGGCTGTAAAAGTCGAGCCCTTTCTGATTTACCGTTCCGGTGCCGATGGGCTGAATGCGCGGCCACCCGATCGAGAAGCGTGCGCTCTTGAGGTTGAGCTGCTTCATGACCGCGATGTCCTCTTTGTAGCGATGGTAGGAGTCGCAGGCGACGTCTCCCGTATCGCTGCCCTTTACTTTGCCGACGGTGTGAGCGAAGGTGTCCCAGATGGACGGCCCCTTGCCGTCTTCCTGCCACGCACCCTCTACCTGATAGGAAGCGGTCGCCGATCCCCACATAAAGTTGGCCGGAAAGCGGGCTCCGCTCACATCGATGGCCGGCGGCGAAACGGCGCTTCCCGAGACGATTGAAGAAGGAAGGGCACGGGCATATCTGGAGAAGGCTGCGCTGCCCGCCAGGGCAAGCGAGTTGGCGAGGAACTGTCGGCGGTCGATCAAGTGATGCTGCTCCTTTCAAGCGGAAGTCACATCCTAGCATCCGCGCTGGAGAGCAGTAAAACTGTTTACTTCAGGGTAAAACCACACCCGGCGCGGTGCGCACAACGGGGAGAACGCGATCAGTCAAGGCGAGGAGGAGGGCGCCTGTCATTGCTGCGAGGGGAACGACGAAGGCGCCGCGCAACGAGCCCAGGTGTGCAGAATACAGGCCGGTCACCCATGGCAGCACCGCCCCACCCGATCCGCAGATGGCGAAGATCCAGCCTACGTGCCGGGAGTAACCGATGCGGGCAAGCAGCCGCGCCACCGTCAGCGGAAAGATTGGCGCACAACCAAGTCCGGCAAGAGAAACAGCCGCAAGACTGACGGACGCGCCCTGGGGAAATACCAGGATGGACACGCCAACGAGCGCCGCGAGCAATCCCGCCATCAATATGGCGAATTCCGAGACGCGCCCTGACAGCGCAGGAATCACCGCGCGGCCAAGGACGATAGAAACCCAGAAGGCGGAGACGTAAAGACTCGACCTCTCGGGACTGAGAAAGTCAAAGCGATGAATATACGTTGCGATCCAACCGGAAATACAAGTCTCGGCGCCGACATAGAGGAACAGGAGCAGGCTGAACAGAATGAAGACGGGCGGCCTCAGTCTTCCGGCCGAATTGGGCATGCTCTTCCGGTCCGGCTCGGCTGCTCTCCGGCGCCCAAGGAACAGCGTGAGAGCGGCAAAGACCGCCAGCGCACTGAACGAGAGTCCGAGGAGCAGCAGCCACAGGGTTCCCGGGCCGACCGCAGCGGAAACAAAGGGAGGACAGGAGACAGCTCCGATTCCCCAGAAGAGATTCACGCGGGTCAACATTGCGCCTCTCTGCTCAGGCCGCTCCGTGCCAAAGGTGAGATTCGTCGCGGTTGTCGCCGACCCCAGCCCCACGCCCACCAATGCGAATGCCAGCATGATCACTGCGTAGTTTCCGAGGGCGAGGGTTGCAAGACCTGCTGCAACGGAGGCGTATCCGAAGAGAAGAGAGCCACGCCGAAAGTGCGAGGCGAGAATAGCGCCCAGCGTCGAACCGGTGAATTGGGTCGCGAAGAGCGATCCAGCCTGAAAGTCGGTCAACGACCAATGCGTGCTGAGCACCGGCAGAATCGGACCTAGCAGAACGGTCGCCATGCCCGCGATCACAAAGCCTGCGTAGAGAGGGGCAGACGGCAACGACTCAAGGCGAATTGCGGCTATGCGGGAGGGCATGGAGCAGCCTTCAGCCGTGACGGGGCACGCGCTTCGGATTTGGCGGCATCGTCGATTCGCGGATAATCAGCTCGGGAACGATCGCTATGTGGCCAGGGTCGTCCTTGGGATTGCGAAGCCGCTGTAACAGGAGGCGCGCCGCCGTCGTCCCCATGCTTCGCAGGGGCTGGCGAATCGTCGTGAGACTGGGGTTGTGGTAAGCCGCTCCCTGAATGTCATCGAATCCAACGACAGACACGTCCTCGGGCACGCGCAGATTCTGGTCGCGAAAGGCACGGATCGCTCCGATCGCAGCGATGTCGTTGAAGGAGACGAGCGCCGTGAAGGGCCGCTTCTGAGTGAGCAGGTGGCGCGCCACCGGATAGCCCAGCTCCGGCGAGGAGATATTCAGCTCCAGCCTGACCACGAGTTCCGGCGGAACTTCGATGCCCAGTTCGCGAGCTACCGCCATAAAGCACTTCCAGCGATCGTCCGAGTCGGAACTGAAAGTCTGGCCGCGCATAAACGCGATGTGGCGATGCCCGAGCTGATAGAGATGTCGCATCGCAAGCTCGGCCGCGCGACGATGGTCGAGCGCGATGTTGGTGACACCCTCCACTTGGCGATGTCCGGCCACAGCCACCACAGGAATCGGCAGGCTGTGCTGCAGCGCTGTGTCGATGGCGATGAAGCCCTCGACGGAGCGATCCATCAGCAGCCTCGGGTATTCCTCGATCAGATCGGCTTTCCGGCGGTGGCTGGCTGCGAGGTAGAAGTATCCCTCTTCCATCAGGACCTCTTCGATGCCGTCCATGACCAGCACCGAGTAGCCGTCGCTCAGCTCCGGCACGAGCACGCCGACGGAGAAGCTCTGCTTGCGGCGTAGTGACCGTGCATAAAAGCTGGGGCGGTAGTCAAACTTCTGAGCAGCCGCCAGAACACGCTCCCGGGTTTCCTGCGGAATCGAACGTACCCCGGGCGCATTATTCAGGACGAGAGAGATGGTGGCTGGCGACAGATCCAGGTAGTCACCGAGCACCCTCAGACTGATAGGGCGGCCATGAAGAAAAGCGCTCTTGTCGGCGGATGGTTCGACTTTCGATGGAGCGCCGCTGGTGGTCGCCGGCTTACGTTTGGGCATATGTGATTTTGTATCGGGTGACTCATTGCTTAGGCAAATGGATTTCCGCTCAGGTCCGAACAGTTATTTCTGATAGAAGCACGGTAAAAACTACCAGCTCTCTCCCATTTTCGCAGTATAAAGCCACGTGTTTTCAATAGATCGCTTTGGCATCGCGGTTGCATGTCAAATAAATGCACGAGGGAGAGAAAGTGATGGATGACCGAGTGAAAGGCATCCTGCAGATGCCGAAAAACGGGGGCATAGGAGAAATGCGGAAGCCACTGGTGGCAATTGAAAATTGGGCGGTCGTTGATAGCGTTCTTGCCCCCGGCTTTCAGGAGTTGCGGCCGGGGAAACATCTGATGGGCAACGTGCTTGGGCACGCGAGTCTTCGCAAGACGAAGTTCATCTACACGTCGCGCATCGTTAACGTGTACGGCGGAGTAGTGGAAACACTCAATACGCTGTATCAGCTGGGCGAGCCCAGCGACGAGTATAAGAGCTGGGAACGCGAGCGCAACTCTGCGGCCGCATAAACCTCACATCACAAAACACGATCAGGGCGCAGGCATCAGCTTGCGCCCTTGTTTTTTTGCCCGCGAACAACCGCGGACGTCCGATCCTTCTTGTGTCCGTAAACGGACATCCTACTCCGCAAATGATCAGCGAACGCCGGGCGCTGACCTCCGAAACATTCGATAATTAGCTGAAATAATTGAGGTTACCGATAGACCCGAAATGGCGGCTAGCGTGCAATTAGCTGTTTGCAATGGATATTTCCCGCCCCGACATTAAGAAGAAAAAGCTTCGCCGCAATCTCATTTGGGCCGCCATGGCATTGGTGGCTGTTGCGGCGGCTGCAGTTGGCGTCTATCGCCTGAAGCCGGCTGCTCCGACGGTAGATGCAAGCACCATCTGGCCCGACACAGTGAAGCGTGGACCTATGGTGCGACAGGTGCGTGGACTCGGCACGCTTGTTCCCCGCGAAGACAGCATAGAACTTATCCCCACGCAGACGGACGCGACTGTGGTTCGCATCCGCGTACTGCCTGGCACGATGGTTACGCCCGACACCATTCTGATGGACCTGGCCGACCCCCAACTTCAGCAGGAGCTGCTCAATGCGCAGCTGGCACTAAAGGGCGCGGAAGCCGACTATAAGAGCCTTCAGGCCACTCTGCAAAGCACCCTGATGGACAAGAAGACCGCCGCGGCCGAGGTCAACGCCAACTATACGCAGGATGCACTGCAGGCCCAGACGGACAAGCAGCTCTACGATTTGGGAGTGATCTCGGGCCTTGCCTATAACAAGTCAAAAAATACCGCCGACCAGTTGACTACACAGCACCAGCTCAGCCAGCAGCAGCTCGATGTGAACCAGAAGGCCATCGAGGTCCAGCTTGCCTCCGCGCAGGCCAAGATCGACCAGGCCAAGGCTCAACTCGCTCTCTACCAGAAGCAGGCGGATGCCCTTCAAATCCGGGCCGGCATCTCTGGTGCGCTCGCGCCGCTTGCCCTTCCGGTGCAGGTGGGCCAGCACGTAACCGCTGGAACCTCGGTCGCCGAGGTCATCCAGATGGATAAGCTCAAGGCCGCCTTGCAGATCGCCGAAACGCAGGCGCACGACATCCTGATCGGCCAGCCCGCCGAAATCGACACCCACAACGGCATCGTTCCAGGGCATGTTACCCGAATTGATCCCGCCGTAGTGAACGGAACGCGCACCGTTGACGTAGCACTGGATGGGCCGCTTCCCCCGGGCGCGGTTCCGCAGTTAAGCGTGGATGGAACCATCGACTTGCAGCGGCTGTCGGATGTCCTCTATGTCGGCCGTCCGGCGTTCGGCAACGAAAACAGCACCATCACCCTGTTCAAGATTGATCCGGCCGGCAAGACCGCGACCCGGGTACAGGTGAAGGTCGGCAGGGCATCGGTTACGCAGATTCAGGTGCTCGACGGTTTGAAAGAGGGCGACCGCGTCATCCTCTCCGACATGTCGAGATACGACAACACAGACAAGGTTCGCCTCGAGTAGGCTCGAGCAGAAGAAAATTCAAGGAGCGCGAAGCAATGGAAACCAGACAGGCGTTGATTGAGATCGAAGGTCTCACGAAGGTCTTTTACACGGATGAAATCGAGACGCATGCGCTTTCCGGCATTCATCTAACGATTTCCAAGGGCGAATACGTCGCGATGTCGGGCCCTTCAGGCTGCGGCAAATCCACGCTGCTCTCGATCATTGGTCTGCTCGACACGCCAACGAACGGCAAATATCTGCTCAACGGTCACGCCGTTGAGAACCTGAATTTCGCGCAGCGGTCACGCATTCGAAACCAGGAGATAGGCTTCATCTTCCAGAGCTTCAACCTCATCGGCGACCTCACGGTCTACGAGAACGTCGAGCTGCCCCTCACCTACCGGACCGGCATGTCGTCGACCGAGCGCAAGCGGCGGGTACAGGAATCGCTGGAGCGCGTCAGTATGGCGCACCGCATGAAGCACTATCCTTCGCAGCTCTCCGGCGGTCAGCAGCAGCGTGTGGCTGTGGCCCGGGCTCTTGCTGGATCGCCCTCCATCCTGCTGGCCGACGAACCTACCGGAAACCTCGACTCGCGCAATGGCGAGGCAGTCATGGAGCTGCTCCAGAACCTGCACCGCGACGGCGCGACGATCTGCATGGTGACGCACGATCCTCGTTTTGCGCGGCACGCCGAGCGCAATATCCATCTCTTCGACGGCAAAGTGGTCGCAGAGGGAGACGCCATCGAGCCGGTACTGGAAGCGCGGTAGGCCGTCCAGGCAATTGCGGGATCCGCCCGCCACGAACCGGGAAAGTGCATTTACCCGGAAGCGCGGTCGCGCCTTCAGGCGATGCCGCGCCACGCCGGGCCCAAGAAGGATTGGCATGATTCAACTAAGGAACGTCGAACGCAGCTACAAGACGGGTGCGGGGCAAACTTGGGTGTTGCGGCGCATCACGCTGGACATCCGCGAAGGCGAGTTCCTGACCATCATGGGGCCCTCCGGGGCAGGGAAGTCTTCGCTTCTAAATGTGCTGGCTCTCCTCGATGACCAGTGGCTTGGCGAGTACTGGCTGAAGGACGAGCCCGTGCATTCCATGAATCGCAAGCAGCGGGCAGAGCTCGCCAAGCGAAATGTCGGCATGGTCTTCCAGAGCTATCACCTTCTAGACGATCTCACCGTGCAGGAAAATATCGACCTGCCGCTTTCATACAAGAACATGCCGCGCGCTGAGCGGCAGGGATTGGTGGCCGATACGCTCGACCGCTTCCAGATCGTAGGCAAAAAAGACCTGTATCCGTCACAGCTTTCCGGCGGCCAGCAACAACTCGTCGGCATTGCGCGCGCGGTCATCCACAAGCCAGCGCTGCTGCTGGCAGATGAGCCCACGGGCAATCTGCACTCTAGCCAGGCGAAAGAAATCATGGAGCTCTTCAAGCAGTTGAATGAGCAGGGAACAACGATCGTGCAGGTCACGCACTCCGAGGCCAACGCAGCCTTCGGCAGTCGGATTATCGAAGTTCGAGATGGATGGATGACCCATGACACGGCGAATCCGGAGCTGAACGCGGGGGTGGGGGTATCTTGAGCAGTTTTCGAATTCATGAAAAATTTTGCGCGGCTCTCTTGTCCGTCGCGCTTGGGCCTTACGGCGTTGCCCAGGCGGCGCCGCAGCAAGCTACCTCTCAGCAAGCCTCTCCTGCTCCCGAGGCGCCGGCACCTGCAGACACGCAGCAGCAGCCGGCAAACTCGCCGACGATCGCCCAGCAGGCGCAACAAGCTCAGAAGGTGCAGCCAGTTGCCCCGCAGGCACCGTTTCACGTGGAGCTGCCCCACTCGCGCAATCCGCTGTCGGCGTATAAGGCCAGCACTGTGCCCCCCGTCAACCTCACGAATTCGCCGCGCCTCCAGAATCTTGAGCGCGACGGCAAGCTCTACCTCTCGCTCCGCGACTGCATTGCTCTCGCCCTTGAAAATAATCTCGATATCGCATACTTTCGTTATAATTTCCCGACTGCCGAGGCTGACCTTCTGCGTACCAAGGCCGGAGCCTCCGTGGGCGGCGTCAACACCAATATCGTCCAGGGAACGCAGGGTGGCTTCAGCTCATCCGGAGTAGGCGGTGGCGGTGCAAGCAGTGGAGTCACCGCAGCCGGCGCCGGGGGCCTCGTGACCAATACCCTGGGCAACGGCGCACCCGTCCCGTCCTTCGATCCCTCGCTCTTCATCCAGGGGTTCGTCGACCACACCACCCTGACCCAGATCAACCCCATTCAGAGCGGCGTGCCCATCCTCAAAAACAACACTATCGAATTCGAATCCGGATACTCGCAGGCTTTTTCCACTGGTACTAATTTCACCGTCTCGTCTTTTGGCTTCCGGCAGACCACGAACAGCATCTTCAACGTCCTGAGCCCGCAAATCACCACGGGTTTTAACTTTACGGTCAACCAGCCGCTGCTGCAGGGCTTCGGACTCGCCACCAACCAGCGTTATATTCACATTGCAAAGAAGAATCTGGTGATCACCGATCTCGCCTTCAAGGCTCAGGTGATCGCTACCATTAGCCAGGTCGAAAACATTTATTGGGATCTCGTCAACGCCTACCAGGACGCCCAGATCAAGGAACATTCACTGGCCTACGCCAACGAAACTCTTTCCGACGATCAGAAGCAACTCGAGCTTAAGAACATTCCTGCAATGCAGGTCATGAAGGACGAGTCCGCAGTGGCCTCTTCTGAGGGTGATCTCACGGTGTCCAAAGCGACACTCAGGCTCAACGAACTTCTCATCAAAAACGCGCTGACCAAGACCATCGATGACCCGGCGCTGGCCGAGATGCCGGTCATTCCGCTCGATCTCATGGGTGCACCCGACCCCAACGCGGCTCAGCCTATCGACCAGCTTATCGCTGAAGCCGAAAAAAACCGCCCCGACGTCTCTGAAGATCAAATAGCCATGCAGATCGCGCAGAACAACCTCAAGACTATAAAGAACGAGCTGCTGCCCAGGCTGTCGCTGTATGGACAGTTCATTGGAGCTGGCTATGGCGGCCAGCCCAACCCCGTCTGTGCGCTTGGCACGGCCGAATGCTCGACTACCCTCCCCCCCGGTTTCCCCGGAGCCTTTGAGGACACCTTCAATTACTCCTCGCCCGAATATCAGGTCGGTTTTCAGCTCAGTGTCACCCTTCGCAACCGACAGGCCAAGGCCGACCAGTTTCGCGCCGTGCTCGACTATCGCCAGAAAGAGTTGAGCTACGAGCAGTCGAAAAAGAGCATCCTGCTCGATGTCCGGAACTCGGCGTACGCGCTCCAGCAGGCCCAGGCTCGCGTCACCGCAGCTCAGAAGGCCCGCGATCTCGCGCAGAAAACCTTCGATATTGCCAAACAGGAACAAAAACTTGGAGCCATGTCCACCTATGACACGCTCACCGCGGAACAGGCGCTTGCCGTCTCCGAATCTGCGCTTGTTGTCGCGCAGGACGCCTTTGAGAGGGCCAAGGTCGATATCGACCGCGCCACCGGCACCACGCTCGACCGCATGAGCGTCTCCCTTGACGATGCCAAGTCGGGCGTAGTCGCGCACATGCAATAATCGTGCAATCTTAAGGACGAACCATGGCGACAGCAGCACATCACGGAGACACGGAGACCAGGACGCCGGTTCCTCGCAGGAAGCCGTCGATCCTCGTGGCCGACGACCAGCCGCATATTCTCGACGCGCTCGAGTTGCTGCTGGAACCGGAAGGCTTTCGCATGGAGAAAGCGCGGTCGCCTTTCATGGTGCTCGAGGCGCTCAAGTCGGGATCGTACGACGCGCTGCTAATCGACCTGAACTACACCCGCGACACAACCTCCGGCCAGGAAGGCCTGGACCTGCTCACCCAGATCAAGTCCCACGACAGCCAGATGCCGGTTATTGTGATGACCGCGTGGGCCAACGTCGAGGTCGCCGTCGAGGCGATGCGGCGCGGCGCGCAGGACTTCATCCAGAAGCCCTGGGACAATGCCCGCCTGCTCTCCATCTTGCGCACACAGATCGATCTGCACCATGCTGTCCGTCGCGCTCAGCGGTTGGAAGCCGAGAACCGCCTGCTCCGTGCGCAGAATCTTCCGGAGCTGATCGCTACGGCTCCTGCCATGCAGCCGGTGCTGGCCACGATCGCACGCAGCGGCCCGTCTGACGCCAACGTGCTCATTACCGGCGAGCATGGAACGGGAAAAGAAGTCGTCGCGCAGATGCTGCATGCGCTCTCTGCGAGAGCCTCGCGCTCACTGGTCGCGGTGAATACCGGGGCCCTCCCCGAAGGCACCTTCGAAAGCGAGCTTTTTGGTCACGTAAAAGGCGCGTTTACCGACGCCCGTAACGAACGAATCGGACGCTTTGAGCTGGCCGATGGCGGTACGCTCTTCCTCGACGAAATCGCCAACGTTCCCATGCGCCAGCAGGCCAAGCTGCTGCGCGTGCTCGAGACCGGCGAGATGGAGCGCGTAGGCTCGTCGAAAACCC
>Ga0206870_1211_pt1 | contig 12221 bp, 9 predicted proteins | sample Alteio_BWOrgCont_36_FD_152620 | JGI IMG/M metagenome (GOLD analysis project Ga0206870, IMG submission 152620) | Enriched cells from forest soil in Barre Woods Harvard Forest LTER site, Petersham, Massachusetts, United States -... | ecosystem: Environmental > Terrestrial > Soil > Temperate forest > O... | reverse complement strand
GCCCGTGTCAACAATCCACGCAATAAGCTGATTTTCGAATCGCTCGATCCGCAGGATCCCGTCACCGTTATTTCCTCGACGGAGATCATTCTCGACGTCCTCAACGAACAGGTAAATGCCGCGAGCTATCATGCGGCGATGGAAACAATGCATCTTTTCGGGAAAGGACAGCTCCAACTCATTCGCATCGGCGTCCCTGTCGGATCACCGTTCGACGGTCACCGCGTATCGGAAATCAATTTCCCTCGCAATAGCGTCGTCGTAGCAATCGACCGCGGCAACGAAGAAATCACCATCCCCGACGGCGATACCGTTTTGCGCACCGGCGACAGCATTATTGCTATTGTTAAAACCGGCGCCGCCGACAAAATCCGAATGCTGTTTACATCGTAGAATATTTCTGCTTTAAATATAGCCTTGGCGGAGGGCGACGACGGCAGCTTGGGTGCGATCGGCGGCGCCGAGTTTCTCGAGGATGTCGCGGACGTGTCCTTTGACGGTGCCAAGGCCAAGGTGGAGGCGTTCCGCAATTTCCGCGTTGCCGACGCCTTCGGCTACCAAATGCAATATCTCGGTTTCGCGAGAAGTGAGCGGTGTAGTACCTTGTTCCAAGATTGCTCGCGTTCGGGGGAGCCTGTCCAGTGCGGCACCATTCGAAAGCGCAGGCGGAATCTCTTCAGGAAGACGGGTCTCGACGAGTTTACGCAATGCATCGTTCGATGTTACTGCAGCTTGTAAAACCTCGCGGAACTCGGTGATTTCGTCGTTTTGGCGGCGAATACGAGCGAAGAGATCTGCTTGCTCAAGCGCAATCTCTGCAATATCTGCAAAAGCCCGCAACTGCCGCTCGTCACTCGGCAAAAACGGCAAACCGGCGTAGGGTTCTACCGATTGCACGGAACGAAGTACGAAAAGCATTCCGTCGCTTCCGGGAAAAGCAATGCCGCTAGCAATCATCGTCCGCGCTGCATGCGTCTCAAGAAATATTCCCGTTACCGCATCTCCCGCGGAACTTTGAAGGACGTTTTCCCGAACGTTGAGGCGCGCCAATAATGAGGTTGTGCTTGGATCGAGCGCCCGGCGGTCGAGTGTTACGTCGACCGCGCCACGACGGTAGGCGTACGTTTCCGGCAGCTGCATCGTTTTGTGCATGATGAAGATTGCTTCATCTGCTTCTATCAATGACAGCACTTCACGCACGATGGCGCGGCGCACGACATCAATATTCAATGTCGCGCGAACGAGTTCGGATGCACGGCGCAGTTTCCGTTCTTCTTCCGCTTGCCGCAGACGTTCTTGGCTTTGGCCCGCCGTCCGCGCAAATTCTTGCGATCGGATCGTGAGAAAACCGACGAGCAAAAACGATGCAGCCGTAAGAATCCGATCGCCGATGGCAATCCCGCTCCACACATATCCATCGTGTGCGCCGTTGAAATACGCTGCAACGATATTCACTATCTGAGCGAAGATAATGAGCGATACGGTCAGGCGCGCATTCAGCGCGAGCGCGCTCAATGCAATCGGACCGTTGAGAAGAATCGCCGTAACAAAAAGCTGGGGGGTCACCATATCGATGCCCCACGCAGCCAGAGAAAGCACGTAACACAGTACCGCTACGCTTTTGGCGGAAAACTTCACGCAGAACGCCTTCTGTCGCGCGGAACGGCCACCCTTTGGAAACGCGCCCGAGCCCAGCGGGTCGGTGGTGAAACGCAGCGAAAGCGATTGGGAGATGCGCCACGAGGTTCAAGAAAGTGATTGGGAAGGAGCGCGCCGCCGCTCCGCCGCGCAGGTGTTGCGCGAATTCGGCAATACCGCCCGCCTCGTCGTCTATATCGCAGCCGCGCCGGGCGCGGGAAAGACACGCCGGCTCCTCGAGGATGCGCGCCGTCTGCGGGACGCCGGGAAAAACGTCGTTCTCGGCTGGATCGAGACGAAAGGCCGTCCGGATCTCGAGCGACTCGCACAAGGACTGGAACGTATCCCGCCCCGCAACGTTACGATCTCCGGTCGCACGTTTGCGGAGTTTGATTTTGAAGCTACCCTCGCAGCTAAACCTGACGTGGTAGTGCTGGACGAACTCGCGCACGAGAATCTCCCGGGTTCAACCCACGAAAAACGCTGGCAAGATGCGCAAGCGTTGCGCGCCGCGGGCATTTCCGTTCTTACCGCGCTGAATGTTGCCCATCTCGATACTGCCGCTGCCGTGGCCGAAAAAGCACTCGGGTATCCGGTGCGCGAGATCGTTCCAATTGCATTTTTGCGCGAAGCCGATGAAGTTATTGCACTCGACGTTTCACCGCAGCTTCTTCACTATCGCCTCAAATCGGGAAAAATTGTGGGCGAGGAAGATGTCGACCGTGCACTCGAAGGAGCATTTAAAGATTCGACGCTCTACGTTTTGCGCGAACTCCTGTTGCGAACGATCGATGGCCTTTCGACTCCGGCCGTCTCCGCCGAGCGCACCTCCACGGCAGCCGTCTTCGTTCCGGCCAATTTGCAAAATCCCGAAGCCTTCCTTAAACGCACCGCAGCCGTTGCGTCGGCGCTGGATTTGCAAATAGAAATTCTCACCGATATGGGCCATGTGGACGATCTGCGAGCTTCGCTCGTTGCGCTGCCAGCCGGTGCGCTGGCGAAACGTTTCGTCAATCAACCGGTCGAGCGCGATATTTTCGTGGTTGCGAGCGATCAAACATACCTCACGCAACCTCCGCTTTCATCCCATCCGCTGGGAGCAACCGTCGGCGACCGGATGCGCATCGGTTACGGAAAGCTTACCGTATATCTCGGCGCGGCTGCCGGATCCGGAAAAACGATGGCGATGCTCGATCGCGGACATCAATTACAAAACGAAGGCATTGACGTCGTCGCCGGATTCGTCGAAACGCATGGGCGCAAAGAAACCGCAGCCATGCTCGACGGGCTCGATCTTCTTCCTCGCAAAAAAATTACCCAAAACGGCGTCGTCTATGAAGAGTTCGATCGCGAAGCCCTCATCACACGGCATCCGAAAGTCGCTCTCATCGACGAACTCGCCCATACGAATGCCCCCGGTTCCATCTCGGAAAAACGTTTCCAAGACGTACTGGCAGTCTTGCGTTCCGGCATCGACGTCATCACGACGCTCAACATTCAACACCTCGAAGCCCTTGGAGATGCCGTGTACCGCCTCACCGGAACGGCGGTGCGGGAAACGCTGCCCGACGGAATTCTTGCCCTCGCGGATGAAGTCGTGCTCATCGACGTCACTCCCGAATTACTACGCGAGCGTTTGCGGCAAGGAAAAATCTATCCGCCCGAACGGATCGAAAGCGCCCTCGCCAATTTTTTCAAACTTGAAAATCTTCGCGCGCTTCGCGAACTCGCCGTGCGCGAAGCGCTGCGCGCCGAAACCCGTGAAATCACCGTCGCGCCATTCGACCGGCTCCTCCTGAGCGTCTCCGCAAAACCGGATGATCTCGGGCTCATTCTCCGGTGCAGCAAGATCGCTGCGCGGCTGCACGTTGATTTCGCCGTCGTTCATATCACGCTTCCCAAACGGCCGCGCGATAAAAACGCCTACACGGCGAACGTAGAACGCCTCGCATCGGAAACGAAATTGCGCGGCGGAACGTGGATTTATGAAAACGCGCTCGATCTCCCAAAGACGCTCCTGCGCATCTCTCGCAGTGTCCCCGAAACCACCATCGCCGCCGGCGGAACCCTTCGCACGCCTCACTGGCCTCAGGCAGACAGCTTCGCACGCCGCCTCCTCGATGCCGGGGCAAGAGAACTTTTCGTCCTAGCCCGCCGCACCGAAAATACCAACGGAAGACCGAACCCTTCGGCGTCCTGAACCTTTTTTATCGCTCGAGAGTTAGAAGGCGATTGTCGAAACGATCGAGGCGCGTGTCAATACGACGTACCTGTCCGTCGAGACTTGTTAGCTGAGTTTCGACACCGCCAAGACAAACCTCGACTCCCCCTATGCGACCCGATATCGCATTGAGACTTTGATTCGTCGCAATAAACATCGTATCGGTAAACTGAGACAGATTATCGATCTTCTCCGCCAGCCTGGCCTCAACCGAATCAATGCGGGCACCTAACCCAATCTCAACCGAATCAATACGGGCACCTAACCCAGCCTCAACCGAATCAATACGGGCACCTAACCCAGCCTCAACCGAATCAATACGGGCACCTAACCCAGCCTCAACCGAATCAATACGGGCACCTAATCCAGCCTCAACCGAATCGAACCGGGTGTTAATATCTTTTCGAAGGTCGAGAATGAGCTTCTCGACGTTTGATTTTCTTTTCATGACCCGAGTCTACCCTACTCATGTGAACGCAGCATTCCCTCCATGTTGCGACGATATTTCTTTTGGTCTTTCGCCGAGCGCCGTACAAGTCAGTGTCGCCGCCGAAGCGCCACCAAACGCTTCTGGCGCAGTGACGGCGCCTTAACTTCTCCAACGCCTCCACTGGGGCGCCCTCGTAACAGTCCACCCACTCAGCGCAGGACGAATGAAGCCAATGAAAGGGAAATCGTAACCTACCACAAATGTATGTGGTAGGTTACGGTACGGGCAGCCCGTAACGGGGACCTTACCCAAGAACTTCAATCTGGCTCCCGGATTCTGTAATTTTGCCCTTACTGGCTATACGACGCCCTTTCTCGTCGGAGGTTCTCAGATAACGACTGCATGGACGCAGCATACCGGCTCAATTGCACTCAACTACGCGTTCTCTCCGTTGGTGAGCGCTTCCGTGTACTATGGTGGATCGTCGGCCATCATCAACAACGAGCCGGAGAGTTTGTATGATATCTTCAATCCGCCGAACGGATATACCGGACCACTCCCCGCCGGACCGTTATTGTTGCCGAGCAGTGCAGGGTGGTTCAGCAACGTTCCCACTGTTCAAAACGCGGCCTTCCTCGAGGAGAAAATTACCGCGCAGCTGGGCTCCGGGGTGTTGCATTTGGCAGCGCTGCAGAATCGTAGTTATGCCTCAAATTCCTTCAATCAGAATACCTCGGTTGTTGCCCCGTTGTATGGTGGTATTTATCTCAACGGCTCTTCGACGCCAACGATTTTTGACGGCACCTATCACACTATCACCTTACCTGGGTATGGGGTAAATGAAACCTTCGGGAGTAACAATCGTGACTATTTATTGAGCTATGCGATGCCTCTGGGAGAGAACTTCCATGCTGGCATCTCCTTTGTGAAATCGTATTACGACATCCCAGGATACTATAATCAATACTCGGGCAGCCCACTCACCCCGATAGTGTGATGCTAGATTACTTCCAATACGTCTTAGACCCCGATGGTGGCATTGGTAGCGAAGCGGAGAAAATGATCGCGTTACCGTTTGGTGACGGATTGCAGAAATGGCTGCAGCTTTCTCCGAGTTTCAATATCGATAAGGTCACTACGCCCTTGCTCGACGTCGGGCTAGGGCCGCATTCGCTTCTCTTCATGTGGCTGCCGTATGCGATGATGCATCATCTCAATAAGCCGGTGGAACTGGTGATGCTTAACATGGACGATGGCCTTGGTACACTGTCAGCAGAACACGTCCTGACGAATCCAGGTTTTCGCTTGGCATCGCAGGGTGGGTCGGTGGATTGGTTCCGCTTCTGGTTGCAGGGCTATGAAGACCCTAACCCTGGAAAGAAAACACAATATCGCCGTTGGGAGGCACTTCGTCATCTTCAAGAACAAAATCAACGTCAAACACATTAGAGTCAATTGCTGAACCGGCCACCCGCGACCCGGTTCCCTTTACATACGAAGAAAGGGCAAGGTTTAGCTCTAGGACGTTGACGTGCGGTTCGCCCAGAAAACCGAAGGTGCGGCCTTGGATATGCGCCGCGATAAGTGCGTTGATTTTTGCTAGTGAAAGGTTACGAGCTTTAGCAACGCGAGGCGCTTGATAGTATGCGGCTTCGGGGGTGATATCGGGGTCGATGCCGCTGGCACTCGAGGTTACAAGATCCATCGGTGGCGGGCCGGACGCATCGGGGTTTTCTTTTTCGACTTGTGCTATCGTGGCTTTGGTAGTAGCGATAAGTTTTTTCGATGTTGGGCCGAGGTTCGTGCCGCCGGTTGCGGTGGGGTCGTAGCCGTTTTTACCCGCTGCTGATGGGCGGCCGTGAAAATATTCCGGCTTTGTCCAGAGTTGACCGATAATCGCTGAGCCGATTGCATTCTTGCTGGTGTTGCTGTGTTTACCGTCGACGGTGATGAACGAACCGTTGGCTTGCCAGGGGAAAATCGCTTGTGCGATTCCGGTCATCACGAATGGGTAAACGAGGCCCAGCAAAATAACGGTGACGATGGTGATGCGGAGCGAGGTTCCGAGGTGTCGTATCATAGCGATGTGTCCATATTCTTATGTTAAATGGAGGGCGGTGAGAATGAGGTCGATGAGTTTGATGCCGATGAATGGGACGATGATGCCGCCCAAGCCGTAAAGCAAAACGTTTTGCCGTAAGACGGCATCGGCACCACGCGGGCGGTATTGTACGCCGCGTAGCGCTAGCGGAATCAGTGCAATAATGATGAGCGCGTTGAAAATGACTGCGGAGAGAATCGCGCTTTGGGGAGTCGAGAGGCGCATGATGTTGAGGGCGTTCATCGCCGGGTAGGCGGTAATGAACATTGCGGGTAAAATTGCGAAATATTTCGCGACGTCGTTCGCGATTGAAAACGTCGTTAGCGCACCGCGTGTCATGAGCAGTTGCTTTCCGATTTCGACGACCTCGATGAGTTTCGTCGGATCGGAATCCAGATCGACCATGTTTGCGGCTTCTTTGGCCGCCTGCGTTCCCGAGTTCATCGCCACGCCGACATCGGCTTGCGCCAGCGCGGGGGCGTCGTTGGTACCGTCACCCGTCATGGCAACGAGCCGGCCCGAGCCCTGTTCGCGTTTGATTAAATCCATTTTCGTTTCGGGAGTCGCTTCGGCCAGAAAATCATCTACGCCGGCTTCTCCTGCGATGGCCGCCGCGGTGAGTGGATTGTCACCGGTGATCATGATCGTGCGAATGCCCATCGCGCGCAAGCGATCGAAACGGGCCCGCATGTTTGGTTTGAGGATGTCTTTGAGATGAATCGCACCGAGTATCGTTTGGTTGCGCGCGAGCAGCAACGGCGTAGCCCCGCTGCGCGCGATGCGTTCGATTTCGGGGGCGAGTTCGGTTGCCGGCGAACCGCCTTGCTCCCGCACCCACGCCAACACCGAATCCGGCGCACCTTTGCGAATTTTCGTGCCGTCGGAGAGATCGAAACCGCTCATGCGCGTGTATGCGCTGAACGGCACGAACGTCGCACCGGCGGGCTCCGCTTCGGCGGTAATGCCGTTTCGTTGCGCGAGTGCGACGATCGAACGTCCTTCCGGCGTTTCGTCGGCGAGCGATGACAGATACGCAACTCTCGCAGCTTCTTCTTCGCTCACACCCGGGCTCGGAAAAATTTCGACGGCTTGACGGTTACCGAGCGTAATCGTTCCGGTTTTATCGAGCAGCAACGTATCGACATCGCCGGCGGCTTCGACGGCACGGCCGCTCATCGCGAGCACGTTGCGCTGCATGACGCGGTCCATTCCCGCGATCCCGATCGCCGAGAGCAATCCGCCGATCGTCGTCGGAATCAAACAGACGAGTAACGCGATCAACACCGTCAGCGTTTGTTTCGCCCCGGCGTAGAGCGAGAACGGCGCGAGCGTCGCAACCGCAATTAAGAACACGATCGTCAAGCCGGCAAGCAGAATCGAGAGTGCGATTTCGTTCGGGGTCTTCTGGCGTTGTGCGCCCTCGACGAGCGAAATCATGCGATCCAGAAAACTCTCACCGGGGTTTGCCGATATCCGGACGGCGATCTGATCGGAAAGCACGCGCGTACCTCCGGTGACCGCGCTGCGGTCGCCGCCGGCTTCACGGATGACGGGTGCCGATTCGCCGGTGATTGCCGATTCGTCAACGGTCGCAGCTCCGCGAATCACGTCACCATCGCCGGGAATGAGATCTCCTGCATCCACCTGCACGAGGTCGCCTTTGCGCAGCGTACCGGCCGAGACTTCGGTAATGTTACCGCGTTCGTCGAGCCGCTTTGCCATCGTATCGGATTTGGTGCGCCGCAAATGGTCGGCTTGCGCTTTCCCTCGTCCTTCCGCAACGGCCTCGGCAAAATTCGCAAAAAGCACGGTAAACCACAGCCATACCGTAATCGCAAAATCGAAGCCCGCATTCGCATTATGCACCAACAGATCGTGCACGAAGAAGCACGACGTAACGAGTGCACCGATCTCTACGATAAACATGACCGGGTTTCGCATTTGCCAGCGCGGATCGAGCTTTTTGAACGAATCGCCCACCGCGCGCGAAAGAATCGCACGATCGAACAACGAACGCGCCTGCGGTCTACGCTCTAAACGTCGCTGTGATAACATTAAAATGTCTTTCCTTGCAGCATCAAGAGATGTTCGACGATCGGGCCGAGCGCATCCGCCGGCACAAATGTAAGCGCGCCGACGATCAGAATCGTTCCCAGCAATAATACGACGAAAATCGGGGAGTATGTTGTAAACGTACCGGCACTTTCTGCGACGGCTTTCTTTCCGGCAAGTGAACCCGCGAGAGCGAGAACCGGAATCATTACCGCAAAGCGTCCAAATATCATATTCACCCCGAGAGCAATGTTATAGAAAAGATTCGGCCCCAAACCGGCAAACGCGCTTCCATTATTTGCATTGGTCGAAGTAAACGCGTAGAGAATTTCGGAAAACCCATGCGGCCCGCTATTGCCGAGCGTCGCCAGCCCCTGTGGAATCAAGACTGCGGCTGCGGTTGGAATCAAACACAACACCGGCGTCACGAGAACCGCAAGAATCGCAAATTGCACCTCGCGGCGCTCGATCTTTTTCCCAAGAAACTCGGGCGTGCGTCCCACCATCAGCCCGGCGATAAACACGGTTAGCACCACAAAAGCGATCATGCCGTAAAGCCCGCTTCCCACTCCGCCGAAGACGATTTCACCGAGCTGCATATCGGCGAGCGGAACGAGACCGCCAAGCGGCATGAATGAATCGTGCATCGAGTTGACGGCTCCGCACGATGTGTCGGTCGTCACCGTCGCAAACAACGCGGAGGCCGCCGTGCCGAACCGGCATTCCTTGCCCTCCATATTTCCGCCGGCAACGCCGAGCTGATGTACCAACGGATTTCCGGCTGCTTCAGCCCAATACGCGACCGAGAATCCTGCAACGAACAAAATTGCCATTGCGGCAAAAATCGCCCATCCTTGCCGCGTATCCCGCGCCATCTTCCCGTACATGTAGACCAGCGCGGCTGGAATCAAAAAGATTAGCAATAGTTCGAAGAAATTACTCAATGGGGTTGGGTTTTCGTTGGGTGACGCGGAGTTCGCGTTGACGAAACCACCTCCGTTGGTACCTAGCTCCTTAATGACTTCTTGCGAAGCCATCGGGCCACCGGTGATCGTCTGTGTAATACTCTCGACGGTTTTCACGTCATGGTACGTATTGAAATTCTGTGGGACACCTTGAGCGACCAGAATCAGCGCACCAACGATCGAAATCGGCAACAACACGTAGAGCGTGGCGCGCGTGAGATCCACCCAGAAATTACCGAGCAACTTTGATGACGTCCGCACGACGCCGCGGACAACCGCCACAGCCACCGCAATACCGGCCGCAGCCGAGACGAAGTTATGCCAAGCCAACCCCATCATTTGCGAAAGGTAGCTCATCGCGCTCTCGCCGGAATAAAACTGCCAATTGGTATTCGTCAAGAAACTGACGGCGGTATTCCACGCCAGATCCGGGGTAAAATTCGGGAAATGCTGTGGGTTGAGCGGCAGCCATTGCTGCGTTCGCAGCAGAACGTACAGAAATGCCAATCCGACCGCCGAGAAACCTAGAACGGAAAATGCGTACGCATACCATGGCATCTCTTCTTCTTCGTCGACACCGCCAAACGCATAGATAAGGCGCTCTACCGGACGTAGCAAAGGGGAGAGGAAGGTTCGTTCCCCATCAAAGACGCGCACCATATAAAGTCCGAGAGGCTTCATCAGCGCGATGATGAGGAGCAGGAAAATTGCGGCTTGCAGCCATCCGATCGCGGTCATAGCCGTCTCCTAAAACCTTTCCGGACGAAGCATCGCATAAATGAGATAGAACAACGCGAGTACGGTCAGAACGAGACCGAGGACGTCATCAACATGCATCGCTCGCTAGAGCCTTTCACAGTCATGAACGTAAGAGCCGAGGATACCAAACAGCACGATCGACAAAAGAATCAGACCGATTTCAAGCAGCATCGGCTCGATAGTAGCCTAACCATCGCGGTTCCGCCATCCGCCCAATGGATGATCCGTATGGACGATTTGACCAAATGGATCGTCCAATCGAAGGATGGCGCTATTGCCTGGACTACGGTAGCATCTTTAACGATGTTTACTTTACTTCTCTCCTCTATTATTGCCGTTGTTCCCGTCTCCGCCGTAGCTCAGGCTGCCTCACCGGCACCGGTTGTCACCGCGACACCGGCTGCTATGACAGCGCCGGCCGCGACCGTAACGCCGGCTCCGGCTGCGACAAGTACCCCAGAAGTGCGCCGTGCACTACCAGCTCCTTTAGATCCGCTCTTTACCGGCGGCGGGGGAGCGGAATTCAACGGCCCGACGATCGGCGTTCCAAGCGATCACGGGTTTCGTGTCTACGGATGGATCGATCCAGGCATCGAATTAAGCACGTCAAAATATTCGAACTATCCGTTGACCTATGACGACGTACCGAACGCGCCGCAGATGGATCAGTTCATCTTACGCTTCGAACGCCAGCCCGACACGGTGCAGACCGACCATTTCGATTGGGGCTTCCGCTTCACCAGCTTATATGGCGTCGATTATCGCTGGACGACCCAACAAGGTACCCTGAGCAATCAATTATTACTACGCAATCAAACGAACGGATACGATCCCGTCGAAACATACGGTATTCTGTACTTTCCGCGCTGGGGTGAAGGAACATACGTCGAAATTGGACGGTACATCTCTCCTCCCGATATCGAAGCGCAGCTTGCGCCGCAAAACTTTCTCTACACGCACTCGCTGATGTTCGACTTCGATTCGTACACGCAAACCGGTTTTCTTTTCCAGACCAAACTGAGTAATTATTGGACCATCGAATACGCCATCGACTGGGGCGAAGACATCGCACCTTGGGATGGCTCCGCGCATTTCCCAACGGGGATGCTCCTGGCGCGGTATGTTTCGCATTCGAACCGCAACTCCGTCCTTTTTGGTATCAACTCGATCAGTTTGGGCTCGCGCAACGGGCAGAATTTTACCACGTACGAGAAAGGCTTTTATATCAACCCAAGCACGGGGGCACAAGAACCATACATCTGGGGACACGACAATTTGCAGCAACAGAATGTCACCTGGACGCATGTCTTCAATTCTAAATTTCAAAATCAGATGGAGTGGTACTACCTCTACGAGTATAATGCGTACGTTGGAGGGACGATCAATAACTACAACGTTGCAACCGGTGGGCCGCTCTATCTCGGAGCGGGTGGCGGACCGGGAGCGTTTCTTCCCGGCCTCTCGGATGCAACCGGCGGCGTCGATTATCTCGAATACATATTCTCTCCGAAAGACTTCGTTTCGTTCCGGACCGATTATCTCAACGATCCGCGGGGTGAGCGCTCCGGATTCGCCACCTCATACGGCAGCTTGACACTTGGCGTAACGCACCGATTTTCGAATGTCTTCATGATGCGTCCCGAAATTCGGGCGGAAAAAGCCTTCCGTCCCGGCGTAACGCCGTGGGATAATGGTACCAAAGCCTACCAGACAACGTTTGGTCTAGACGCCATCCTGAACTTCGGAAACCCGTAAACGGGCGACGACCGGAGCCACCGCCGGGCCTCCAAAGAGTAGACTTATAAGAACGACGGCGAAGGTTGCGTCAACGATCGCTTCTCGATACGGCATCGAAGCGGGGAGCGCTATCGCCAGTGCGAGCGAAAGTGCGCCGCGCAGTCCGGCTACGCGAATGACGTCGAGCCAGTCTCGCGGCAATGCACTCGGCAGCAACAGCCCTGCTACGATGCCGCGTGCGATGAGCACGCCGGCTACTGTCGCGATGATGAAAATCGGATCGTGCCCAAGGTCGCTCACGCGCAACGCGGCACCGAC
>Ga0206870_1210_pt1 | contig 12223 bp, 9 predicted proteins | sample Alteio_BWOrgCont_36_FD_152620 | JGI IMG/M metagenome (GOLD analysis project Ga0206870, IMG submission 152620) | Enriched cells from forest soil in Barre Woods Harvard Forest LTER site, Petersham, Massachusetts, United States -... | ecosystem: Environmental > Terrestrial > Soil > Temperate forest > O... | reverse complement strand
CTCAACAAGCCGAACCGCCTCTTGCTTGAACTCGAGCGTGTACCGCGCTCGCGTCGCCTTCGTCATCTGCATCTCCTTCGCTGATTGTCAGCTAAGGGATACGTTTCGCGGGGGCAAGATCACTTTGACGCCGGCTACTGCAAGCAAAACCCACAGCGTACAGGCTTCGGGAGGGGGGTCTGGGGTCTGAATGCGCTGAATGCTTCGATTCTAATCAGGATCGCCGCTACGACCAATTTTGAACAGTTTTCTTCCGAGCGGGCGTCCACAATCGATGGGGAGACTATGACCTCTGCGGCGCTCTTGCAGTTTGACAGTGGGCGGAACAATCAACCCGGCCAGAATCGGTTGAATTGGGAAATCACGCCCGTCCTAGTGTTGTTTCATGTCGGCGCAGTGGCGGCGCTCTTCTTTTTCTCCTGGCGTGGGCTGTTCGTCGCGATCTTTTTGTATTGGATGACGGGGGGAATGGGGCTGGGCATATGCTTTCACCGGCTGCTTACCCATCGCTCGTTCACCACACCCAAGTGGTTTGAGTACTTTCTCACGATTTGCGCCGTGACCGCTTTGGAAGGGGGCCCTCTCCAGTGGGTGGCCACGCATCGTAAGCATCACCAATTTGCGGACAAGGACGGTGATCCGCACTCCCCGCGCGATGGCAAGTGGTGGGCGCACGCGGGTTGGATCTTTGTTGGCAACCAATTGCGCCAAGACATTGCAACACTGAAACGCTACGTTCCCGATCTGGCGAAGGACAACGTTCACGTTTGGCTCACGAAATACCACCTTATTCCAACGGCTATCCTCGGGCTAACGTTGTTCGCTATCGGCGGATTCCGGCTGGTACTGTGGGGCACCTTCTTGCGCACCGTCGTGGGGCTTCACGCGACATGGCTCGTCAACTCGGTGTCGCATATTTGGGGGTCGCGCCGCTTTGAGACCCGAGATACATCTACCAACAATTGGTGGGTGGCACTGATAAGTTTTGGAGATGGGTGGCATAACAACCATCACGCCTACCCGGTTTCGGCCCGACACGGCCTGAGGTGGTACGAATTCGACTTGAACTGGTACACCATTTTGATATTCAAGCAGCTGGGACTTGCGTCCCATATCCATGACGCCCCGCTCACGGCTCGTACGAAAGCCAAGCTGACCTAACCTGGAACTGGGAGACCGCGTGACGGTCATTCCGAGCGTTTTGCATCCGGATATGGGAGCTTGCGTTTCCGCTTTCATTCTCGTGTAACTGGAATTCCAAGTTCCTCATAAAACCCATATCTTGAGCCCTCATGTTCGGGAAAGCCGAGCTCTCGGCCTACGGCGGACGAATAGAGATTCACTCCCGTGCGCCAACAGAGCGGTATTGGACACGCTACCCAATGCACTGTTAATCAGCCTAGGCAAACTGCGGAGGTACCACTAATGACAAACTGTTTACGGCGGCGTGACACAAGCCGCGATTACATCTGGTTAACTGACCACGCCTGAGCAAGCTCAAGACGATCCGTGGACGCTCACGTATCGGTCGATGGCCCACCGAGAACCGCCATGACGACAAGGCTTCAGTTGGCCTCCTAGCCGTCTAAGGAGAATGCCATGATTTGCAGAAACGTCTACAGGATGACACCAGCCAACACGCGTCTGCCTATTTGATCAGTGAAGAATTGCATCCACAAGCTTCTGAACCGCCTTTTCGATATTCCCGTCTCGAAGATCTACGTATTGATACCGTCGAAGAAGCGGCGGCACTTCTGCCGTCTTGTAGTAGCACCGGAATAATTACCGCGCCCCTTCACCAGATACCTGCCTATGTAAGGCTACTTGGATATCTCGCACCACAAGATTGCTCGCGACCGAGCGCGGATAAATAAAAAATATCAGGCATTCCGCGGTTGATAGTTCACGCTCGATATCTTTGCATCCAACTCTCGCCTGGGTAGCTCAAAGTATCGTGGAAGAGCCGGATTCCTGCAGCCTTCAAACCTTCAGCAACTTGCCCAACAACTTCTGAATCGGGGTGGGCGTAGCTCAGATACACCGTCATTTCCCGTCTGCCCAATTTGACCAGCAAAGACGAGACTGAGCTTCGGATCGCCGACAGCAGTGAAGCCTCGGGCACTCCCCTATCGGTTGCATCAGAAATGACAGCTTCCACCTCGGCGAGAAGCTCTCCGCGACCACCGTGGCGCACCTTTTCTCTCTATTTAGCGGTTTGCTCAAGGTCATGGATGGTTCGGCCGAGATCTGCAGCGACTTGGACGGCCAGGCTATTGCCATCCTTAGCACTCACGGCTCTTAAACGCTATGGCACCGTGGATGAAGTCGCTGCGTTGGTAGCGTTCGTAGCCAGTCCGGAGGCCGCCTAGATTACAGGAACGAGTCTGACCGTGGACGGCGGAACCAACGCCTGAATCAGTTGTATCAATCTTCGCTCGGTTCGGAGCCCATCCTGATTGCGACCGCCATCCTTCGCGGTCTATATAGTGCTCGGCATTCTCTAGAGAGTTTCGTGTACCCGGCGGCCGCAGTCGCAAACCATCTTCGCAACCACGGGAATATCCCGATGTGGCGGATTCTTGCACTGGCAGCAATTTCTGTTCCCCGCTCAGGATTCGAACATCCACTGTTTGACAGCCGCGCTCGGTATCCGGCGCTACCTTCCATCACACCTTCCGAAACGGTGATGCGCTCCTGCCCTTCACTGCTGCGGATTATTCTGCTGGTCCTGCTTCTGCTGTTGCTGGTCGATCTTCTGCTGACGCTCGAGGATATCCTGCATAATCTGCTGCTGGGTCTCCGGCGACCCCGAGTCGCCGTTGCCGAAGGGAGTTTTCATCGGCGGGGGACGCGGCGGCTCGGGAGGCGGATCGGCATCGTCATCCTCCGAGTTGCTGCGGTTCAGATTGTTCGTGGCCGCGTGCGGACTGGCGGGGGATCTGGCGCTCAAAACGACCTCAAGCAGGGCGTCAGTGTCACGGCCGCCGATCATGAGCACGTTGTAGCCGGAGCCTTCGAGGAGCTTCCAAAGTACGTCGCTCCATGGGCCGGGGCCGTAGCTCCCGAAGATGCGCTGATCCTGGGTGATTCCTTCCAATTTCGCACCTGTGCCGGCGGCGATTTGATGCAGAATCTGGTTGAGGCTGGAATTGAACGCTTCGATTTCGAGGCCGTGCCTGTCCCAACTTACCCTGGCCAGATTGGGAGGCTGGTTAGCGGGCCAGATCGGAGCGGGCGGGGTAGGTGGCGGCGGGGCTATCGCTTCCGGAGCGGGCTGGCCTTGCATCGAATCAGCACGAGCGTGTGCGGCAGCGCGGCGGCGCGGTTGGGCGGTGGTCTGTTGCTGCTGCGCCGGCGTTGTGCCCTGAGGGGCGTGCGTTTGTGCGGAAAGATTCTTTCCGCACAGGATTGCAGACACGACCAAAAGCGCGAGGACTGAAGGCGCAAGTCCGAGAACCAACGTCTCAGGAAATCCTTGTCGGCGCAAGCGCGATGGCGCTGGTTGGAGATTCATCGTCTTCGACCGTCGCAGCATCGCCTGTTGCACTGCAATCTGCTGCCAAGCTACGCTCAAGAATGTCATTGTGCTGTTCTCCTGCATGAACTTCTTCGCACATCGTGCTGTGCATAGCCAGCACCAGACAAAACAGAAGCGACGCCGCGCTTCGGGGCATCAACGAGTACATCGCAAACAGATTAATCCTTCGGCGTCGACTGCGATTGATCCGTGGGCGCCTTGGCACCTGCATCGTCATACGGCATCAAACCCAGCATCCAGGAAAAGTCTTGCGTCGTGGAATTGGGGACCACTGGAGTGCAATTGCCGTTTTGGTTTTGGTTGCAGGCGTACCCAATGTCAGGCCAACCGTGCGGCGGCCTTCCGAAATTGTCTTCCGGTGCCCCTGGCGCAGGCCGCTTGTCATCGAAAGCAGCGTACTGGTGGCAGGTGATGCACGACGATTTGCCGGGCGGCACTCCCTGGTTGAACTCCACAAAGGAATTGCCCAGCAAAGTCGGTTTCCCGCCGGAGACGAATTCGGTCTGCACCCCGGTGAGGAAGTAATTGTTAAACGCCGGATTCAGGCGCGCCGCGGCCATGGCCTGGTGCAACTCCGGGCTCTGCTGTGCAGTCTGCTCCTTTCCGTAGGGCTGGCTCGACGTCGTTCCCCATGAATCGAGACAAGCGCCATAGAGCTTGGGGTCGCAGCGATTGGGATTGGTGATGTCGCTGTTGGGCTCGAACGTCGCCCACAACCAACGGATCATCGACTTGGAAGTAATGTGGATGCCCACCAGCGCATAACACGTGCCGTTGATCGTCTCTGTGTACAGATGGTTGGTCGGATCGGGACAGGCAAAGGTCGGGTTGCTGAAGGAAGTCGCCGGCGCCCAGTCTAACTTCACTTCAACGGAGTCAAGATCACGACGAATTTCGTTCATGCCGGTCCCCGGGAAGTTGATTGCCATGCCGCGTGTATTGCCGTACGTTTGCTGGCCGATGAGCGTGGTAAGGCCGCTCCTCTTCAAGAAGGATGCTTCCGGCGGAGTCACGTGAACTTCTTCGCAGAACATGGCCTTCCTAGTCAAATTGGAAGGGGGCGGATATCCCCCGACCGCCGTCGTTTTCATTGCGCTGCAGTCACGGCCTGCCATTTTCTCGGCTGCGGGGCTTCCGTGCAAGATGCGCACGTTGCCATTGCCTCCGGCTTTCGCGGCGGCCGCCATGATCGCCGCGCTGGGGCATCCAATCGCATTGGGATTCAGTTGACATTGCTCCGGCCAGGCCTCAACGGTTAAGGAACTGTTGGTGGTAGGCGCCATGGCTTCCAGGAAGAGACCCCAGGCGAGCGAAGCGAAGCTGGGACCATAAAAGGCATCCTCCGAGGCTGGCTGGGCACTGATGTTGACTGCAGGCTGCTGATAGGCCGCGGTAGATTTCTGGGGCTCCTCCGGCCCGGTTGCCGCCTCTGCACGGTCTTTTGAGTAAACACCGAAACAAGTTGCAACAGCTGCGAAAGAGAGCAGAGCCGCGGAAATCCTAATGCGATTTTTCATGTAGAGATCCCCTTTTCCCGCCGTATGTCACCACGAAAAAAAGATGCTCCCGAAGAAGGGGCAAGCCGAGGCTTGCCCCCTTTCCTTCGCGTAAGAAAAGCCGAAGATGTTATTGCGGGTTCCCTCCTATAGATCCGTTTCCGGAGATGTTTAGCCCGCGTCTCAGTGTTGACCGTCCTCACTGCGGCGTTGGGGCGGCGGTGGCGGCGGCGTTACGATAATCGGCACCGACGCAGTCGCGGCCGTGTATGTTTCGTATGCGGTTGTGGCCGATGTGCTTGTTGTGTAGATGTTCGTCGGCGTGAAGGTCGCCCTCAAGGTGTAATGGCCGGGGGGCAGCACGGTACCTGCGGGCGGCGAGTAGACCCACGCGCCCGGAACCGACACATTCGTCAACAAGCCGGTGGCGCCTGGAGCCTCGCTGGTCTGGCCTGAAAGCTGCATGGCCGACGCCGTTGCATCCAACTGCTCGGAGCTCAGCGGGGTGCCAGAGGTTATCGGTTTAGGCGCCTCCCAGGTGATGGTCGGCGTCAAGGGACATCCGGGCGGAGTGCAGGAGTACGCGTTCTGACGGTTTATGGTGGTCGTCGGCGACCAGTCGACTCGGGAAGTATTGCTGTCGCTAATGTTGAACGCCACATTGAGTGGGTCCGTGGTAGCGGCTTCCTGCACGCCATCGGTCGTCGAGAAGCCCGTTAATCCGGGGTTGCCGGCGCCGGGGCTTGGCAACCCAAGGGCGAAGAAGTAGCTGCCCGTCACCGTACCCGGCTTCCCATCATCGCAGCCAGGGTTTGTCGTCGAAGCCACAGCCGATGGAAACACGGAGGGGTCGTTGGCCGCTATCGTAAATGTCTGGCTGTTAGCAGCAGCAGACTGACTGCCCTGGTTGGGGGGGACAACGCCGTTAGACGGGACAGGCGCCGGAACCGAGAACGTATAGGAACTGCCATCCCTACAGGCGACGTCGATCTCGGTATACGAGGTCGGGACCGTGACTGTCGCTGCCGCGTGTGTGCCGGGCATTGACAATTGATACTGCGAGGTAATGGCATCTCCAGTCTTGATGGTTAGAGACCCGTTCCATGGCCCAGGCGTCGGGTTCAATGGCAGCATTACATCTCCGCCCTCGTTCCACACATCGCCGGCCGGGAATGCTGGCTGGCCCGTTCCCCACCACGGGAATTCTGGCGGGCGCGTTTCCCACCACCTCATCCACATGTGAGGATCGATTGTGGGCTGAGCGCCGTGTGAGAGAGCGTCGGCTTCCTGCCAGGAAGTATTAATACCTCGAGTAGAGACATCCGCACCAAATAGGAATTTGTTGATCATGGGTTGTGTGGCATTCTGCTGGTAGGACGGCACTACACAGTGGAAGTGATTGGTATCCACGTAGTAGGCAAACCGGTCGCCTATGCCATAGTTGTTGTAGATCGCCTCCGTCGCCAGGGAATCGAAGGTGGCGGACCGATCTCCCAGCCAGTAATAATCGCTGTTGCCCGTTTGCAGCAAAGCCCTGGGCGCAACCAAGGCCATCAACTCAAAATTATCGAACGGCAATTTGTAGACGTTGTAGCCGGAAAACTGCAGCAGAGACGTATCCCACCAATCGTAATCCGTGTCGTTGATGTCCTCGACGCTGCCCTGCGTCTCGATCTCATGCGAAATGCGCCAGGATGGTGCGCCGCCGCCGCCATTCTCCTGGGAAATGACAAGGGCAACGCGCTCGTCAAGTGCGCCGCTCATCAGCGCCATTTTCCCGGCAAAAGAGCATCCGGTTGTCGCCGAGTGTGTGGTATCGAGCGGGAGCGGAGTGTTGGCCTGCGCTGCAACCATTTCTATGCCGTCAATGACGCGGCTGATTCCGTAGGACCATGCAGCGTATTCCGTCGAGTTACTCCCATTGGGGAAGCCATTGGCCGCGTCGCAGGCGCCTGAGCCGGCATCGCCAGTGGTTATTCCGGCGCACAGCGTCGGATAGAGCTTGAAGAACCCATCGTTGTTATGAGCCGCCAAATTACCGAACGTATAGGATGCAAAGGCAGGCAGCGCGCCGGCGAAGCCGAAAAATGTGCCGAAACTGACTTGCGCGGCACAGCCGGCTGCTGGTACGGTAACGCCGCTCGGTAATGCTGCCGATGCATCGAACGCCGATTCGGGCCAGCTTCCGGTTGGTCCTGTCATACCGATGACGTACGGCCACCCAGCGGCTGGTTTGACACACGTTGCTGACGGGGTTGGAAGGGTAATTGGCACGGTCGTCGTTAGCGTGTTCGACCCATTCGGCCCAACCACCGTCACATTGATGGTCAGTGTGCCACTCGTCGTACTGCCGCTACTAAAGGCAAAGGACGCGGTTTCGGAGCAGGTATAGGGAACGCCTAAAACACTATCTGCCGAGGTACCCGTACATTACATTTGGGCTTTGGACCCTGCCCGTATTGCGCAAGTGCAGCCAAGTAATCCTGGCGATGATGCTCCTGGGCGGGCCACTTGGTGTCGCGTACCCCATCGGCGAACACAAACGGGTCCGGCAATTGCCGAATGATGGGGAGGTGCGCAAAAGACGGGAAGACCGGAGCCGGGTAAAGGCCTGCACCCGTATTCTCAACGGTATAAACCAGTGGAGGTTGTGGCCGCTGGGCCAGCGAATTGGCAGCACAAAGAAGCAGCACCACTGCTACCCCAAAAGACATCCGGATGAGATACAAATTTCTTCGGGACTTACACATGGTGTTTCTCCTTTTCCTCAAGGATTCGTTTGCTGGATTCTCATGTTCCCCATTTTCTTTTGTTCGATATAGCAATTAAATTCGCAGATTCTAGGAAAGTTATTCACTGGACCCGCTATGAACACGCAGTTGGTGGCTATATTTCTTTAATTGTTAAGGAAAACAAGAACGTCGCGCAGATTAAACCTTCATTTCGAAACTTGTCAAGAGCAAATTGCAACTTTTTAGAATACTTGAGGCGGGTTTAGCCCTCACCCAACCGAACGCTCAATCGATTCGGCAGACGGTACCAGTTGCACAATTGGTTGCACAGTTATTCCGAGCTGCAAGTTCTCCCGAATTTCAGGCCGGCCTTCCGAACTAACTCATTGAATCCATTTAACAGAGGCAGGAGCGAGTGAGTTTTCAAGACCTTCGCTTTCAACCACTCAGCTCGCCGTCCTCAATTCACGAGAAGAAGGATCAACGTGGCGGCTGTCGCCAAATGAAGCAGAAAATGCGCAGTGTTTGGGACCATTCCGTTGCGCGGCGGCAAGGGGCAACGCTGAACCAACTCCCTCAGTATCGAGTCGCACTCCATGGATTCCATGTCCACTTTGTGCATGTGCGCAGCAAGCACCCAAAACCACTGCCGCTCAGCATCACGCATGGCTGGCCGAGAAGCTTCGTCGAAATGGTGAAACTCATCCCGCTCTTGACCGATCCCGTGGCGTACGGCGGAAGCGCGGAAGACGCCTTCGATGTGATCGTCCCCTCTTTACCGGGCTATGGATTCTCTGATCGGCCTACGGAGCGGGGAATGAACCCGTTCAAGGATACCGGTAGTGGCTTTAAGGACGACAAGCTAAAGAGCGAGGACTTCTTCTACGCTGAGCACGACCCGTACATCACGTTCAAATCTTCGAAGATCGTACAGACGGGTCCGACCACGTTTGACGTACCGGGCACTTTTACCAGCGGATGCGCAATCTTTACCTTCTCAGCATGGGGAAGCAGATAATCATAGATCCAGCCGGTGAAGATCGTCGCTTCCATTGCACTGCTGCAGCCAATCTGCCAGTGCGATCAAATCTCGAGTGAATGTACCGAACCGACGGACCGAATCGATGTCGCGATCCGGAGGAACCGCAACAAAGATCTCTTCGGCGCCGATATCAATCCCCGCCGCATCGGGGTGCATAATCGGCAGCATCCGTCCAATCAATCTTGGCTTGCCCTTGGACTTGCTGGTCATCGTAGGCTCCTTCTGCTGGAGCTGCGGCCCGGGGTTACGTCACGAACAAACTCCTGAACGGGATCGCCGCACGAAGCGGACGTCACCACTGACCTCTACGTGACCTCGGACCCACGCTTAACAACGGGCTCTGCTTCAGCACCAATGTCGACGCCGGGCTGTAGCTGTCGCTTGCTCCAGCGCATCCAGTATGCTCTGCTCCTGTTCATCCCGTCCCTCTTGGGACGCCCCATCAAATGCTTAGCATTCAAACAATACGGCAGCAATACGAATTGTTACAATCGGCGTGGCGAGAGCAACAATACGGACATTGCTAAAGGCAAGCGTCTTTACCGGCACTAATTGAGTGTGTTGCCTTTGCCGGTAAAACATGGTCTTCAACTGCCTCTCCATGATCCTTTCGCGTAAGAGCGCTCGAGTGACCCTCCAATAGGGTTGCTGCAGGCATAGCGCTCCGGTGTGACCGCGTGCCTAGTCCATGCCGACCCGCGCGTCTAGCGGGACCTGTTCAAGTCTCGTTGTGGCGAGCGCGGCTCCTTCGCGTTACTATACTTCGGCACGCTCAAAATGATGGTCCAGGAGAGGAAGTCTATGTCAAAGCGTTCTCTGCTGCTTATTCTCTTGATTGCCGCCGCAGCAACTGCTGCGAATGCGGAAGACGAATGGAAAGGTCATCAACCCACCCTCACTCCAGAGAAGAGCGGTACTACGCAGCTTCTGATTGCTGTCAGTCCGGTGAACTCCAGAGTCGTCTGGGCGGCGGGAGCCGGTGGTACGTACGTCGTTACGACCGATGGCGGTTCGACCTGGAAATCCGGGGTCGTGCCCGGAGCCGAAAGCCTCCAGTTTCGCGATGTACAAGGCGTGAGTGACAAGGTCGCCTATCTGATGTCCATCGGGGACAACACTGGGGATTTTCGCATTTACAAGACGGAGGACGAGGGCGCTCACTGGACCATTCAGTTTACGAATACGACGGTCAATGCCTTCTATGACTGCTTCGCGTTCTGGACACCGGATCGCGGCATCGCGCACAGCGATTCGGTTAACGGAGTATTTCCCGACATCCGCACTACCAATGGCAAGACCTGGGAGTCGATCGCAGGGAATATGCCAGCTGCTTTGTCAGGCGAAGCGTCGTTCTCCTCGAGCGGAACCTGCATTACTACACAAGGACGGCAAAACGCCTGGATAACAACCGGCGGCTCAAGCGTCTCGCGGATTCTGGCGACACGCGACGGTGGCAACACCTGGAATGCGTACGATACTCCGCTCGTGAGTAACGCTAATGCAGGCGGCTTCTCGGTGGCGTTTCGCGATCCCTGGCATGGCATTGTGGGTGGCGGCGACCTGACCAACGACAGTGCCACCCAGGCCGCAACCTCAAACGATGGGGGCAAATCATGGACGCTTACCAACAAGCCTCCCCTTCCAGGATCGATCTTCTGTCTTGCCTATGCGCGTGGGCTCGAACTCCGCGATGAGCAAGGCAAAAAAGACCGCTTTGGCAATCGGGACAATGAAGACCGCGGCCATGAATATGACCGAACCGTGGTGATCACGACTGAAACTCAACCGAACTTTGACTCCGGCGCAGCGGCCTGGAGTCCCGATGAAGGGCAAACCTGGTTCAAACTTCCGCAGGTGAGCGGTTACTGGGCGGTCGCTTTCGCGAATCCGGAAGCCGGATGGTTCGTCGGCAATAATGGCCAGATTCTGAAGATCAGCCTCTAAAATCCTGAGTCTCTCAGATCCAGGACAAGCGTGCGTAGCTTACTTTAATTCGATTAATGGTCGCAGGACGTGGATATCCGCCCAGTGTGGAACTCTTAGTGCGCGATCATCGAGGTTCAACTTGGCCTCAATCCCGAGCGAAAATCGAGCCGCGTCAAAAGATACTCACACTTGAATCAAGTGATCCCAAGCCTCGACGTATGAGAATTCCGCAACAAGTCATTCTGAGTTGCGAAAAAAGCCACGAACGGAAGGCGTGGATGAGCCGTCTGCCATTGCTGCTCAGACAGCTGGAAGTAGGATGGTCGCTGCGCCTTGGCGAACCGTTTGACCACGCTGGCTCCTGCTCATGGGTCGCGCCCGCGATACGCGCCAATGGAGAATCCGCGGTTTTGAAGCTCGCTATGCCACATATGGAAGGACAGGATGAAATCTCCGGACTCCGCTTTTGGAACGGCGACGGTACCGTCAAATTGCTGGAGGCTAACCTGGAATCAGGTGCGATGTTGCTGGAGCAGTGTGTGCCTGGAACTACACTTCATTCTGAATCTGAGACAAGGCAGGATGAAGTTGTCGCGAGCCTGCTCAGGTGGATCTGGAGCCACACACGAAGCGCATCCGATCTCCCGGGTTTTCGCCCCCTGTCGCTAATGATCGAACTTTGGTCCGGCGAAACCATCGCACAAAGACATCTCTGGCCGGATGCGGAACTGGTAAACGAAGGGTTGCGAGTTCTTAAAGAACTTGCCAAGCCTGCCTCAACGGATGTCCTTCTGGCCACGGACCTTCATGCCGGAAACGTTCTGCGGTCTCAACGAGAACCTTGGCTATTGATTGACCCAAAACCATTCGTTGGCGATCGCGCTTACGATCCCGTGCAGCACCTGATGAATTGCGAAAGACGGCTTCATCACAATCCGATTGAACTGGTTCGCCGCGTTGCTGATCTCGCCGAGGTCGATCCGGAGCGCCTCCGGCTTTGGACATTGCCCGCGCAGCAGCCGATCCGCGAGGCGATTGGAAGGACGACCGTTGGATGAGGACCGCCCGGACGTTGGCGTTGTAATTTTCTCGTCCTTGATGGACCCATGCTTAGTCCTCATAGCGGAAGTGATGTACCGGACGAATCACTGGCAACCCAGAAGTAAAGGGGGCGATCGGGTTAGGCGACGATAGTCCCTGGAATCCGAGTTGTACTCTCGTATCAGGTGCTTGATCCTTTAGCAGGTCGTGTGCGAGGGCAGCCATCAAGCGAGGTGACCTATAACAACCGTTCGAATCTCCGGGGGTGTGATACATGATCTTCCCGCTGATCTCCGAACGGCGCTCGCATCCGACGCGCAAGCACGGGCGGCATGGGAAAACATAACGCCGTTCGCACGCAACGAGTGGATTTGCTGGACCATCTCCGTCAAGAAAGATGAGACAAGGCGGCAGCATGTCGAAAGAGTGTGCTCGGTGTAACTACTGG
>Ga0206870_1208_pt1 | contig 12286 bp, 7 predicted proteins | sample Alteio_BWOrgCont_36_FD_152620 | JGI IMG/M metagenome (GOLD analysis project Ga0206870, IMG submission 152620) | Enriched cells from forest soil in Barre Woods Harvard Forest LTER site, Petersham, Massachusetts, United States -... | ecosystem: Environmental > Terrestrial > Soil > Temperate forest > O... | reverse complement strand
TTACTTTGCACCACGCGTTTCAGTGGCCTGGCAAGTTAATCCGAAAATGGTACTTCGCGGGGGCTTTGGTATTTTTATAGCACCCTTGTCCTACTCATCTTATGGTGACTTTACGGGAGTTGCACCTTTTGCTCCCTTGTTTACTTTAAATGCCACCTCCAGCGACCCGATTTCATTTCAGAACCCATGGGCCGGTTTTTCAGCGACTGGAGGCAAGAGCCCGTTTCCTCCTTTTGAAGCCAATCCAAACATACCGGCGAGTCAGGCTATATTCTTGACTCCTCTTGCACTAGGTTCTGTGTTTGCGCCGAACTTTCGCTTACCTATAACCCAAAGTTGGACGGTCTCTATCGAACAGCAGCTGACGAGTGATTTGGCGTTCCATCTGGCGTATGTAGGAAGCCAGACCTTTCATGCGACTACTATCATCGATAAAAATCCCGGGATCTACGCGAATGGCGGCAACCGTACGACCTATCCGGAATTCTCAGACATCATACAGGATGCAAGCATTGGAACAGCTTCCTATAACTCACTGCAGGCTGGTTTGGAAAAGAAAATGTCGAACGGGTTAGAGTTTAATTCGAACTTTACATGGTCTAAGATTATCAATATAAGTTCCTGGGGGAATACATCATTCTATCCGGCGCTCCCTAATCCGCTTAATATTGGGTTCAATCGCGGAATTGCCGATCTAAATATACCGTTGGTTTCTGTGTCGGATTTTATTTATAGGTCACCGGGGCTGAATGGACATAACTCTATCCTCAAGGCCATCGGCGGAGCATGGGAGATCAGCGGGATCTGGACATTCCAATCGGGCTTTCCGTTTACCATTGCTGGTGGGAATGGGAACAATAATTCTGGCGCTTTACAGTATGGAGACAGAGCTAACGACGTTCCCGGACAGTCCGACGACGTTCACCGCGGGACTAAGTCTCAGTGGCTTACCCATTACTTCAACCCGTTAGCGTTTGTTCCCAATCCTCCAGGAACATTCGGAGATATAGGAAAGAACACACTTAAGGGGCCTGGGATGAATACAGCTGACATAGCTCTGAGCAAAAATTGGGGATTCCACGAAGGGCGCGACAATATTCAGTTTCGCTGGGAGATGTATAACGCATTTAATCACCCAAACTTTGGACTGCCGGATAACTCTCCTACGGATCCCAACTTCGGACAAATCACGAGCACTGGTGCTATTCCTCCGCGTGTCATCCAGGTGGCGCTAAAATACTCTTTTTGACGAGTTAATTGTGAGTACTCGAACTACGCAGAGATTGAGGGCGCGGCGAGTACAATATTTGCTGCGCGGCGGCCGTGATGCTCCGGCAGCTTTGGCTGCCGGTTCATCTCGCGTGATTTCATAGACTCACTGCTCTTGGGCCCTCGACGGTGAATTCGGTACCATGGCCGATAACGTGCGCAGATTGCGCCCGCTGGCCAGTGCATTATGTAGAAGATCCGTCCTCCAGGTCTCGCGTCGACGCGGTGGCGCGGCCATCGGCACACGTGCCTGAGCACAGATCCTCCGTCTGCACCTGCGCCCGCGCGCGACCATTTTTTCCTCGACATAAACGCAGAAAAGGCGCTTGCAGCTCACCCTCCAGCCTTCCCGCTTCAGCAGCATGTACAGACGCCGGTACCTTCTGCGGCGCCGCTCCTCCGTCGGCTCCGCGAACGCACCCGCAACCGCTCCTTGGGTTCCGCGAATCGGCTGTAGCGCGACCCAGTACCGAAATCATCGCCCGAGCATACCGGAGGCCTTCAGACGCTTCGTTTCCTCCACGCCTGCTCTGATTTCTACCCGGTGGAGCGAACGAAGTCCTGGGTGGGAATTGCACCCACTGTGTACCGGCATCTTTCACGGGGCACACACCTCTGGTACTAAGCTTCCTCGGGAGGGGGTTCAAAACTCACCCGATCGCTCTGGAACCCTCGCGTCTTCCAAGCCCCATAGGCGATGCCCGCTATCATCCAAAAAGATCCCACAACCATGGCCAGCTTCGACAAGTGCATCCAGATGAATAGGCAAATCAGGAAGCCCAGAAGCGGCGGAATCAATTGCCAAAGGGTACGTTCTGCGCCGCGAATGTAATAATGCGTCAGCGATGCGAGGTTAACACCCATAAATGCGATCAGGGCGCCGAAGTTGAGTAACTGCGCGCCATTGTCGTAACTAATAAGAAACGCGCCGGTCAGCGCGATGACGCCGACAAAGACCACGTTGTTCGCGGGGATGCGAGTTCCTGGGTGGATGGCTCCAAAAAACGTCTTCGGAATGGCGTTACTTCGCCCCATACCGTAAAGCAGGCGGGCTGCGCCGAGTTGCGACCCCATTCCGGAACCGACGGTTGCGATGAGCAGAGTAAGGCTGATGACCTTTGTAAGCAAGACGCCGCCCGCAATCGCCGCCACGTGGCTGAATGCGTTTTCGACCTCACTGGCGGGAAAGAAGTACTGGTTGCTTAGTAATTTCGCGCTATAGACCTCAGCCGCTGCCAGAAATCCCGTGACAACGCATACCAGAACAGTAGCCAGGAAGATGTTGCGTCTGGGATTTTCGACTTCTTCCGACAGAGTCGAAATACCATCGAAGCCAATGTAGGTAAGTACCGCAACGGACGTGCCATGAAACACGCGATCGATTGTAAATGTTTCAGGATTGTAGAATGGACGCAGGAAATAGGCGTCGGGATATTGCGGTAAGTGGAAGATATAGCGGATTGCGTACCAGAAGTACGCCACGATGACCGCGCCCATAACAACGCAGAGAATTTTATTGATGCGTGCCGACGTGTTTACTCCGCGTAGGTTCAGCACTGTGAATAATGTCGCAAAAACGAGGGGCCAAAGCAGGCCCGGATAGGGGATTTGATATCTGGTTTTACTTAACAGGTCTGCCATTGCCTTGGCCGACCAGATGGTGCAGATCAGCGGATTCAGCATGTAATCCATGGTCATGGACCAGCCCGTCAAATAGCCCAGCGCCGGGTGCAGCGCGCGGCCAACATAGGTGTAGGCGGAACCTGCGCTGGGATACACGCGCGCCATGCGGCCATAACTCATGGCCGTAAAAATCATAGCAACCATTGCGATAAGAATGGAGGTGACTACGTGACCCTGGCCGGCATTGCTAAAAACACCGTAAGCGGGCATGGGAGCAGTCGGCTGAATGACGATGATGCCATAAAGAATCAGATCCCAGAGAGTAAGCGATCGCCGCAGGCGCGGTACAGAGGGTGTGCCTATTATGGTTGCTTTCATTGGATTATTCGATTCTCCATCCTGCGCCACGTGTAGACGTTTCCTGCATTACCCGCGATAGAACACGGATCTCTTATGCGGTAAATTCTTTTCCGGATTTATGTAGAATGCAGTAATCTGTCTGGCAAACCGACTGTGTAGGACACAAATAGAAGCTGGAAGCGCTCTGTCCTGGCGTACGATTCCCTCGTCCTGACTTCGATCGGGGCCGCTTTACTGCGCAGTGGGACTTTTTTTTCTTCACCCCATGCTCACTGTGACGGGGCCAATTGTGAAACTTCGTATTGGCTTGGGTGTTTGCTGAAGTCGGTGGGAGAGCAACCCACTATTTTGCGAAATGCTCGGGCAAAGTAGGCGGGATTGCAGAAGTCGCATTTTTCTGCCACTTCAGCTACTCGGCTATTTGGATCAAGGAGCAATCGCCTGGCACGCTCAATTCGCTTTTCGATCACATATCGCTCGAATGTTACGCCAGTGACCTTTTTGAAGGTGCGGCTCAGGTGCCCCTCTGAAACTCCGAGAAGACCTGAAACTTCTGCTATCAAGACCGGGAGCGAGCCTTCTGGTCGTTCGATATTCTTGTGGATAAGAACGCGGGCGCGTTCGACGATCTTTTCGTGTTTTCCTGAGTACAGGAGCTTCATCTTCTCCATAAGTCGTTCGGCACAGCTGAACCAGCACTCTTGTAGTTCGAAATAAGTCGTCGCTATTTCCAGACCTTCGCAAGCTTCACGTCTCAACGACTGAACGGTAGTTTCATCGCAAGCCAGCCCCTGGGCGGTCAGCATGAGAGCGTCGTGGGCGGACACCAGGAACTGGCGCAGTGCCTGAAGTCCATCGCCTTGGTGCCCAAAATGCCGATTTGCCAGCCCAAGAACCGACTGTAAGGCAGAGTGTAGCTGCTGCAGATCCCGCCGGGTCAGAGCCTGGCATGCAACCGCCAATTGGCTCGATAACGCGCGCAAGGCAACAGGAGGGTCTTTATAGACGGCGATGTTAGCTTCAGATTCAGCCAGTGCTGCCCAGGCTTCCTGATAGGACTCGCCAATCCTTTGCCACTCGTCTTTGACGCGGCCTATTCCTATCCGAATGCGCAGATTGTACTGGCGGTGAACATAATTCAGCACCTTTTGCGCCAAGGTATAGACTTTGATCTCGCTGAGAGTGCCGCTTCGGGTTCCGTTATCCGCTACGAAAATACAGATGCCACGGCGGTGAAGGTGAACTGCCATTACATTTTTCATGCCCGCAGTGAGATCTTCGATGGCGTAGAGGGCCCGAGTGAGTTCAAGGTCGAAGGAAGAGGACTTAAGCCCCGGCTCAGTCTCCCCCTGTGGCTGGACGATCAAGATCCGGTTTGGATAGGCACTAAATCTCAACGTGCGGGCGATTTCTCGCAGTCGTCCCATGTCCTCGACGTGTCCGCCCAGGAGAATCTGCGCCATGTCCTTGCGAAGAAGCTGCGATTCTCTCAAACGGAGTTGTTGCGCTTCAGTGGCTTCCAGCAGGCGCTTCCATGCAGTAGCCAGGTAGTCGGCGAAGATCTGGAGGATGTCCACCGCGTGCTGAATATCCTCATCCGTGACTACGGGTACCTGCTTATATGCAGTCTTCAGTTGCACCGAGTCAATCGGTCCCAGGTTCCTGACATCGCGGAGCACCTCCTGAAAGCCGGCGGCATCAGGCGGCGATCGCAGTACTTGTCCGGTAAAAAGTGTTGCAATGTGCTGGCCATCGCACACCACCGGTACAGCAATATCAATTAGTCCGGCGTGGCAACGGTAAACCTCGGGCTTACCCGTGACACAGACTCTGGCCTCGGCGGCCTTGTCCGACGTCGAGCAACCCGTATGCACAATTTCGCAAAACTCTGGCGATAGGTTTACCCGGTCGGAACAGACGAATCTTGAACATGCACCCTGCAAAGCCTTCGCGGTTCCGGCGATCGATACTAAATCGGCTCCAACAGACTCGCCGCTCTTCCACATCAGGTCGACGCTTCTGATGGGGCAGGATTTATTAATAAGCACGAGAAGCAGCTGGAAAAAGCTTAGATCTTTTTCAAACATTTCTGCCGCCGACTTGCTATCGAGCGTGGAGAGAGGGTTGAATCCGGGTACACTGTCCATACTCACCTTCCCCTTACAGTTTGAGCCATCTTAGGAAACTGGACCTGGCAATTCAACTCTTTTAATGATTAAACTTGTCGTTTGCTGCTTATCCGACCCTGACCCATCGCGCCCGGATCGTGTATCCGCATTTGCCATCCACGACAAACAATCCGCTATACGCCCTACATGCCTATGCCGATGCGACAATCGACGAGGCCGGCTGAAGGAAGTCGGAGAGTGTTTTTATGATAGGGCTGTAGTCAGCGTTGTTTAAGTGTTCAATTTAGCCGCCAGGCGTCCTATTGCGCTGGCATCCGAGAGCTATATTTGCTCCTATGATTCAGGCGACCTGGACAGGCACAGAGCGATTGGAAATTATCGAGAACGGGTATCAGAGAACGACACTCGACGAAGGCCAGGTTCGCTTACGAATCACGGCCGCGGGAATTTGTGGTACCGATATACATATCTGGGAGGGGCGCCTTCCCTATGCCAAAGCTCCGCTCGTCCTGGGCCATGAGTTTGCAGGAATTGTCGAGGAATGCGGATCAGGGGTACATGGTTTCTCCGCTGGCGATCGTGTCAAATGCGATTCCGTGACCGGGTGCGGCGTTTGCAGCTGGTGCCGGAGTGGGGCCACGCAGTTCTGTCCTGATGGCTGGGAGTTCGGCATTACGCGCGATGGCGGATGGGCCGAGCGCCTGATTGTGTCCGAGCGTAATCTGCATCGTTTGCCCGATGCATTAACGGATGAAGTTGCGGCAATTCTCGATGTTGAAGTATATAACGCCTTTCGCAAACCGGGAGTTTCCCCCGGTAATACTGTTGCAGTGGTTGGTGCCGGGCCGGCTGGCCTGATCGCGCTCCAGTGTGCACGAGTCTTGGGTGCAGGCCGTGTCATCGTGTCGGATTCCCGGCCGGAGCGGCTCGCCCTGGGTAAGCGGCTTGGGGCAGATCACATCGTAAATGTGGATGAGTGTCAGTTTGTAGAGGAGGTAAAGAGGATCACCAGCGGTCGGGGAGTGGACCTGGCATTCGATGCGGCGGGAACGGAGCGGTCGTTTCTGGATGTGCTGCAGGTGCTTCGACCGCAAGGGCGGGCGGTGTTATACGGTGTTCCTGACAGAGCCATCGCCCAGTTTCCTCTTCAGGAAGTGATTCTCAAAGACCTTACTCTGTACGGATCGCTGTCCGACAGAACCGGCTGGGATGAGTTGATCGAACTTGTGGCCAAGGGACGTATCGACTTACAGAGTCTAATCACGCACCGATTCCCGTTGCGACAAGCCGTGGAGGCACTCCCGATCATCCGCGATCCGCGATCGGGCGCGATCAAGGGCATCCTTCTGATGGATTCGCAGTAAACCAGCATTGCCAACTTTCGTTTTCGAGGACAACACCGATGAAGATCACCGACGTCGAGGTAATCTACCTCCGGCAAGACCATGTCAAAGTGCAGTGCGACAGCGGACAGGATGCGCTTGTAGTTCGGATCAGCACCGATGCGGGGATTTCAGGCATCGGAGAGGTCGATTCGTCACCAATCGCCGTGAAGGGGGCGATCGAAGGACCATTTTCGAGCACCATCACGTCCGGGCTGCGGCAGTTAATCCTCGGCGAGGATCCGCTGAAAACGGAATATCTGTGGCACAAGATGTATCGCCAGAATGTTTATTCGGGTCGGCGCGGAATCGCGATCCATGCGATGAGCGGCATCGACATGGCTCTGTGGGATATCAAGGGGAAGTTTCTCGGCCAACCGATCTGGAAGCTTCTGGGCGGGGGCTTCCACGCGAACCGCATTCGCGCGTACGCGAGTTCTCTCTTTGGGGCGACTCCGGAAGAAACCGGGGCAAAAGCCCGCCGCTTTCGCGATCTGGGATTCACCGCCGCGAAGTTTGGCTGGGACCCCATGGGGCAGGATGAAAAAGTTGACATCGCTTTGGTTCGCGAAGCTCGTAATGGTCTTGGAGAAGAGTCCGACCTGATGATCGATGCCGGTCTGGTCTGGGATGCCAAGACGGCTCTCCAGCGCGCCAGGGCCTTTTCGGACTTCAGGATCTTTTGGCTCGAAGAGCCACTTGTACCCGACGACTATGAGGGGTATAGGAAGCTATCGAACGCCACCGATGTTCGCATCGCAGCAGGAGAACATGAAAGCGAGCGGCGCTCCTTTCTGGATCTTATGGATCGCGGACAGATTGATGTGGTTCAGGTAGATCTGACACGTTGCGGCGGCTTCACAGAAGCTATGAAAATAGCGAGTCTGGCGGTGGATCGTGGCCTTCCGGTTGTGAATCACGGATTTACAACTTATATCAATGTCGCCGCCTCTTTGCATTTCCTGAATGCTATTCCCAACTCGTTCATCCTGGAATTTGTGGCCGAAGAGGGGACAACATTACGCGACGCACTGACCAAGCAGCGGTTCACCGCAACCGATGGCTTTGTAGACATTCCGATGGAGCCTGGTTTGGGAGTCGAGTTAAACGACGAAGCGCTGTCCAGGTTCGCGGTCCGAACCGTTTGAGCAGGTATGACTCACGATGCGATCCCTGTCCCACTGCCAGGTCGCCGTGGCAAGGTCAATCGTCTTTCATCCAACAGAGTTGTTCGCGATCATTTAAACCGCGCTCCAGATGGGGTTAAGTTGCCTCAGAACCGGGAGTAGTTCAGGAATAGACAGAGGAGGGGATGGAGAATAATCAGGCAAAATTGATTGCTCTCGATTGGGGAACCTCTTCCCTGCGCTGCTATCGCCTCGGCGCTCTCGGAAAGGTACTTGAGACACGATCTTTTCCCCTGGGCATTGCGCAGATATTGGGCACGACGCGAGAGTTCGCACCTTCAGACGCAAGCCAGGCGTTTGAAAGAGTATTTCTTGAGGCTATCGGCGACTGGATTGATGCCGCACCAGGTGTGCCTTTGATTGCCTGCGGCATGGTGGGCAGTGCCAATGGCTGGTGTGAAATACCTTATCTTAAAGTCCCCATCGACTGCCGGCATTTGGGAGAGACGCTCGGCGCGGTGCGAATCAACTGCGACAGAGTGCTTCACATCGTCCCCGGTCTGATCGAACAAACGGATCTGCCGAATGTGATGCGGGGCGAGGAAACTCAAATAGCCGGGGCTTTCACCGCAGCTTCAGGTCATTTTGCGGCGGCGAAGGAGGAGGTTCTTGTTGGACTGCCGGGGACGCACTCGAAGTGGGCCTTTATGCGAGGGTCAACCCTTGAGCACTTTGAGACGTTTATGACCGGAGAAGTCTATAGAGTCCTGTGTGCACACACTATTCTCGGACGCACAATGCGCCAAAGCCCATCGGTTGACTACGGCTCCTTTGATCGTGGCGTTCATATAACCCGGAAAGTCACGGGAGAGGCGGGAATCCTGTCGACTATCTTCAGCGTCAGGACGCTCGGGCTGGTCGGGGATCTATCACCCGAACAGCAACCGGACTATCTATCCGGCTTGATCATAGGCCACGAAATCGCGGCCTTGCTGAGATTAGAAGAGAAGCGACGAAGGAAAAAACGCACCAAACTTCCACGAATTCTTCTGGTAGGAGAATCGGCGCTCGCCGCAAGATATGCCCGAGCACTTGGCATTTACGGACGGGAGCAAGTAGAGCAAGTCCCGCAAGCGACGGAGCATGGTCTGTGGTTTTTGGCTGAGCAGGCTGGGCTCGTCCAGGAATGAACCTGGACCCTTCACAAAACGATGAAGACTAGCCTAAGCAAGGCCATTTCGAAGTGTAGCTTGATCGCGATTCTTCGTGGAATTCGTCCAGAAGAAGTTGCTGATATTGGTCAAGCGCTGTATGCAACGGGATTTCGCGTTATCGAGGTCCCGCTCAATTCTTCCGGAGCGTTTGAGAGCATTAGAGAACTGCGAACATCACTTCCGTCAGATTGCCTTGTGGGTGCCGGGACTGTATTCCAGTCGGGCCAGGTAGCAGAGGTACTCCGGGCCGGTGGCGAACTGATCGTGATGCCTCACAGCGACAGGATTGTCATCGAGACGGCACTTTCGTCGGGGCTCGCGGTCATCCCCGGAGTAGCTACCCCCACCGAAGCTTTTGCTGCGCTCACGACTGGGTGTTCGTTCCTGAAATTCTTCCCTGCCGATCATCTTGGTGCGTCTTCGCTCAAGGCGTGGATATCCGTCTTGCCAGCCGAGGCCCGCCTGCTTCCGGTAGGTGGAATCATAACCACGAATCTTGGCGACTATCTCAAAGCAGGTGCGTCTGGCTTCGGGCTGGGCTCAGCATTATATCGACCTGGAATGACGCCAAAGGCTATCGCGACTCGCGGAGCTGAATTCGTGTTCGCCTGGCGCAATGGGCGCTGAACGTCAAAAGAGAGCCTTGCCTACGATTCCATATCCGCAGCTATTACAACATCTGCATTGAAGCAGTTGAAGGCCTCTTCGTTGCGTGATGCTCTGGCCCCCCATTACTGGTTGATCCTTGCGAAGCTCTAGGCACCGCAAATCGTTGCGACCCACGCCGATGCGACCCGGAACGTGCGGTAATCTCGACGACTCAGGTGATCGCTGGGTGCAACGCGCCTTTCAGGACTCAGAAGGCGCATGCAAGTACATCTACTCCGCGGCAGAGCAGCCGCGAATTGAACTGTGACATGGCTACGAGCAAATCGCTCGGATACTCAAAATGTCGTTAAAGTGTATTGAAAGCAACTGTGATTTTCCGTTACGGTACCTAAGATCGAGCGGTGCACAAGTCGCACGCTGCTTTTCGAAACCCTCGTTAACACCTTCGACGCCCGATATGGCCAATCCAAACAGCGCACAGGTCAATGTCGCTACCAGGTCGGGTACCAATCAAATCAACGCATCGGTCTTCGAGTTTCTGCGCGATTCAGATCTCGATGTGGGGGAGTAATCCGGTTCCAGTAGAGCAGTATTTATATCTTCACCAAGAGGCCGGAGGTTGAGCTATCATTGGCCGCTTTACTCGCTTGGCACAGTTCAAACACAAAGCCGGACTTCCGGCATTCGCTTAGGAAGTGAGAGCTGACACGCTCGAAGCCTTAGGACGCAACAAGGAGACAGGATGAAGTTAAAGCACGAAATTGGGATAACGGCTTTTTTGTGCGTTCAGTTTGCGTTTGCTCAGGATATTCCGTCGAAGATTCCCAGGCGCAGCTCCACTCAATTGCTCGACGGATTCGGAGTGAACCTGAATCTACCGCGGCAACCCCGCATGCCATGGACAACGTTGACACTCCTCTTTGATTCTGGCGCTAAATGGGTCAGGATCGGGCAATATGAAAATTCTTCCGAACAGGTCAGTTGGGACTGGGTGGAGCAAACTCCTGGGCATTACGCCGTTCCTGAGAATGCGGACGAGGCAATCCGCTCTCTGCGGGATAACGGTGTATCCATCGAAGTCCAGTTGCAGTACTCGAACCCGCTCTATCTCGAAGACAAGTCGAAGCGCCCGTCCCGCGTCACACTTCCGCCGCCGGGTATTGGACAGGGTGATAAACCGGTGAATCCGATTTTTCTCGCCCCGAAAACAGATGAACAAATTGATGCGTTTCTAGCCTATGTTCGCTTTATGGTCGGGCGCTATAAAGGACGAATCAATCATTGGGAACTTTGGAACGAGGAGGATTACGACTATTGGGGTCCAGATATAGCCGATAAGGCGGAGAAAGGGAAATGGTACGGCCGTGTTTTTTGCCGCTTCGCAGACGCCGTTCATACAACGGATCCTGATGCCAAGGTCATATTCGGTGGTCTGGCCAACCCGAGGAATCTCAATTTTGCCGTAGCCACGCTCGCTGGCTGCCCTGACAAGCTTGACATCATGGCGTACCACAGCTATCCGGGCGGCCCGTTTGGAATCGGCAAGCCGCCGGAAGAGATAGATCCGGACTACGGCGGAGCCACTCTCCGCAAGGGGATCGAGTCGATTCCCGGAATCCGCGCCGATATCCGGTTCTGGATCAACGAATGGGGTATAGATGCCGACGCGAAAGGCTCAAATCCGTCGGTACAGGCACGCTATTTGCCGCGCTTCTACCTGGAACAGCGTGCCCACGGCATTAGAGGCTTTGTCTGGGAGTTTATATCCGCAACCGATGGCAATGAAGAAGACAGGATGGGGATTGTCAAAGGGGACACCGGGAGTCCGGATGCGTTCCAGCCCCGTGAGGCCTATTTCTCCTTCCAAAACCTTTCAGCCGTTTTCGGCCAGACCGTCCGTGATTCGGGTGAGGAAGATGCTCTCACTCCGGTGAACGAATATGCGCCTGACGAGGTTCGCGAGTTTTGGTTTCGCGACCGTGTTTCGGGGCGCCGGGTTTTCGCATATTGGCTTGCGATTGTCGCGGATCCAAAGGACGATTTGAAGCCCGTGATGACGGAAATGACTATCACTGATAAGAGCATCACCCATCCCGTGCTGATGGACATCCGCACCGGGGCAGTCCAAGAATTGCGCTGGGACGACAGTGCCCGGCGGACCGTGAAAGTGCCGCTTAAGGACAGTGTAATGGCCGTGGCCGATGCAAAGTTTCTGGACTGGCTTGAAGTACCGTTGACCCCTGAGTTAGAGGCGGAACGCAGCGGCGAGCAAGTGAAGCTACATTGGAAACCGAGCCCCGGAGCCCTCAGGTACGAAGTGGAGCGTTCCAGTGACTTCGAATCGTGGCATCGAGTTGGAGAAGTCACGGCCCCATTGACTGATTTCTCTGAGAAAGCGTCGTTGGCTCGTCGCGCAACTTACCGTGTTCGTACAGAAAGTGCAAATGGAAGATCGCCCTGGTCCAATCCGGCGTGGGTTGGGCAATAGACGCTCTGGGAGCACCGCGGAGGGTCGACCATTTCGGCGAAGGGAAGACCGCTGACGCATGTCCTTCGACTACAAGGTGCGAGAC
>Ga0206870_1094_pt2 | contig 12388 bp, 10 predicted proteins | sample Alteio_BWOrgCont_36_FD_152620 | JGI IMG/M metagenome (GOLD analysis project Ga0206870, IMG submission 152620) | Enriched cells from forest soil in Barre Woods Harvard Forest LTER site, Petersham, Massachusetts, United States -... | ecosystem: Environmental > Terrestrial > Soil > Temperate forest >... | reverse complement strand
TAGATCGCGGTCGAGATTTTCCTCAACGAACTCGATCAACCGGCGCATCTTCGACCCCGAGACGACATTAATCGAGGGCGCGTGCGAAATACGCGTTCGCGAAGAGTGCCGCCGCGCAAGGTGCACGGCAATCATATGCGCCAGCGTGTCTACGTAGAGGCCATCCTCCGCAGTGCCGTCGCGCAAGGCGTTCGTGATGGTAATTGCCAGCTGCTCGAGCAGAGGATCGAGAATCGCAAACCTTGGCACGATTTCTGCCTTCGACGCGTCGCAGTGATACATTTCGCTGACCGCCGATTCGTATATCGATTGCCGCACATAGACCTGCAGAATTTCCGGGTTGCCGCAGTGCTCCCACTGCGTAGTTGCTCCGCCAGGAGTGAGGCAGAAGCGTCGAGGGCCAATCAGAGCCTTCTCCCGTCGCGTTCCTTCGATTCGTCGCGCCACGGCAGTGGGGCGGCAAAGGTGATAGATCAGCGAAGGATGGCCAACGGGAGCTTCAGTTGCGTGAAAGGGGGCTTCTTCGAGAATAGCGGCGTAGAGAGAGCGCCAGCCGATGCTTTGGCTGTGAGCGATCAGACGATTATCGCCGCGGAGCGCACGTCCGTGCGTCTCAGCGACGGTAAACACAGAGCCAGTGTAAGTTGCCATGTGTGATTCCCTGTCCCACACACGGAGGATATGGAAACACCAATTGACTGGCATTGTACACCAGGGGGTTGGAAGGTCAAGCGGCAGTGCCCTGTAGCTGTCGTGGAGTCGCAGGTTATATATTGTTGATACCACTTGGGCCCGCATTTGCAGTACCTTACCTGGCTAAGAGTCACGATTCTGCTCAGGAGAGTGGAATTTATGCAAGCCGGACTTCCGGGCAATCCGTTACCTTCTATTGTTCCTGAGAACGGGTAGGATGAGCCGATGCATTACGTCTCAAAAATACAGAGTGGTAGCTTCGCGATACCCAGGGCATACGCCGAACACAGCAAGGGGTTCGGGCGCGCCACCTATGTAGAACATGGCATGGGTTCGGTGCACATGGGGGTTGGAATTTGCCGCCTGTCGGCGCGCGGAAGCGTCCAGTCGCACGTTCATTCCTTAGAAGAGAGCTTTTACGTCTTCCGGGGCAACCCGATTCTGCAAATCGAAGACAAGGCGTATCCCCTGCGACCGGGGAACTTTGGACTGATCAGCACCGGTAAGGAACACGCCTGGAGTAACTCATCCGAAGAAGAGGCTCAGTGGCTCGAAATGCAGGCGCCACAACCTCGAGCGGCAGATTACGGGCGTGATACCTTTTTTGTGAACGGCAATGGCCAAGCTACGAAAAGCGCGGTTCCGGCAGAACCCGTCGAAGCTGCAAAACTGATGTTCGGTCATTTCGACGAATCCTCGCTTCCCAGGCCAGGCGGACCTTCCCAAATGGAGGGATTCAACCCGACCACCGGTGTGGCCATCAAGATGTTCGTGGATAGATCTTTCGGCGCAATCCACCAGTCCCTGTTTCTGATTCAATACGCGCCGGGAGCCAAAATCGATCCTCACGATCACACGTTCGAAGAGTCGTACTACATCGTGAGCGGGAGAGTGAAGGCTGTCGCCGATGGCAAAACGCACGATCTCGGCCCGGGAGACGTGATCTGGACCGGCGTTGGATGCATTCACAGCTTCGAAAATGTGGGATCGGAGCCGGTGCGCTGGATTGAAACGCAAGCGCCGCTGCCTCCCGCAAAGGAAATCTTCCGGTTCGAACGAGACTGGGCGCAGTCCGCGGCGCGCGAGCGCGAAGCGGCTGGAAAAGGATGAAGGAGAGCAGCCATGTCGGAACAACCAAACGCACAAACGGTTGAGCTGAACGGCGCGACGCGCACTCAGCCCCTAACTTCCAAGGAATTTCTCGAAAGCCTGAAGGACGGGCGCGAAATCTGGATTTATGGCGAGCGCGTGAAGGATGTCACCACTCATCCCGCGTTCCGCAATACCGTGCGCATGCTCGCGCGCCTGTACGACGCTCTGCACGACGATCGAAAAAACACGCTCTGCTGCAGCACGGACACCGGAAACGGTGGTTACACGCAGAAATTCTTTAAGGCTTCGCGCAACGCTGAAGAAATGGTGGGCGCGCGCGACGCCATCGCTGAATGGGCCCGCGTCACCTATGGTTGGATGGGCCGCAGCCCGGACTACAAAGCGGCGTTTTTAGCGACTCTCGGCGCCAACTCCGACTTCTACACCCCGTTCCAGGAAAATGCGCGGCGCTGGTACAAGAAGGTGCAGGAAGAGGTGACCTTCGTAAACCACGCCATCGTCAACCCGCCCGTGGATCGCAACAAGGAACTCTCTGAAGTGCGCGACGTGTACATGCACGTCGAGAAAGAGACTGATGGCGGCCTGGTTGTGAGCGGCGCAAAAGTAGTGGCCACCACCTCGACACTTACCCACTACAACTTCATCGCCAATAATGGCGCCCTGCCCATCAAAACCAAGGACTTCGCCTTCGTCTGCATTGTCCCGACCAACGCGCAAGGATTGAAGCTTTTCTGCCGCCCCTCGTATGAGATGACCGCAGCAGTGATGGGCAGCCCGTTCGACTATCCCCTCTCGAGCCGCCTGGATGAAAACGACTCGATCATCGTTTTCGACAAGGTCTTCGTGCCCTGGGAAAACGTTTTCGCCTACGGCGATATCGACAAGGTAAACAACTTCTTTCCCCGCTCCGGATTCCTGCCGCGATTCATGTTCCACGGCTGCACGCGCCTGGCAGTCAAGCTCGATTTCATCGCCGGCCTTTTGCTGAAGGGCGTAGACGCCACTGGATCAAAGGATTTTCGGGGCGTGCAGGCCCAAGTTGGTGAAGTGCTGGCATGGCGAAATCTGTTCTGGGCGCTTACCGACGCCATGGCGCGCACGACCACTCCGTGGACCCCGGGTTACGTATTGCCCAACCTCGATTACGGGCTGGCTTATCGCGTGATGTCGAGCATGGCTTATCCCCGGCTCAAGGAAATCATCGAGAACGTGTTGGCCAGCGCGCTGATCTACCTGCCGTCGCATGCAAACGACTTCAAGCACGAAGAAACGCGAAAGTATCTCGATCAATACGTTCGCGGCTCAAACGGCTACTCGGCTCTGGACCGCGTGAAACTCATGAAGCTGATGTGGGATGCGATGGGCACTGAATTCGGCGGACGCCACGAACTCTACGAGCGCAATTACTTCGGCAACCACGAAAGCATCCGCTTCGAGGTGCTCATGGTGGCCGATCTGTTGGGCCAGTCCGCGAAATACAAAGGGTTTGCCGAACAGTGCATGAGCGAATATGATCTGGATGGCTGGACGGTTCCAGATTTGATCAACCCGGACGATGTCAGCGCGGTGCTGAAGAATGGACAACGGAAGCCATAGGCGGAACGGAAACGAAGCGTCCGAAAGCGCCGCCCCCTTTGATACCCGCCAGTTCCGCAACGCGCTAGGCCGATTCGCCAGCGGTGTGACCATCGTCACGACCCGTTACGAAGGTCAAACCCATGGCATGACCGCAAATGCCTTCGTCTCTGTTTCTCTCGATCCCCCGCTTGTGCTGGTTTCCCTCGATAACCGCTCCTTCATGCACAAGGTTCTCCCGGCCGTGGGTCACTACGGGGTAAGCGTACTGGCGGAGGATCAGGAACGGCTGAGCAATCATTTTGCTGGGCGTACGGTGGAAGGTATACATATCCGGTTCCTCACGCGCCATGGCGTGCCGCTCATAGAAGGCGCGGTAGCCTATTTCGTGGTCCGGGTGCTAGACGCCCACCCTGCCGGCGATCACACTCTCTATGTCGGCAGGGTCGAGCATTTTGAGTCTCGCGATGAACGGCCTCTGCTTTTCTATGCGGGTCACTACCAGCATCTGAAGGCTGAGGTTCAGCCTGCTCTCTGGCCGCAGGACCAGTTCTCGCTGTTTTCCATTGGAAACGTCGATCCTCCTGTGAAGTAATGTGATCGCACAACTCGCACGGGGTAAGCCGCCTGTGCTAATGGACTTAGAAAGGCACAGCCAGAGCGGCGAATGCTCGCAGGCATTTCGCCGGGCATACCCTACATTGCGGCCCGGCGCAAAAATCCCTTATAATTTGGCCGGGGTATTGTTCCAGGCGTTAGAATGATGCGGGGTTGTCCCGCAGCTCTTACACGCTTCAAAATGATTGATCTAGCCGAGAAAATTAAGAAAAAGCTCAAGGACGAAATCGCCGCCCTCGAGCACGAGCTTCATGACGAGCTGCCGAAAGAAATCAAAGTGGCTCGAGCCCACGGAGATCTCTCCGAAAACGCCGAATACAAGTATGCCAAGGAACGCCAGGGCTACGTTGCCGCCCGTCTTGGCCAGTTGCACCAGCGCATGGCCAATCTCTCCATGCTGAACCTGAACAATCTCCCCAAGGACCGCGCCGCCTACGGATCACGCCTGGTTGTTCTCGATATCGGGAAGGACACGAAAATCGAGTACAAACTCGTCACCGTCGAGGAGGCCGACGCGGCAAAGGGTTTGATTTCGACTACTTCGCCCATCGGCAAAGCATTGCTGGGAAAGAAAGTCGGCGACGAAGTGAAGGTGGCCACACCCGCGGGTGTGAGGGAATATGAGGTGGTTGAGCTGAGCACGATTTACGACGAGGAATAGAGGAATAGAGGAATAGCAAATGGCGCTGGTGTCATGTTGACGCGCACCCTTGGCCGGTACCTCTCCTGGCCAGTGAACCGTTTGGCGACCCTTCTCGCCGCCACGAGAATTCGTCCCAATTTCATTACCTGGTCTGCTCTGGTAGCCAATCTCTGGGCAGCCATTCTCTTCGCTGCCGGACGATTCGCCGCGGCGAGCGGCATGATGTTACTGGCCGGCCTATGTGATCTCCTCGACGGGCCGGTCGCGCGTCGGCAGGGTCGCGTTTCGTTGTTTGGCGGCTTCCTGGATTCCATCCTGGACCGCTACGCCGACCTGATCCTCTTCTTGGGCCTTCTCATTTATTACGTTCATGTGAACCGGTTTACCTTCGCGTTTCTCGCCGGAACTGCCGCGGCGGGAGCAGTGATGGTCAGCTACGCAAAGGCTCGCGCCGAATCGCTGGTTCCGGGGCAAGGTGTTGGTTTCTGGGAGCGTCCGGAGCGCCTGGCCCTCATGATTCTGGGCGGTTTAGCGAACCGTATGCCGCTGGCGCTTTGGATCTTGGCAATCGGGCCGAATATCACGGTGATCCACAATATCGTGCACACTTGGCAGCAGACCGAGCGTGGCCGCCGCTCTTTGGCAGACGCTCACAGCGCGCTCGCTGTCCGTCCCACATCCTTTGAAACCAACCTTCGCCCCAGCCCCGATCCCCCGCGGGTGATGACGCGTTCGGCGGGGCGCGGCGCCTGAAAATTTCACTTTTCGCAACATCCATTCGCTTAGGCCGTGCAACAAAGGCCATCCCTGCCTTAGAATCGAGCTTCCGATTTCTTGAAACGAAGGGGCTCGTTTGGCAATGGCCAAGCTGATTGCGATTGTTGGCGGACTTGTTATTTGCCTCGGGATCGATCTGCTTTGGCAATCGCGCAATCAGATTCGCTACTGGGTGGAAACCTTCGCGCACTTCCTGAGCGCTCTGTGGCAACGGCAGCTCCCGGCGCGCGTGTTCTCTTCCGCGTCTGAATTCCTTCGCCGCCAAGGTGCCGTGCAAGTTCTGCTGGGATTGAGTTTTGCCCTCGTGATCGGTCCGGTTCTGCTGGTTGTAAGTCTTACCCTCATGCTGTATCGGCAGTAGTTTCGTAAAATCCCCGAAAAAAAGCCGAGTTGATCGCTCGCTTCCCTCTTCGCAATGTGCCTGTCAGCCGAGGGTCGTGTATGATGAGCCCGCTCATGGGCCCGATTTTTTCGACGGCTGGGGAAACGCCAAGTCCAACATGCGTTTTCGCTTTTGCCGAGGACGGTGGACATGCGCACTCGTTCCCTCTATCTATCGGGCGCACTGCTTGCGGCACTCTCGTCCTTCTCCGTGTTCCTTGCTCCCCGACTTGCGGCGCAGCAATCGGAGAAAGGTTTCGGGGTAACTCCGAAAGTCAAGCCGGGCGGTCGCGTTCCCGATCTTTCCGGCATGTGGGGACCACGCGAGCGATCCAAAACGGGCGCGGATGAAGCGCGCCTCACTTGGGACCCGTCGGATCCAGCCGGCAGAAAACCAGAAGATGCGCCGATGACGCCCTGGGCGCGAGAGCGATTTGAAAAAGCGCATCCTCCATTCGGAGTGAACGAAACGTTCGAGGCTATCAACGATCCGGTGCAAATTTATTGCGATCCAGCCGGCGTGTCGCGAATCTACTTCTATCCGTGGCAATTCACGTTCGTGCAGACGCCGGACACCGTCTACATCCTGTACGAATTCAGCCGCGTCTGGCGGTCGGTATCCATGAACAAGCCGCACCCGAAGGACCCCGATCCCACCTGGCTTGGCGATTCCGTGGGCCGCTACGAAGGCGATAGTCTGGTGGTCGATACGGTCGGATTCAACGATAAGACGTGGCTTGATCACGTCGGCCATCCGCACAGCGAAGAGCTTCATCTCGTCGAGCGCTTCCGGCGCGTAGACCACAACACCCTCGAGCTCACCGTTCGCGTCGAGGATCCGAAGGCGTACACGAAGGTTTTGACGGGCAGAAAGCTATTCGATCTGAGCAGCTCCCCAATGGGAGAGACAATTTGCTCGGCTTCCGAAATGCAATCCTTTCAGAAGGAAGTCATCGAGCCCACGACGACGCCGGCCAAGAAGTAGCCGGAATTCCCTATGAATCGCACACCCCGTTGGCGCAACGCTGACTTTTCACGCCGCGACTTCTTGACCGCGGTTGCGGGGGCCGCGCTCGCGTTGCCCTTCAAAGATTTGGCTGCGGCGCCAAGCTCCACGCGCCGCATCGACATCCACCACCATTTCGTTCCGGATGAGTACTTTTCCTTTGCCAAAGAGCATGCGCGAAATCCTCTCGCATTGCAGTGGAAGCTATCCAGCGACCTTGAAGACATGGACCAGAGCGGCACCGCCCTCGCGATCCTTTCCATCACCACTCCCGGCTTCGATTTCGGCACTGCGGAGGAAGTCCGAAAGGTGACCCGCCAGTGCAACGAAGCCGCTGCCAAGTTAGGCTCTGATCACCCGGGCCGCTTCGGAAGTTTCGCCTCTATCCCGATGAAAGACGTTGATGGCGCGCTGGCGGAAACCGCCTACGTCTTCGATCACTTGAAAGCGGAAGGAATCGGATTATTTTCCAGCTATGGCGACATGTGGCTCGGCGATAAATCGTTCGCGCCGATTTACGAAGAGTTGAATCGGCGCAAAGCTTTGGTATTTGTGCATCCAACAGCGCCCGTTTGCTGCGGCAATCTGAACTTGATCCAGGAAGGCGTGCCCAATGAAGCTGCAATGATTGAATTCGGTACCGACACCACGCGCACCATCGCCAGCCTCATTTTTACTGGTACAACGAAGCGTTTCCCGGATATCACCTGGGTCTTCTCGCACGCCGGCGGCACGATGCCGTTTCTGATTGAGCGCTTCTTTCAAAGCGGAACTTCCGCCGAAGTTGTGCCCGGCATCGTCACCAAAGGACAGGCATTCCCGCCGGTAAAGACCATTCCGAGCGGCGACGAAATCCTCGGCGAGTTGAGAAAGATGTATTACGACACCGCGCAATCGTCGAATCCCATCGCCATGGAAGCGTTGCGCAAAGTCGTGCCGGTCTCGCAGATCGTCTATGGCACCGATTATTGGTATCGCACCGCGGCGGAAACCCATCGGGCTCTGGAAGCCTCGAAGGTGTTCAGCGCCGGCGAACTCCGCGCCATCTACCAGACCAATCCCGAGAAGCTGCTGGCTCGATCCTCAGGCAAGGCTTCTTAGCTGCAACTTTTCGTAAGCCGCACTACTGGCCGCTTGTCTGTAAGGACAATTCCGCTTGACCACACTTGTGCTCGAAGTGTATCAGTCATGCGATATTCCTGAAGAACCATCGATCAAGCTGGAGAGGCTGCTGAACTCGTTCAAAGGTGGAGGAACGCATGCACCCCGATTCGCCACACAAAAAATTTCTCGCCATGGTAGCGGCGGCCTGCTTTTTTTCCGTCTTGGCCGGCTGCGGCGGAAGCCGCAGCCGCGAAGTCGACGATGCCGCTCTGCGGGGAGCCGACACCGACTCCGCCGATTGGCTCACCTACGGTCGCACTTATTCCGAGCAGCGCTTCAGCCCGCTGAAGCAGATCGATGAACAAAGCGTGGGCCATCTGGGTCTTGTTTGGTCCTACGACCTTGGCACCAAGCGCGGGGAAGAATCCACGCCGCTGATGAAAGACGGTGTGCTCTATGCAACCAGCGCATGGAGCATCGTCTACGCGATGGATGCGCGCACTGGAAAACTTCTCTGGAAATACGATCCGCGCGTCGCGAAAGATCATGCGAAATTCGTCTGCTGCGATGTCGTGAACCGCGGTGTTGCCATCTACAAAGGCCGCGTTTATCTCGGAGCGCTTGACGGACGGCTGATCGCGCTCGATGCGAAAACGGGCAGCGTGGCCTGGCAAGCGCAGACCACGCCGGAAAATTCTCCGTACGCCATCACCGGCGCCCCGCGAATCGCTCGTGGCCGCGTCCTGATCGGCAACGCCGGCTCCGAATATGCCGTGCGCGGTTACATCTCAGCGTATGACGCAGACTCGGGCAAACTCCTCTGGCGCACCTATACCGTTCCCGGTGATCCCTCGAAAGGATTTGAATCCGATGCAATGAAGCGCGCCGCTGCCTCCTGGTCCGGCGAATGGTGGAAGATGGGTGGAGGCGGTAGCCCCTGGGATACGATTGTCTACGATCCCGAACTCGACATGGTCTACCTCGGCACCGGCAACGGTGCGCCGTGGTATGACAAGATTCGCGGCAAGGGCGACAATCTCTACGCCGCATCCATCATCGCGCTCAAGGCGGAAGACGGCGAGCAGGTCTGGCACTACCAGACCACTCCTGGCGACAACTGGGATTACGACGCCACTCAGCCGCTCATGCTTGCGAATCTCGGGATCGACGGCCAGCCGCGCCGGGTGATCATGCAAGCGAACAAGAACGGCTTCTTCTACGTCCTCGATCGCGCCACAGGCAAATTCATTTCCGCGCACGCCTTCACGGATGTGAATTGGGCTACCGGCATCGATCCCAATGGACGCCCTATCGAGAATCCCGCCGCGCGTGATCTGCAGGATGCAAGTGTCGTCGAGCCGGCCACCGACGGAGGTCACAGTTGGAATCCCATTTCATTTAATCCGGCAACGGGCTTCGTATACCTTGGGGTTCTTCAAGCTTCGTCGATTCATGCGCTGGCGCCGAACTGGAAACCCGATTTGAACGATCAAACAACAGGTGCGGATCGCGCGTATCGCGGTCCGGCAACCGAGCAGTTCCGCAACATGAAACTCGGCGGGCGCCTTGTCGCATGGGATCCGGCGAAGCAGGCCGAGGCGTGGCACGTCGATCTGGAAAATCCGAAAAGCGGCGGAACATTGACAACAGCCGGAAATCTTGTGTTTCAGGGCCAGGGCAATGGAAAGCTGACTGCCTATCGCGCCACCGACGGAAAAAAGCTGTGGGAATTTGACGCGGGCGTCGGAATCGCGGCGCCCCCAATGACCTTTTCGGTAGATGGAACGCAATATCTCGCGGTGCTGGCCGGATGGGGTGGCCCCATGGTCCTAGCCAATCGCCCGGCCGGAAAAGGAAACGTTGGCTCGGGCATGCTCCTAACATTTACTCTGGGTGGAACAGCCACTCTGCCGCCTTATCAACGGCAAACTGAACCTGTGCCGATGCCAACCTACCACGTGGTTACTTCGCCCATCGAAATCGAGCACGGCCGTGTGCTCTTTGCCACTTTCTGCTCGCGCTGCCATGGGAATGATGTGGTCAGCGGCGGCTCGGTGCCCGATCTGCGCTATCTCGATCCCGAAACCCACAAAATGTTCGAGCAGATCGTGCGCGGCGGTCTGCGCCGTGAATTCGGTATGCCGTCTTTTGCGGACGACCTTACTTCCGCCCAGGTGCATGTGATCCAGGCATACGTCCTCGACCGCGCGCGAGAATCCGCCCAAGCCAGTCCAACCGGCCAATAGGTGGCATTTGAAAACTCGCCAATCGTGCCAGGAACTGGAGACTGCCGAACAGGCTTCCGGTGTCATCCTGAACGAGTCCGCGGTCACGCGGACGGTGTGAGGGATCTGCTTTTGCCTTTCGCTACAAGGACGCGCCGCGCAGGGTGTGGAACCTTGAAAACGAGAACTCAGCGGAAAATCGAAAGCTTCGCGCCCTTCGCCGTGGGCAAGCTCACTCCCAGAAGTCCCGCGACAGTTGGCGCAACTTGCCGCATATCGATCACACCGAGATTGCGTCCCGCCGCGACATTCGGCCCCATCACAAAAAATGACGCGCGCATCTCCGGACGGTCTGGCAAATATCCGTGCGTGCCAGTCCCTGGCGCCGGCGTAACCAGCGGTCCCGAAAGGGCCCATCCCGGCTCGGCTCCCGGCTTCATTTCCACCAGGAAGGCCGCCCCGGGAAAACCGCCTTTTTCCTTGATTTCGGGCTGTTCCAGCACGCGACGATTTCGTAAGTCGGATCGTCCTTCATCTTCATCAGCAGGTTGCGCACACGTTCTTTCGTGGCCGCATCGTTGGGGTCGCGCAGCATTACCGCCGCCGATCCTCCCGCCGGCCAGAAACCTGCATCCCACGATGATATGCGTGCCGCGCCGGAAGAGTTCGCCGGACTCTTCAGCTGAATCAGCCCTTCCTTGATAAACGGCAGCAGCAAGTTGATGTGCCGCTCCACTGGAATGAAGCAGTGGTCAGACACTACAACCACCGAAGTCGAGGGATCGTTTGCAAGCGCGGCGGCCGCCAACTTCGAGATCATTTCATCTTCAGCTTCCACCGTCTCGTCGCTCTCTTTGCTGAATGGTCCGGTTTCATGCTCGAGATGGTCGAGCGCAGCCAGATGAATCGTCATGAATCCCGGCTTCTCGCTGCGAAGAATCTCTATCGAGAATTTTGTTCGAACCTGGTCGCCACCCACTCCCTGATCGCTCGACTCATTGTAGGGCCCGAGCTTTTGTTCCGCGCGACGCAGCCATCCGTCGGGCCTCGACAACGCCTCAAGCAACTGCCGGTCGTTGTAGGTCCTCGTCCGCCAATACTCCGGAATCAGGTATTTGATCGAAGTCGCGCCAACCGTCACCGGCCAGCTCACGCTTGCCGTCACAATGCCCGCTTGCGATGCAGCATCCCAAAGCGTCGGCGCTTTGATATCACCCGCGTACCAATTCCAGGATTCGATCGCGAGCAGCGGCTCGAAGGTTACGTTGGCATCGATGCCGTGCTCGGCCGGCCACACTCCCGTCACCAGAGTTGTGTGGCTGGGGTAAGTGACCGTAGGCACCACGCCGATAACGCCTTCGGCGTAAGCGCCTTCAGTCAGAAAGCGCCGGAGCGTGGGAACACGGAGATGGTGTGCGTCGGCGTGCAGAATGTATTCAGGGCTGAGCCCGTCGATGGAAATCATCAGCACGGAACCGCCCCACGCGGGCCCAGCCGCCAGCACCACACTGAGCAGCAAAGCCCCGATTGCGCTGCGATTTCTCATTGCGTTTCTCTTCTAGAACATCAGCTTCAGGGCGAACTGTATCTGCCGCGCCGGATACGTGGTACGAATGGTCCCGAAGTTTGAATCGGTCGTCCGCTGATCGGGAATGCCGAAGTTCGTGTGGTTCAAAAGATTAAAGAACTCGGACCGGAATTGCAGATTGGTGCCTTCCCGAATCCGGAAGTTCTTGATCGCCGAAAAATCCCATTGCTCGAACCCCGGCACGCGAAAGGCATTGCGTCCCAGGTCGCCAAACGGTGCGTTGGCGGGAGGCGTGGTAAATGTCAGCCCCGCAAAGTAATTGTTGATCATCGCCGTCTTGCCCTGGTTGATGAGTTGTCCGGTTACATTGGGCCTCTGAAACTCCTGGCCGCGATAATCGTTTGAAAGGCCAGTGACGTCTTGCGACGCGGTCGGAACGTAGAACACGTTGATCGGGTAGCCGGTATGCGCCGTGTTGATGCTACTGAACTCCCACCCGCCAATTGCTGCATCTTCCACGGCGTTCCAGTTCGAGCCGTATTTGCGGCCCCTGCCAAAAGGAAGTTGGTAAACAACGCTCGTGACGTTATTGAGTCTCACGTCGAAGCTTGATGGTCCATACTCCGCTTTCAGATTGTGCATGTTCTGAGGATTCGCTTCGTAGCTACCCGCAAAATACTCCAGCGCCTGCTCGGAATCCCCCAGTGCGCGGCCCCAGGTGAACG
>Ga0206870_1207_pt2 | contig 12497 bp, 13 predicted proteins | sample Alteio_BWOrgCont_36_FD_152620 | JGI IMG/M metagenome (GOLD analysis project Ga0206870, IMG submission 152620) | Enriched cells from forest soil in Barre Woods Harvard Forest LTER site, Petersham, Massachusetts, United States -... | ecosystem: Environmental > Terrestrial > Soil > Temperate forest >... | reverse complement strand
GTGTCGGCGCAAAGACGGTTGGCCCGCCCGGATTGGTACCCGGGTTGAATGGGAAGAGGTTTTCAATTGTAGGCGAGGGGCCGGAAATCGCACAAGTCGTGGTATTGAGGCCCGCCAGTTGTGCGCTCAGCGCGTTGATTGCCGTTCCTTTCGCTTTCAATGCGTTACACGCATCCACGATACTTCCTGCTATTGCTTGGGGAGAAGTGGGCGAAATGCCGAGTGTCGCCATCGAAACTGACATTGGGGCGGCCCCCACGTATTCATCCCCCACCGTGTAACGTTGCCCCTCGTAGCCTACGAACCAAAAGAGCTTATCTTTTACAATGGGTCCGCCCGCCGTAGCGCCGTACTGCTTCAACGCCACGGGCGTCTTGGGGTTCGCCGTTCCATTCCCCGTTGTTGGCGGGTTGTAGTAGTTGCGCGCATCCCAGGCGTCGTCGCGGCCAAACGCGTAGCCAGTGCCGTGAATCGTGTTCGTACCGGCCTTCAGCCCAACGTTGGTGATCGCTCCGATGGCCCATCCGTATTCCGACTTGGGATTCTCCTGGACATTAAATTCCTGTATGGCATCGATGGGCAGGATGGTCGAAGAGCCTCCGGCCTGGTACCGGTAATTCAGAGCACCTCCGCCATTCATTGGGGTGTAGTTAAGAAGGCCGTCCAGCAGAAAGACACCCATGTTGGCCGTCTGACCGTTCGTCGAGTCGGCGTGATCGCCCCCACCGGGGTAGCTCACCACTCCCGGGCGCAGTTGGATCAAGCGCGTGAAGTCGCGTCCGTTCAAAGGCAGATCATTGATCGTCTGATTGCTAATCGCGCCACCCAAGGTGGCGTTGGTGGTTTCGACGTCCGGGACTTCTCCCGTGACGGTCACCGTCTGGGACTGCGACCCCGCTTGTAGCGTAAGGTCCACCCGGAGATCTTGGCCGACCTGCACGAGGATGTCGGTGTGCTGCGTCGTCTGGAAGCCGTTTGCCTCAGCGCGTACCGTATACGTCCCGGGCTGGAGGTTAGGAGCGGAATATGCTCCGGCGCTATCCGCAGTTAATGGTCGCGCGACGCCTCTGGCCACGTCGGTCACGGTGACCATGGCGCCTGCGATGGCGCCCCCGCTTTGATCAAACACGGTACCCGAAATGTGGCCTTCGTTCGACTGTGAGAATAGAGGAAAGCAAACAAGAAATACCGCAACCGTCGCCGCTGCCAAATACGCAATACGATTCAGGCGGGCACACACCAATGCGGAGAGGAGCCCTTTAGAGGAAATCATAGGATCACACCCCTTTTGGAAACTAGACTTACCCCGGAAGCCCGTCTCTTATCACTTGCGGATATGGCCGTCAAGCATAACGTCCCGCTCAAGGCGAATTCTGGTGTGCGGCTTGAGGAGCATTCCTCGGGGCACTGCGGCAATACGACGCTTGCGGCGCAGCAGGAATGCTATGTAGAGAGTGACGACGCTCTCAGGTGCCTAAGCCTCTTGCTCAACCTCAAACGGGTGAAGCGGCGCAGATGCGTTCTCATATTCAGATTTGCTCTACAATGTGGCGGTAGCCTCCTCCAAAAACGAGGAGCGCTCTGCCGGGTTCAAAGAAACCGTGGGCGGTCTCTGGCACTTCCGGACAGGCAGTGCTTGACCGTTTTTCCGAATGGCGATATAAGTGACCCACGATAGCCCACCTTGAGAGGATTCTGCATGAATACAAAACTTCTCGGCAGCTTGGCTCTGACCGTTAGTTTTCTTCTTTTAGTTTCCATCCCGGTGTTCGCCCATCATGGCGGATCATCGTTGTACGACATGGACAAGGTCTCTACCGTGAAGTCGACCATCACCGATTTTGTTTGGGCCAATCCGCATTGCGAAATCAGTTTCGACGGCGTCGATGAAGCCGGTAAAGCGAGGCATTGGACCATCGAAGCTCATCCGCCGAACATCATGTTGACTCACGGCTGGACCAGGAAGTCGTTGAAGGCCGGGGATGTCGTCTCGATTACGTTTCATCCAGGGACGAACGGCGGGGCCTGGGGCAAGATGGTCAAGGTAGTCTGGCCCGACGGCAAGGAACTCGTCCAAGATTAAGTTGGCACAGGGAGTTGTATTCGTCGAAGAGCGTAGGCTCCTTTCGTACGTTGCGGTCGACCCGATGATTGTTTCTGGCATTGGCGGGAGGTATCGTAAATTGCGAAAGGCTTTGTTGATTGTTTCAGCGCTTGTGCTGCTAGGTGGCGTGGCACTTTTTTCGCCTCGGAACGTTCGGAACATTCGGAACTTCACTCAGACGGCCGAGGCCCAAGCCAAACCGGCGGATTTCTCCGGAATCTGGCTGGGAAAAGGCATTCAATCTTTAAGTCCCTCTGACCCGATGGGCAGAAAGCCCCTTGGAAGCGAACCTGACATCTCCTATACCGCCTGGGGCATCGAGAAGGTGAAGGCTGCGAAACCGAGCACCGGGCCCAATCAGACATTCGTCAACACCAACGACTTGGCGTTGAAGTACGCCGACCCAGACGGTTATCCGCGCTCCGCAATTCATCCGATGAGATTCAAGGTTGTGCACACTCCCGACTTTATCTACTTCTTGTATGAGTATGACCAGGCTTGGCGTCCGATAGCCCTCAACGCAAAACACTCGGACGATCCCGATCCGACCTGGTATGGAGAATCGGTCGGCAAATGGGAGGGCGATACGTTGGTCGTGGACGCCATCGGCTTCAATGACCGGGCTTGGCTCGATCCGATTGGCCACCCTCGAAGTGAGCAACTACACCTGGTAGAGCACTGGCGGCGCGTGGATCACGACACTTTGGTCGACGAACTCCTGATCGACGATCCGGTGGCCTATACAAAGCCGTGGACGGGCTCGCTGACATTTAAGTTGGATCACAACGGCGAGCTGCACGAAAATATCTACACAGCGACGGACGAACTGCGCTTTAAGACGGATATGGTAAACACCATAAATAAAACTGCTACTCAGCCTGCTAAGTAACTCAGCCTGCTAAGTAAGTTGAACCAAGGGCTTGGTCAGGCATAGGTGAAAGAGTCCCAATCCTCGTCGCAGGGAGAAAGTGAGAATGCGAAAAGCCTGGTTGGTCGTTTCGGCGCTTGTGCTGCTGGGCGGGGTGGTACTTTTTTCGCCTCGGAACATTCCGAACGTCGCGCAAAAGGCAGAGGCTCAAGCAAACACCCCCGATTTTTTCTGGAATTTGGCTGGCAAAGTTCCTTCAATCTTTAAGTCTCGCCGATGCGGGAGGCAGAAAGTTCGGAATGGAACCCGATATTTCTTATACCGCCTGGGGGTTGGAGAAGGTGAGGAGCGCGAAGCCGACTCTTGGACCCAATAGCACCTTCCTGGACACTAATGATTTGGCACTGAAATTCGCCGACCCAGATGGTTATCCGCGCGCCGAGGATCATCCCATGAGATTCAAGATTGTGCAGACTTCGGACTTTGTCTACTTCTTGTATGAGTACGACCAGGCTTGGCGTCCTGTAGCCCTCAACGCTAAACATTCGGACGATCCCGATCCCACCTGGTATGGGGAATCTGTCGGCAAATTTGAGGGCGATGTGCTGGTCGTCGACGCCATTGGCTTCAACGACCGGGCCTGGCTCGATCCCATCGGCCACCCTCGAAGCGAGCAGATGCACCTCACGGAGCGTTGGCGCCGCGTGGACCATGATAATTTGGTGGACGACATTACTTTTGATGACCCGGTGGCCTACACAAAACCGTGGAGCGCACGAATGACTTTCAAATTGGATCACAGCGGCGAGCTGCACGAAAATATCTACACGGCGACCGATGAGCTGCGATTCAAAACGGACATGATCAAGGTCATAGACAAAACCGCTAATCAGCCTGCTAAATAGTGTGCCGCTCGATTCACACACAGCGGCAAGATCGCCGAATCAATATCGACCTAAGCGAATCCGTTTAGTATAGGAGTGCATATTTACTTGGTCCCACTCTGGCAGAGGCGAAAAGCGCTATGCGGCTGAGAGTACGGAGGACGATCGCGCGCCTGATGAGCATTGCTATGGTCGTCGGGCTTTTGTCTTTGCTCGCAGTTACCTCGGCGCGGGCCCAGGGTGAACCACAACAAAAGCCGCAGATGGCCGAAGACGTCTTCAAGAACGTGCAATTGCTCCGCGGCATTCCGGTGAACGAGTTCCTGGAGACCATGGGATTTTTTTCCGCCTCCCTGAACATGAACTGTGTCGATTGCCATGCCGAGGAAGCCGGCGGCGATTGGGCCAGGTATGCGGACGACACGGAGAAAAAGCAGATCACGCGCAAGATGATTTTGATGATGCGCGGAATTAATGGCTCTTACTTTGGTGGCAAGCGCATTGTGACTTGCTATTCCTGTCACCGGAATGGCAACACGCCGATCGAGACTCCCAATCTAGCCGAGGTCTATGGCACACCGCCTCCGCCGGATCCGGTGGAAATCCAGCAGGTACCCAACGCTCCCTCTGCCGATCAGCTTCTAGATAAATACCTTGAGGCGCGCGGCGGGGCGCAGAGGCTGGCCGGCTTCACCAGCTTTGTGGGCAAGGGAACTTCCCAGGGATACGGAGAGGGTGAGAAGAACCCGATGGATATCTTTGTCAAGGCGCCCGACCAACTCAGCACCATCATTCATCGGGTAGCCGGCGACAGCGTTACGAGTTTCGATGGCCGTTCCGGTTGGATCGCTTCGCCCGCGGCAAACTCGCCCGTAACCATGATCACGATGACGGGAGGGGATCTGGATGCGGCGAAAGTGGATGCGAACCTATTTTTTCCCGCGCAGATTAAGCAAGCACTCGGAAAATGGCGCGTCGGCTTTCCCACCACGATCGACGACCGCGACGTTCAAGTAGTCGAAGGCACTACCGCGAGGGGCGTTCCCGTAAAATTGTATTTTGATCCCGACTCGGGGCTGCTGGTGCGGCAGCTGCGCTATATCGACACTGCCGTGGGTCTTAACCCCACGCAGATCGACTACGCCGATTATCGCGATGTCTCCGGAATTAAAGTGCCCTTTCGTTGGACCGTAACTTGGCTGGACGGGCGCTCCACGTATGAGTTGAGCGAGTTGAGGCCGAATGTCCCGATTGAGGCCGCGCAATTTGCTAAGCCAGCGTCGCCCCAGCCTAAAAACTGAGACGCTATCCCGCTGGAATCCCGTGTGTGTAGTTCCAGCATTTTTGCCAAACGGCCGGTACCACCCCGGGACTAGAAGAGAAATTTCGGTAGTGTCCTAATTTGAGTTTTCTATTTACTGATTGCGGCATTCAACGTGCTCCGAATCCATTCTGAGACTGTTTGGTTACTGGCCTTCGCTGCTGTTTCGACGGCGCGAATATCTTCAGGAGCGAACCGTACGGGTACGATCTTTCCTTTGGCTTGGCCCTTAGGTAGTTTGGGCCTTCCTAGTTTCCTAGTTTTCGGCCGCTTCACGGTTCCTGAACTCCTCGACAATTGCCGCTCTGACTGCCAGTAGAGGCGAATTAACAGGCCCAAGGTGAAGTACAACCACGTGGCGTGGCCTCTTAGGATTATCCGTTTCATAGGCCCACGCATATGCCCTTGGAGCCTTGGCGTGATTCTTTAGGTCGAACACTTCCACAATGCCTTCCCACACGGTCTTACCCTGAAACTCCTCTTTGATTGGGATGCTCTCAACGTGAGAGGATTCGACGCCATGTAGGTGCCGAATAACGTCACGTAGTTCCTCGATATATGTCACGCAACGGCCTCGACAAGATCGCCAACCGTCCAGAAATCGCGCTCAATTCCTGCGGCCATCGCTGGCGTGGCACGCAAGGTGATATGCCGCTTAACGAAATTGTAGTAGGCGAAGTGAAGCGCAACTGCTGCCTCGAAATTCTCCCGCTTCTTGCTGAAAGCGTAGGTCAGGCGGGTTAGACGGCGCATGTGAAGGCGCGTTGTCCCGTTAAGGCGTTCGACGTGGCTTGTGGATGCCAGCGCCATATTCGGAAAGCCGCTAACTGAATTCTTTTCTGATATGACGAAGCGAGCTGCGCTGTACTTGCGCTCGGAAGTCTGAGATTCATCGTGGGTATAGGTTTTGACGATCTGCGCGAAATCAACGTTCGCACCGAAGGCTTGCTCTACTGCCTCTATATACGCCTTGAGCGCATCGCTCGAAATCTGGACCCGATTGCGCATACGCGAAGCTACGTCACTGACAAAAGCATTCGCCGTGACGCTGTCCCGTTTTCCGACCTTGAACGAGGGCACTATCTTGGTATCTGAGTCTATGGCGCAGAACGTCCAAACGTCGCCAATCTCCGGCGCATCATCCACCGTGCAATGCCGCTCTTTTTTACCGATAAATCCCCATATTTCGTCGAACTGCAACTGGTGACACGGGAGGTTTTGCATCTTGCGGTCCAGCAGTGTGGCGCAGCCTTTTCCAACCCGTACCCCAAGCCGCATGATGGTGTCGCGGTGAACGCCAGTTATCCGCTCGATTTGCCGTATGCCGGAACCCTCTGCTAATGCGCTAATGATTGCCGCTTGTTTGTCCGTGCTCAGTACGTTTGCCATATTCGTTCTCCCTATGGCAATAAGTGTATTACAGTAATATGGCATTGTCAAGAGTTTTTGTGTTACAGTATCGCCATGCGAGATGGGGCTTCTAAGGGTGCTAGGCGCATCATTCAGGTCTTGAATGAAATCAAAGAGGCTATCGAGAAGCACACTAAAGCCTATCATTCCCAAAATGAACGCGAGAAAGAGAAGCGGGATGTCCCAACGGAAGTCAGGGCCGAGGTCCGATTTGACGATGAGACGATAGGAAATGAAGCCACAGAGAAAGGCGCAGATAGACGCATACAGAATTCGATAAGGCGTGCGGCTTGGTGTGCCTTCTTTGCTGCAAGCATTTACGCTGCTATCGCAGCTACTCAAACTTATTGGACTAGGCAAGCTACTGTTGCTACGCAAAAGAATTTGAGTGACTTTGAGGCGGTGGAAGCTGCTCAGATTGCCGTCGAATTTATGCCGACCGTCAAAATGGGTAAGCCGGGACAAGGGCTTATAGTCGACGGTAACATAGACGTGACTAATATTGGGCTGACTACCGCCGTTGATTTCACTGCTATGGGATATTTCTGGGATCGCAACCTTAAGCCGCCCCAACCAGGAGTCCCATATTTCCAAAGCGGAAGCGGGAATGTCACGCCCTTCAATGTCAGTGGAGTGCGTTTGGGAAGCGGAAGGACCAATCATTATCCAGTCGGCATTCAAGTTGGCCAAGCGGACGAAATTCGGCGCGGAGGGTGGCAAGCCGGTATTTGGATTGATTATAAGTTTGATGATGTTTTTGGGCATCCGTATTCCGGTCGTGACTGCTTCATGGTCAACCCCAGCAATGTCCTCGAATTCATTCGCTGCCCCAAACCCACAACGACTGTCACAATTCCCATGCCGTAGGACTATTAGTCCTGCCACGAGGATGACCAAAAATGTCGCAAAAATTCGCATATTAACTTAGAAGGTTTTGAGGAGCGTCCCGAATCTAAGCATTTTTCTCAAATTAGGACACCACCGAAATTTCAGTCCCAACTGAATCTTACGGGGGCCTCCGGTTCCAATAACGGGGCTGGCGCTGCCGACATCAGGAGTTGCCAGAGCCTCGCCCAAGTTGGTGGGTGAATTAGGGCTTGTATTGGGCGCGCCGAAGTGAGCTGAGTTGATCACATTGTAAATTTCGGGGCGGAACTGAGTTGTGAGGCGTTCTGTTAATTTCCAGCCCTTTATTACGGAAAGATCCCATTCGGAAAAGGGTTGGCCGTAAAGGCGTAGCGGCTCATGGTTCCGACCGCTCCCTGAGCAGGGGGAACCATCACGGAAGCGCTGACCATGTAGCAGCCTGTGCTGTTGACGGATGCCGTCCCCGCTTGGCCTTGAGGGCCCAATTGTTCGGCCGCCGCCGCGTAGAGGCACGCTTGCGGAAGCCCGAGAGTGCATTCCTGACCGGCAAATTTGTTGTTTGCTGCGGCGTAGTAGCAGGGGATCGGGGTGACCCACCAACGCCTTTAAAGTCACGGGCATTGCCTGCCAGCGTCCACCAGTCCTGTCCTTCCCCGGTTCCGCTCAAATCATCACCCGCATCGGTAACGTTGTACGGTCGCGTAAAGGCGACAATGAAAATTCAATCTGGATTCCGCGTTTCTACATAGTGACGAATTGCGCGCAGAGTAAGAGGAACACTTCCATTGCGTAATACCGCCGAAAGCAAGGCCAGCACCATTTCGCGATAAGAAATGTATTGACCTCGGAGGCGACCAAAGCATATATATTCGCGGAGACTAGAGGAAAATCCTCGCGTTCATGCAGAAATTAGAGGGAGGCTATGAAAAATAATCTTGCCGTGGTCTTCCTCGTGATGATCGGCTTCTTGACGGTTTCCGTTCCGCTCTCCGCGCACCATGGAAATGCGTCGTACGGCCATGCGAAACAACTCACCGTGAAGGGAGCCGTAACGGAATGGGTTTGGCTCAATCCCCATACCTTTCTGAAGGTCGACGTGAAAGATGATAAGGGTAACGTAGTACATTGGCTGGTCGAGTGGAGCGCCCCTTCCAGCCTCATCAACTTTGGCATAAACAGGCAGACCTTCAAACCCGGAGACGAGGTCACCGTCGTCATGATAACACCTGACAATGGCGCGGCGGTCGGGCGCCTCCAGCGGGTCCAGCTCGCCGACGGCTCCTGGTTACGCGGGTAGGCTGAGGCAGGCTAGGCAGCCTGAGGCGCCGTCCGCCCGAGCGGTAGTGCCCAGCAACGCCTCGCATCAATCCAGAGCTGAGTCTCATACAAGGAAAAGGACTTCCGATATGCTAAAGCGCTTCGTAGTCCCCATGATGGTACTTGCCGCGGCGATGTTTTCACTTCCTGCGGGCGCTCAAAATACTTCGAAGACGCCATTTCCCGCGCCCGACCCAGGCGCTCCGCCGGTGGATAGAACCTTGGAGAAGCATATCGACGGTTGGTACAAGGAGGTGCCCGCACCACCCAAAGATGAGAAGGCGGCCCCCGCTCCTCGACATGACCTGTCTGGAATTTGGGAACCAGCCAAAGGTTGGCGGGACGGAGTCCAATTTCTTGGCGCGAAGGAATACCCATCGGACGGAAAGCCCGAGCATGAAGTGCCTTTCACGCCTTTGGGGGCAAAAACCTGGAAATCTCATAAGCCGGGATTTGGAACCACGGAAGTTCCCATTGCCCTCAATAACGATCCATTTGATAAGTGTGATCCGATCGGGCTTCCGCGCATAGAACTCTTTAATCTGAGGGCGATACAGATTCTTCAAGCTGAAAAGCAGGTCGTGGTCTTCTATCAAAACGATCGGACATTTCGCAGCATCTGGATGGACGGGCGAGGTTTCCCGCCCCAGAATATTCTAGAGCCACGATGGTACGGATATTCAGTCGGCAAATGGACGGACGATACAACGTTCGTCGTCGATACGATCGGGTTGGATGAACGAACGTGGATCGACAATGTTGGCCGGCCCCATAGCGACGAGCTGAAAGTAACGGAAACGTGGCACCGCGTGAACCACGACATCATGGAACTTACGCTGACGATCACCGACCCGAAGATGTATACGAAAGCCTGGAATGCCCTCACGAAGTTCCCCATGCGCTTGCAACCAGCGGATTTCGATCTCCGGGAGATGCTCTGCTCACCCTCGGAGCAGGCGGAATACGACAAGCAAGTGAGCAAGCCCACCATAGCTACGACAAAGAAAAAGTAGCCTGGCTGCCACGGGCTGGGACGGCCCCTCGGGCGCGATCTGAGAGGTTGAAAGACAGTCGAGCCCAACCGACTCGAGATCCCGCTTCATCCGCAATGACCCGCCAACAGCCCGGAGGCAAGCTTTCTCCTTCATACTCGATGTATTCCGGGACGAGCCGTTCGGGGTGTCTATCTTCTAAGGTAAGTACGGGTAATCTCGATCAGATCGTCGGTAGTCCTGTTCAGATGATTTGGTGGCGCCGGGGCATGCGATCGCGGATGTGGTCTTCCATTAGTTCGGCCATCAGGCTGTTGATGGCTCCCTTGGCGGCGGCGAGCCGATGAAGAACCTGTGAGGAGGCCCCGGCTTCGTTCAGCGCGCGTTCCACCGCTTCCAATTGGCCAGTTTCTCTTCTAGGTGCGAGGCGTTCCGGTCATGTCCCAGCGCCGGAATTAGTACAGAGAAGCTCCGGTTTGCTCGCAACATATTGGCCAACCACACGCACTCGGCCATCAGACAACTTCAGGCTTTCTGCGGCGCCTCTGTTTGGCGAGCTATTCTTCGAGGGACATACCCGCGCGGTGATCGGCTTACCGATGTTATCCAGGAAATCCTGCTTATCGGTTCCCGCTCGTCTCATCGCTACCATCGACAACATTTCAAAAGTCCACGATTCGGCCTTACCGTCGGCGTCCTTGATATCCATATGAAAATACGCGTGAGGGTTCTGTCAATCGATCGCAGTCAGCATACCCGCGACGTCCATGCACTTACTCGCGTCGTACTCCACGGCAAATCCGTGGTGCAATCTGGTCCCCTCGTGTGCCAAATATATCAGAGCGTGAAATCTTTCAAGTGCGCAGCACCTATCTCTCGCAAGACTTGGTGTCCCGCTACTGGCTCGAATATTAGAGCGGCCCGCCATTCCGGGCAATGTCTGTATTCTCTAATTCTCTTTAGTCGTATAATGCCGTCCTCAAAAAGTCAGACCGGAGGGAGAGACTTATGCGCAAATACGCGTTCGGCGCGGGCCTCGTTGTGACCTTGGCGATGGTGCTCTTGTTCGTGTATTTTCGGGCCTTCGGACAAGAGACCAAACCCACCGATCCTATTTTCGGAACATGGGTGATGGATGTAAGCAAGTCTTTCAGTAAGCGCCTAGACGAACAACCAACTTTCGCAACTCAGCACATGCGGATATTAGCCCCGGAAGGCGATGGCTTCCGAAACACGCTCTATAACAGTCCCGACAAGCAGGCGTACTCTTACACGAGCAAATTCGACGGTAAAGAACACCCTGGTCCGGGCAACAACAGCAATAGGATGCTGACCCACTGGCACATGACCCCGGATATGATCGTGCGCTTGGCGACAACGAATGGCAAACCTACGGAATGGGCGATCTATACCGTCTCCGCCGATGGCAAAGTCTTTACGTCCATTAGTTGGGTTCCGGACCATCCCGAACTACAAGATTTCCAGGTCTTCACGCGGGCAAATTAAAAGTGGCGTGTTTTTTCTTCTTGGCCAGGATCCGACCGTTTCCTGAAAATGCTCGGCGCCCTGGAGAGCTAAAGAGCCTGGGACGGTCCCGGGTGCAGCCGTCACTGTCTGACTCATGCGCGTTGACACTGACAAATGTGCGGTGGTATGGTCGCGCCGGGTACGCTTCCATGGGAGGGCCGGTGCGGAACCGAGCCTTTACTTGCAGGGATCTGAGATCAGCGATGCGGAGAGCACGATGAGAAAAAGGGCCGGAATTGTTTCGCTTGTGATGTTTGGCTTATTGGCCGTTTCCGTGCCGGTGTTTGCGCACCACGGGAACGCCTCGTTCGAATCCAAACTATCTACGGTAACTGGAACCGTGACCGAGTACTTTTGGGCCAACCCTCATGTCCTGGTCAGACTGGACGTCAAGGACGACAGCGGCAAGACGCTGCATTGGACTGTCGAGGCTCAGAATACCGTGTCGATGAGAGACATAGGCTGGAGGCCGGATACATTCAAGCCCGGGGATGTGGTCAGCATTGACGTCAACCAGGCGAAGAATGGGCGCCCAGTCGGATCAACGGGGGGCTCCAGCCCCACCTCGGCCAAGCGCCGTATCATCATCAATGGCAAACAGTTCCAGTGAGGAAGGCTCAGCGCGTCGTCAGCGCTTTTTGGCGCCTCTCTTCGTCGCGGGTGAAATGCAAAAGTTGTCGGTTTACCTGAACGAGGGATTTCGCAAATGTTAAAGAGCCTTCTGGTTTCGGTCGTTGTCCTGATCTCTCTGACGTTCTCGGCTCCTGCGCGAGCTCAAACCGCCGACGCGAACGCGGCGGCACAAGATAAATGGAATAACGTCCCGCCTCTGAGATCAACGTACGCAGGGAAAAAGTCAGGCCCTGCTCCCGTCCGTGACATTTCAGGAATCTGGGATGCGGCTTATGAAGACGGGGGACGCCAAACCAGTGGCGTGAAAGAGCACCCGGCGGTCTACCCAGGAGGAAAAGGCACCGAAGGAGGGCACCCCGACGAGACCGGTATCACTCATCCTTTGCCTTATACGCCTGCAGGGCTCGCGGCGCTCAAGGCCAATCGGCCTTCGGGGCCCAGTGTGAGGCAGGTCCCCTCCGCAACTTCAAACGATCCGATCAACAGGTGTGATCCGCTGGGATTCCCTTACATGGAGCTTTTCGAACTGAGGAGCCTGGACGTCGTGCAGGCGAAAAACCAGGTGCTTGTGATC
>Ga0206870_1206_pt1 | contig 12659 bp, 11 predicted proteins | sample Alteio_BWOrgCont_36_FD_152620 | JGI IMG/M metagenome (GOLD analysis project Ga0206870, IMG submission 152620) | Enriched cells from forest soil in Barre Woods Harvard Forest LTER site, Petersham, Massachusetts, United States -... | ecosystem: Environmental > Terrestrial > Soil > Temperate forest >... | reverse complement strand
GCATCGCCCATCGGCACCGCAACGACGCGGCGCCCGCCCCGCGCCGTCTCCAACACGCGCAGCGCATCTCGCAATCCACCAGCCTGAGCCGCAATCTTGATGGCATCGCCGCCCACGCGCGCAAGCCTCGCACTCACGGGGCGCAAATTGCGAGGCGTCGTCCTAAAATCATGAAAGGAGACGAGCACGCGAGCACCGCGCCGCAATTCACGAAATTCCACGTGCGAAATTTTCTCCGCGCTCTCAATCTCGAGGTCCAGCCACGCGCATCCAGCGGCGGCCGCCCCTCGCAACAATCCAATCTGCCGCGCGACACTCCCGCGAAATTTCCCGCCCGCCTGCACTCGCCGGCAGGTGGCAATTAGCGTCACTCGCGACCCGGTCCCCAATTTGCGCCGATTCCCATCGATCCACCGAATCATTCGCTCGATTTCGGCATCCCCGCGCAGCCAATCAAGGCGCAACTCGATCGTCCGAGCATGGCGCAAGGCCAGCCGAAGCGCACGTTGCATCTCGGCAGCCCTACGCCCCACCACCACAGCGCAAATGCCCCCGTTCGGAAACAAACCCGCCATCCCGGCAAGCTCCCTATCCTCTGAGGAATCTAGGGCTTCTACCATGCGGTGCACAATGTGTAAAGCCGACCCCGCGACATGCTTGACGCTCGCGCGCAGCTTTTGCTACGTTCGGTCTAGCAGGCGCCAGCACCAGTAGTACTAGATGCAGGCCGCCAGATGTGTCCGCCGGGTCCGGGCTGATGATTCAGCTCGGCAAGAAAAAGGAGCGAGAATCATGCGCGGAAAAGCAATCTTACTGGCCTTGGCCATCGCATTCGCAACCGTATCCCTCAAAGCCCAGGACCAGGTCAGAACTCCCATCCCAACGGACATGTATTGCTCCGGTCTGGTCACCCGCCAAGCCCCGCCGCAAGACACGGTGCTGATCACCGGCGAAGGCTCGGACTATAAGCTTACCTTCCAAGAAGGCGACTACGTTTATATCAATAAGGGCGAAGGCCAGGGCGTCCATGTCGGCGACGAATTCAGCGTTATCCGCCCGGTTGGCGAGCCCACTCGCACCCCCTGGTTCAATCAGGAATTTTCGATCATGCGCGCCATCGGGACGCTCTGGGAAGATGAAGGCCGCGTGAAAGTGGTGGTGGTGCACCCAAATACTTCGGTCGCGCAGATTGAGAATTCCTGCGAATACCTGCAGCGCGGCGATGTCGCTCTGCCGTTCGCGCAGCGCCCGGCGCCGCAGCTCAAGCCCGAAGATAAATTCGATCGCTTCGCGGAGCCCAGCGGCAAAGCCAAAGCGATGGTCGTCTTCGGCAAACACTTCCAGCAGACCTACGGCTCCGACGACGTGGTATACGTGAACCTCGGCAGCGCTCAGGGCGTGAAAGTGGGAGATTATTTCCGCGTCTTCCGCTATACCGGGCAGCAAAACGAATTCGCCTATCAAACGCGGCGCATGGCCTTCGATTGCTTCGGATTTGGCGCCGTCTCGAAAAATTTCAAGTGGGACAATGTGCCCCGCGAAGTACTCGGCGAGGGAATCGTGGTGCGCACCGCAGAGAATTCTTCGTCGGTGATCATCACTTTCGCGTTGCGCGAACTGTACGCCGGCGATTACGTCGAGCTGGAGTAGTTCACGCGGTTAGACCGGGATTATTGCGGCGCGGACATCTTGTCCGCGCCGTTTTCATTTTCCGCGCAATCTTCTTCGGAAAAAACTTCCGCGGTGAAGGCGAACAACTTGCTTGCCCGTTCGCGCCAGGCGTCGCGCGGTAGACCAGCCTTCATGCACGTTTCTTCGAGGAATCGTTCGCGGCTCAAATTGTGCTCCGTGGCCACTTGAGGCAAAAGCAGTCCGCGGCGCTTGCCTTGCTGAATTACCAGGCCGTGAGTGCCGATAATCACTTTTTCGGGCGCGATTTCCTCGAACGGCGTCAGCACCGAAATCTCGATCGTCAATCCCGCCACTTCCTCCGGCCGCACCGGTTCAAATCGCGGATCCTCAAGCGCCGCGGCCTGCGCCGCCCAAAGCACGGCCACGGCAAGCGAAGAATCCGAAGCCTCCAAATGCCCGATGCAGCCGCGCAATCGCTCGCCGCGCCGCAAGGTGACAAACGCTCCCGCCGGTTTTCCAAGCCGGCCCGGCCATGAAGTTACCGCGCCGGTCTCCGCCGCGCCGCGCTGCGCCGCTTTTTCGATCGCTTCTCGAGCAAGTCTAAGGAGGGTTTTTCGTTCCGGGCTATCGAGTGGGGACATTTTGCGGCTTTTTTTCCTGCTCCAGGATCAGCAGGCCCTTGCGCCGCTGCTGCACGCGGTCGTTCACCTGGCTCCAGAACATCTGGAAGTAATGCACCGCCGAAGCAATGGCGCTGAGCACCACGGCCCAAAGTAAAATTCGTCCGAGCGACATCAATCCCGGATGCTTCGCCGCCAAAATCACCGCGCAGCCGCAAATTAGTTGCAGCACCATTTTCGTCTTGCCCAGCGGCGACGCGGGAATGATCAATCCTTCGGCTATGGCGATGTTGCGCAGGCCTTGCACGATGAATTCGCGCCCGATAATGATCATCACCATCCAGCCGGGCACCAGTCCCATTTCCACCAGCGAAATGAACGCCGCCGAAATCAGCAGCTTGTCCGCAATCGGATCGAGCAAAATTCCCAGCGTGGTAATCTCGCCGCGCTTCCGCGCAAAGTATCCGTCCGCAGCATCGGTGGACGCGGCCGCCAGCAAAATCAAAACGCCCCAAACCTCAAAATGGATCGACATGCCCCAAAAATCAAAATTGGGCTCGCGCGTGAGCAGCACCACAACCAGCAGCGGGACAAAAAAGATGCGGAGTATCGTGAGGCTGTTCGGCAGGTTCATGGCAAGCGCCGCAAAAAAAGTCCTCGCACAAATTCAAACGGTCTGTGCCGGGGAGATTTCACTATAGTCCCGCAATCCGACCCCGTCAACGGTACTGCCCAAAAGCGTACTATCCCGATGTGAAATTTTCCGTCGCCAATGGTCGAAACGACGAGCCGTCATCCCGAGCGAAGCGAGGGATATCTCTCGGGTTTGCGGTAGCGTGCCACCTGCGCCGTAGTTGCGCGTGGCGCTTTTTATTTTTGATCTTTGTTTGTTCTTTTTTTCTGAAATCTCAAATCTGAAATTTGAAATTTCCTACGCCTCTTCGGGTGCCCCACTCCCAAAACCGCCCCGATTGCAAGTCCCCTGCATCGTGACGCTTACGACACAAATTGCCCTACCGTTGTGCAAAACTCGAATGCACGGTTTTCGCCGAATCCGGTCGTATCGATGACCTCGACGCTGAAACGAGCCCCACGCAACCGGTCTATTTACAGCAGGTTGCGGGGCAGCGAGGGATTGGAAGCGCTAGCAGCGGCACGCGCCATCAACGCGGCCAAGCGCGAAATAACCCCTAGATTCCACAGGATTTTCACAGCGTTCGACGTTAGTGACTTTACTGAATCGTATACGAAATAAGCCGCCGCGCCAATGATTCCGGCACTTCCGCTTCGAGCGAAAGCACCTCGTCCGCCAGCTCAGATTTCAAAACTTTCCCCGCGGCATAAATCATCGCCAGCGTGCGTCCATCCGAAAGCGGCACACGCAAATCAAGATGCGTGATGCGGTCCACCGGCAAAGCCGCGTCAATCCGCGCGAGCAAATCGTCAAGCCCCGACCCGGTGACGGCCGAAACAAAAACAGGGCTGCCAACGCTGCCCGCGCTAGCTCCATTCGGCGGCTTCTGCGTCAAAGCCGCAAGTTCCTCAGGAGTAAGCCGGTCAACTTTATTGAACACGCGCAAGCGCGGCCGCTCCTCCACCCCGAGCTCGCGCAAAATTTTCAGCACTTCATCGTCATGCTCGCTATGATTCGCATCGGAAATATCGCTCACATGAAGGATGAGCGACGCTTCCTGCACTTCCTCCAGCGTCGCGCGAAACGCAGCGATCAATCCCGGCGGCAACTCGCGAATAAATCCCACCGTATCCGAAAGCAACACGCGCCGCTTCGAAGGCAAACGCACGCCGCGAATCGTGGGATCGAGCGTCGCAAACATTTTCGACGAAGTGAGCACAGCAGAATGAGTGAGCGCATTGAAGAGCGTGGATTTTCCCGCGTTCGTGTAACCCACCAGCGCGATGGTCCCAAGTGGAATCGCCTCGCGCGCCTGCCGCCGCGTAGTCCGCTGCCGCCGCACCGTATCAATCGCGCGCTGAATTTTTCCCACTCGATCGCGGATGCGGCGCCGGTCCGTCTCCAATTTCTGCTCGCCAGGCCCGCGCGTCCCGATTCCGCCGCCCAACCGCGAAAGCTCCACGCCCTTCCCAGAAAGCCGCGGCAACATGTAATTCAACTGCGCCAATTCCACCTGCAACTGCCCTTCGCGAGTCCGCGCATGCAAAGCAAAAATATCCAGAATCAACTGCGTCCGGTCAATCACCCGGCACTCGGTAATCTTCTCCATGTTGCGCAACTGCACCGGCGTAAGATTGTGGTCCACAATAATCAAAGGCGCCTTGTGCATCTGCGCCTCCATCTTCACCTCGTCCAATTTCCCCTTACCCACCAAAGTAGCCGGATCAATAGCCTCGCGCACCTGCATCATGCTGCCGGTCACAACAGCTCCAGCCGAGCGAGCCAATTCCTCCAACTCAAGCAAGGACTCGCGCTCGACAATCCCATTCCGAAACCGCGTAGATTTCTTCAAGCTAACGCCCAAAAGAAACACGCGTTCCCGATTATCAACAGCCTGAGCAGATTTCATTCGGCAAGTTTGCGCGCAACGTACGAGGCAATAGTCAGCGGCAGCTCCAATCGACAGCCATTATACGCCCATCCGAAGCCCCAGCGATTACTCAACCACCTCCTGGCAGTGGCTCAGTTTGCGGTAATGCGACTTACCGGGACTATGCGGAGGTTTTGGTTGTTGTCGGCTGAAAGAAACGCGGTCACGCGCTACGATGCTGACGTGCCACGATGAATCGAATTTCGCGCACGATTGCCGCACCCAATAAAATCGCAATCGAACTCACCAACTGAAAGACCCTCACTGGCAGTGCGAGTTCTGCGTTATGCATCAGCGTCCAAGCCGGGTACGCAAATCCACACAACGCAGCACAGACAAGGCTCAAGGCTATCGCGGTGACCATCTCTCTTCCCTTAACCACCAAAGCGACGAGAGAACCAACAAGCATCACTAGGAGAAAGCGCCCAACCTGGATTTGCACCAGACGGTGGCCTGCGGATATTCGCGAAGCGTCATGTTTGAAGTGGAACAGCGCTCTGAAGTGGAATGATGCCAGGTCCGCCAATCCCAGTCCAAACCACAGCGACAAACACCCTACGAGTACGGCTCCAGCAATCAACCAGGGCGCTGCACAAAATCCGGCGCCTATAAGATGTGTCACCGTGTTTATACTCTGCCGCCAATACCAGCGGCGCGCAGTGGCAACACCTGATGACGACGCGAGCCTTGAAAATTCCTCGACCAGATCTCCTTGTATGGCTTCTGTTTGTTTATCAGGGCTGAAGAAGCCGACAAGCCAAACAGCTACGACGGGCGGCCGAAAGATACGTGACTCCATGAATGCCTCCCAACAAAACTGAGACCTTCCGACATACTCAGCAATGCCCGGTGAGTGCGATTAACCGCGGACACTCCCTTTGCCGTAACTCTGAAAAAACGCTTGGAGCGTCCACCCCTCTCGGAAGTTGGTTCTCCCAATCGCGACGTCACATAGCCTTTGGTTTCCAGGCGGTCCAACGTGGCGTAAATTGCGCCGACAGAAACGTCACGCTGTGTGCGTGCGGCAATCTCTTGTCGCACCGTGACTCCATAGGCTCTGTCACCGAGTCGCATAAGTGCCAGAACCACAATATGCTCGAATTCCCCGAGATGATCGCGATTGGACATTATCTATACAATATAGAAGAAATATATGTTCGTGTCAAGTCGAGCAAAATGCTAAACGCTGCATTTAACATGCGCCAAACCGACACGCTGCGACGGTGCCTGATAAACGCGCAAACCGGAAGCCGAGTTAGCGTTCACTGCGCCGACCGTAGCGAGGCACGAGCCGTTATTGACCCGTAACCCGCGCCAATCCGAATCCATAGTAGCCTATAGCGCCTTATGACGCCGCCTCACATCGAGACAGTTCGCGATCTGTGTAGCCGCGGCCGCTGGAATCATGCGGCTGAACTGCTCGCTCAACTCGACCCTGCCGCCGTCGCCGATTTCATGTTGACTCTGCCGTTCGAAGAGCAGCGAGGGCTCTTCCGCGCGCTGCCGCTGGCCTCTGCAGCCTCCTTGATTGGTCACTTCCCCTATTTCCACGCGTTCGTGCTCTTGCACTCGCGCCCGGCGCAGGAAATGCAGCAGATCGTGAACGCCATGAATCCCAGCGACCGCGATCTTTTCTTCGACGCGTTGCCCGAAGAAGCCTGGCAGAGTTTGATGAACGAACTCGAAGCCACGCAGCTCCATTCGCCGCAAGTGGTCGTGGAAGCGGCGACGCCCAGCGAGGTTGCGATCTGCCGGCCCACCGCTCCGGAACACATCATCGAAGCGCGGCAAATCTCGAAAAGTTTTCAGCAGCCGGATGGACCCGTGATTCAAGTAATTGCCCCAGTCGATCTATCGATTGAAGCAGACTCCATCGTCGCGCTACTCGGGCCGTCGGGCTCGGGAAAATCGACGATGCTGAGAATGTTGTCTGGTCTTACCACGCCCTCGAGTGGGGAAGTCCTCTGGCACGAGCGTCCAATGACCGAATGCCGGCCCAACGTGGCCATCGTGTTTCAAAGTTTCGCGCTGTTCCCCTGGCTCACGGTGCTCGAAAACGTGGAGGCTCCGCTGCTCGCGCGCGGCGTCGAGCAGGATGAGCGCCGCCGCCGCGCCCTTCACGCGCTCGATTCCGTCGGGCTAAAAAACTTCGAGACCGCGTATCCCAAGGAATTGTCAGGCGGGATGAAGCAGCGCGTAGGCTTCGCGCGCGCGTTAGCGGTCGAGCCGGAAATTCTTTTCATGGACGAACCGTTTTCCGCGCTCGATGTGCTCACCGCCGAAAACCTGCGCCTCGAATTGATGGAACTCTGGCAGGCAAAGAAAATTCGCACGCGCGCAATTTTTCTGGTGACTCATAACATCGAAGAGGCCGTACTACTCGCCGATCGCATTATCGTACTCGGACGCAACCCGGCAAAAATTCGCGCCGACTTCCGCATCCCGCTGCATCAGCCGCGGGACCGCAAGTCCCCCGCGTTTCTTCTCTACGTCGATTACATTTACAAAGTCATGACCCAGCCGGAGCTGGACCTCGCGCCACCGTCCGCCACCGGTGTCCGCAAGCCGCGTCCGCAGAACATTCCTCACGCGCGGCCGGGTGGCATCGCCGGCTTGCTCGAGCTGCTGAACGATCGCAAGGGCGAAGAGGACATGTACCACATCGCCGAAGAACTCCTCCTCGAAGTCGATGATTTATTGCCCATCATCGATGCGTCTGCGATGCTCGAGTTCGTCACGGTGCGCGAGGGAGATGTCGTCCTCAACCCGCAAGGAAAACAATTTGCTGAGGCCGATATTCTTTCGCGCAAAGTCCTCTTCCGCGAGGCGGTCCTCGCTCATGTCGCCTTGCTGCAACAGATGAAGACCACTCTCGAGAGCAAGTCCGATCACTCCATGCCGCTGGAATTTTTCCACGATCTTCTCGATGAATATCTCACCGAGAATGAAACCAACCAGCAGATCGAAACAGCGCTGAACTGGGGCCGTTACGCGGAAATTTTCGAATACGATTCCGAAAGCGAGCGCCTATCGCTTTACCACCCGGTTCCCATCACCCCATCCGCAAACGCGCCGCGCACATGACGCCGGAAAACGCGCCGCCCACAGCTCGTGCCTGGGGAAAATTGCCCGCGGGTGTTCCGTCGATGCTGCGCGACTTGCCGATTATTTTCGCGGGCCTGGCTGCGTTCTACGCGCTTCTCTCGCTCACGCATTACTGGGTCGCGCCCGTCAGCGCCAGCCCCGAAATTCAACTCGCCCCGAGCGCCCTTCCTAAATACGCGATGTTCTCGCTACTGCGCATCTTGCTGGCCTACGCAGTCAGCCTGATCTTCACGCTCATTTACGGCTACGTCGCCGCCTACAACGCCACCGCCGAGCGCGTCCTGATTCCGCTGCTCGACACTTTGCAGTCCATTCCCGTGCTCAGTTTTCTCCCCGGCGTGATGCTGGCCATGGTGGCGCTTTTTCCCACGCGGCAATTCGGCATCGAGTTGGGTTGCATCCTGCTGATCTTCACCGGCCAGGTCTGGAACATGACCTTCAGCTTTTATTCCTCGCTGAAGTCGATTCCGCGCGAAATGCGCGAAGTCGCGATGGTGTATCGCTGGAGCTGGTGGCAGCGCTTTGTGCAAATGGAGCTGCCTTACGCCACCATCGGCCTGGTCTGGAATTCGATGATGTCTGTAGCGGGCGGATGGTTTTTCCTGATGGCCTGCGAAATGTTCGTCCTGCAAAACCGCGATCTGCGCCTCGCAGGCCTCGGTTCCTACCTTCAGACCGCCGCAAATGCCGGTGACACGCGCGCAATAGTTTGGGGCGTGGTCACCATGGTTGGCGTAATCGTCCTCATGGATCAGCTCATCTGGCGTCCAGTGATCGCGTGGGCGGAAAAATTCAAATTCGAGCAAGTGGAAGCTGTCGAGTCGCCGCATTCCTACGTGCTGGATTTCGTACGTCGCTCGAAGATCGTGCCTCTCGTCGCGCAAGTGACGTTCCGGCCGCTGCGCGAGCGCCTGAGCCTGCATTTTGCCGCGCGCGAAGCGCCGGAGCGCGAAGCCTCGGCCTCGGGAAAAATCTGGATATGGATCGGCCGGGCCACGCTCGCGATCGTGCTGCTCGGCATCGGCTACGAGTTCCTCAAAATGACTGCGTTGCTCGCCACCGTCACTGGCCCGGAAGTTCGCAGCATCGTTCTGGGCGCAGGCGCGACGTTTCTTCGCGTCGAGTTCACCCTGCTGCTCGCTGCGCTGTGGACCATTCCCGCCGGAGTCATCATCGGATTGAATCCACGGCTGTCCGCCGTCATGCAGCCGATCGCGCAAATCGCGGCGTCCGTTCCAGCCACCGCCCTTTTCCCGATCATTCTTCTTTTGTTGATACGCGTAGGCGGCGGCCTGGGAATCGGCTCCATCGTTCTGCTCTTGCTGGGCACGCAGTGGTACATCCTCTTCAACGTAATCGCCGGAGCCTCCGCGATCCCCACGGATTTGAAAGAAGTCTGCGGCACCTTTCAGTTCGGCACGATGGAAAAATGGCGCCAGCTTTATTTGCCGGCCATTTTTCCATTCTTGGTTACAGGCCTGGTGACGGCTTCCGGCGGCGCCTGGAACGCCAGCATCGTAGCCGAATATTTCCACTTCCACGGCCAGACGTATTCAACGGTTGGCCTAGGCGCGGTAATCAGCAGCGCCACCGACAGCGGCAGCTCCCGCGTGCTACTGGCAGCCACGCTAATGATGGCCGCCATGGTAGTGACAATAAATCGCTTCCTCTGGCGCCGCCTCTACGCCCTAGCAGGCACAAAGTACAAGCTAGAAAGCTAATCGCGCAGCCGCAAAGCACGCCGCCTGTAGCTCACCTCTTCAGAGGTGAGGTAGACGTTTTTTTCAGGTGGGAGCCCCCGCATTCGTGCGGGGGAGGAGCGCTTTAGCGCTCCGAAAAAGGCCGCAAGTATCGATGCGCTTTAGCGCTGGGCACCATCAGCGGCGATTCCGCCGCGACAGCGACCGGAGCTACATTGCTGCAAGCCACTGGAGCACCGCGGTTTCCAGCGCGATGCGATGATCGGAGTAGGAATGATCCGTCGGCATGTGCACCGCGGTTAGTTTTGTGCTCCCCGTTTTTTTCAAGGCTTTCACGAATGCGTCATTCTCGCCGGCGAGGCCATCGTCAGAAGTCACCACCAGCACCGGACGGGTGGACAATTTCGCCGCGCTGTCCACGAAATTCCACTCCTTGAAATGAGCTTCGATCTCCTTCGCCAGGCTTTCCGGCGTGCAACCGGCCAGCGGCGCCATTCCCTCCGCCTTCAGTGACGCGGCGACATATTCGAGCGTAGCGTCGTGGCCCGACTCGTTGGCCCACGATTCCATCCCGCCCAAATTCGCCGCGGAAATCATGCCGACCGCTTCGACCTTGGCATCCTGCGCGCCCGCAAAATTAGCCATGAAGCCGCCCATGCTGTGACCGATCAGCACAACGCGAGTCGCGTCCGCCCGTATTTTTTTCGAATTGATCGGATCGCGCACGTAAGCGATCGCCGCCTGCGTATCCTCAATGCAATGCGTGAACGAAAAATCCCCCGGGGAGCCCCACGACCCGCGGTAATCGAAATACAAAACGTCCCACCCGGCCCGCCGAATGGCCTGCGCCAAATCCAGATTCTTCTCGTTGCCGGGAAATCCATGCAGCAGGATCACCACGGGATGCGGCCCCGCTCCAGCCGCAACGTAAACGATAGCGTTAAGCAACGCCCCATGACTCTCCAGTTGCATCGTCTGCATCGAAGCAGGATTAGAACTGTCAGCCGCAGGATCGCTGGAGATCGCAGCAGATGTCTGCTGCGCTTGCACAGGAGACGCTAGGCCAATTACAAGGATCGCAAGCAGGAAGCTCGCGCAAAAAATGCCGGCAAATTTTCGCATGCAGAGATTGTTCTAAGCGAAGCTGCGGAAGTCAATGCGAATGTAATGCGGCGCCGCGCGCAGCGTCCGTCGCGCGTGAAATCAGCTACATACTCACCGGTGCGCGCTCCAACATTGTCGTAGCGTCAGCGATCAGCGGCAGCAAAAAATCCTGCAGCCGCGCACTCTCGGCCGCCGACATGCGATCCAGGTGAATGCCCATCAAATCCACTCCGATCGAGCGCGTTACGGAACCAACCGCCAACACCGGCTTCGCGTCACCCTGAAGGTAAAGTGCCACGCGCACATTCGTTTTATCCGGAAGCGAGCTCGACGCGCGAACCAATATCCCGTCGAGACTGATGTCCAGCGTTTCGCCGTGAAGCTCTCCCGCCTCAGTCGCCAGCCGCACCTTCACGTGGCAAGGAACGCGCCGGAATCGCCGCCGTTCATTTTCAATCGAGCCCTGCGTCGCGCGAATCAACTTCAGCAAGCGCGCTTTATCCACCGGCTTGTACAGAAAGAAACTGGCCCCCGCCTCGAACGCCAGCGCAACGGCCGACGACTGCTGGTCATCGCTAACCACGATGATCGGAGTCATGCGATTGATGCCCGCGCTGCGAATCTGCCGCGTCAGATCGATCCCGTCCAGCGCCGGCATATGCAATCCCAGCAATACCACATCGAATTTTTCTTTACTCAGGCAGCTGGCCGCCGCGTCGCACCGCGTCTGCGTCAGCACGTCAACGCCGCTCGACCCGACCGCCTCGCGAAATAGCTCCGCGAGCGACGGATCATCATCCACAATGAGCGCGCGCCGTGACATTAGCCCCGCTCGCCGTAACGGCCGCTCATAGACGCCTTCCGCGCTGCGCCGCATCGATTAGAGTGCCGCCAACTACCTCGGTGTCTTTCTGCAATACTTCGTAATAGTGAAACTTTACGGCGATGGCGCGCGTGGCATTCTGGGGATCAGCCTCGCTCACGCGAACCACCCGGCCGCGGCAGCACCATTCGTGCGGCGGCTCGCCCATCACTTCCTCGGGCATGCGCAAGAAAATCTCCACGGGCGTGCCGATCGCGAGCGGCAGGTCGCAAATAATGCGCAACCCCGACTTGGAAATATCCGCTGTCTCCGCGCGCTGCGAGGGCGCCTGGGATGTATCCATGGGCCTGATCCAAAGCGGAACGTGAAGGGCAAACCGAGGACTCTGCCGCCAATCAACTCTCAGCCTGAACACCTTTCAGAGTCGGGAGCTTCGGCTCTGCCCCCGTCGAAGCCGCCAAAAAATCGCAGCCGACGGTCAAACCTTCCTCATAGGCCACAAGTGCCATCCTGAAACGGAACGTGACGCAGCGCCGTGTGAGGCTCTCTCGCTTGAGTTCTATCGGCAATCGTGCGGAAAACATGACGACTATCACTTGCGGTGATTTTCGGCAGGTTTCGTAGCGGCGCCCTCTTGCCTTGAGAGTTGCGAAAGGTCAGGGTGCAGCTTAAAACTGCGCCACAAACGACCACTACGAGTGCCGCAGGATGCTGTTAAAGAGGTATTGCAGTACACGGCCACTGTCAGAACCGAGGAACAGTCGTCGAACTCAGCGCTTGCCAGCCCGTTTCGCCGTGCCCATCACAGATTTCTTCATGCGATTCGCCCCAGCCCAGTAAAGGCTGATCTCATGCCCGTCCGGATCATTCAAATAAGCATGACGCCAACCCCACGGCATCATCTGCGGCATTTTCGTAATGTAAAAGTTTTTCTGCTGCAACTTGCGGCAAAAATCATCCAGCTCGGCCACTTCAAAATAAAGCCGCACTCCATTGCTCGCCACAGAATCATCCGGCCCGGCCTGATGCAGCGCCAAGGTTCCGTCATTTCCAGGCGCGCAAAGCCGCGCATAAACCGATTTACCTTCATAGCGAAAATCTTCGATCACCT
>Ga0206870_1158_pt2 | contig 12778 bp, 9 predicted proteins | sample Alteio_BWOrgCont_36_FD_152620 | JGI IMG/M metagenome (GOLD analysis project Ga0206870, IMG submission 152620) | Enriched cells from forest soil in Barre Woods Harvard Forest LTER site, Petersham, Massachusetts, United States -... | ecosystem: Environmental > Terrestrial > Soil > Temperate forest > O... | reverse complement strand
GATCGGGCGGCGTGATCACGGCCCAGCAGTGCGGCTCAATTTCGCAGGGCCGGCGGCGGCGGCTGAGGGGCTTCACGCGCTGAAAGATCAAGATGGCCGTGAGAGCCGAAAGTGCGCCGGCAAAAAAAGCTCGGTAGCGATTTTGTCCCCCACAGACGAGCACAAAGATGCCCAGCGAATACCAAAGCCAGCCGTTGCCCAGCCGGCTCATCATCAGCATTAGGATTCTGATGGGTCGTGGCGCGCGCCAACGGTGCAGGCGGCGCATCAATCGCAGGTCGCGTTGTTCGATGAACCCCCACACCGCTCTGGCTACGGCCATGCGCACACCTCCGCAGCCCGGCTCATCAGCGATTCCACAGGCTCTGGGCTCGTTCTTTGGCCAGTATTGACGCGAGTACTCCAGCGCCGGGCGAATAAGCTCTCGTCCAGTCGGGTGGCCATCGTAGCTACGGGTACGAGTAAGGCGAGAGGACTGAAGAGCAGGGTCCAGGGGCGCTCTTGAAACATCTTCGCCGTAATCCAGAGGACGTCGCGGGTAAGACGAAGATATCCGCCGCTGGCGCCATGCGCGACCGCAGTTTGAGCTCTCAATCCGGCAAAAAATTCCTCCTTGTCGCGCGCGCCGCGGACCTCGGTGTAGGCCGCCCCGACTGAAAAGATGGCGTGAGAATCGCTTCCGCCCAGACCGGCTTTACCTGTGCTGCGCGCTAACTCCGCCGCTTGCCGGTTGTGGAACGCTGGCATTTGGCCGCTGCGCACCTCAAGTGCCGGAACGTAGGCTTCCACCCAGGCGAAATCATCCAAGTCACGCCGTCCGGTTAGGGCGGAAAAAATGTGGTTCATGCTGAAGAAAAGGCGGCGCTCGGTCAGATAAGCGAGCAGGCAGACGAAGTCATCGCGGCGGCGCTGGATTTCGATGTGCTGCCGCTCGGTGATATCAAAGACTCCGATATGCACTGTAGTACCGCTGGGCATGCGGCAAGTGACCTCCTCGCTCAAGAAGAAGTCCGCATGGCGGCCCAGCGATTCGGCCGCGCCGACGGAATCATGATCAGTCAGCGTGACCAGATCCATGCCTTTTCTTTTTAAGGTGGAATAAACTGCCTGCGGATCGTTATAAGATTCGCGACAGATGCGCTTCAGCAGGGGGACGGTGCACATCCCCGAATGAATGGAATGGACGTGCAGATCGCATTTCATCACCTCCCACGATGGAGTGCCATTGTTACAGCCGCAAGAATGCCCTAATAAAGTGCAATTACATGCACCGATCGAATAATACCGTTTGCCTCATCTTTTCAGAGAGATAGCCGATCGCTCCAAGGTCTGTTGTGCGAAAATTGGCCACCAATGAGGCGTATCACCTTTGTTTACTTTGACGCAGGCGGAGGTCATCGCAATGCCGCCATGGCCCTCGCTGCAGCGATAAAACAATCCGATCTCCCGTGGGATGTGCAGCTCATCAATCTGCAAGAGATCCTCGACTCCCTTGATTTTGTTCTCCGGTTCACCGGACTGCGAATTCAGGATGTTTACAACCGCATGCTGCAAAACGGCTGGACGCTCGGCAGCCCGCAACTCATGCGCGCGCTGCAGGTCACGATTCGCCTGTACCACGGAAAGACGGTTCGCTTACTTGAGAAATACTGGGGGGATGTGAAGCCGGATTTGGTCGCGTCCCTCGTTCCGCATTTCAATCGCGCTCTTTCCCAGAGCCTCGCAAAGGCCTGCCCCGGCAAACCTTTCGTAACAATTTTGACCGATATCGCAGACTACCCGCCGCATTTCTGGATCGAACGTCAGCAACAATTCTTGATTTGTGGATCTGAACGGGCCGTGGAGCAATCCCGGCAATTCGGGCACCCGAACGAGCGCATATTCCAAACGTCTGGAATGATCCTGAATCCCCGGTTTTACAACTACAGCCCGATTGATCGAGCAGCGGAAAGGGCCAAGCAAGGTCTCGATCCTTCTCGTGTGACGGGTCTGGTGCTTTTCGGTGGCCAGGGCGCCCGAAAGAAAATGCTGGAAATTGACCGCCGCCTGAGCCAATCCACAGTGCCGGTTCAACTGATTCTGCTGTGCGGGAAAAATGAGCGCCTGCTGCACGAGTTGCGGGCACAGCCCCAGCCCGTGCCGCGGCTCATCGAAGGGTTCACGACCAACGTGCCCTATTACATGCAGCTCTCTGATTTTTTCATCGGCAAGCCCGGCCCGGGCAGCATTGCTGAAGCTCTGGAGATGGGCCTGCCGGTTATTGTTGAGCGGAACGCCTGGACCCTCCCGCAGGAACGCTATAATGCAACATGGGTACAGGAAAAACAGGTGGGATTAGTGGTGCGCAATTTCGCTACAATTGCCGAAGACGTGGCGCGGTTGCTCGAAGGACCGACGTTTGCCGAATTTCAAGGCAATGCCAAAAAAATGCACAACCGCGCGTTATTTGAGATTCCCGACATCCTGTCTCGAATTCTGCAGACATCCACAAGCTAGAGGCCCCTTCGCCCTTTCAGCCCCCGGTTGCTGTGCCACAACCGGCTTTGCCGGGACTTTGGAGCTTTGATGCCCATTGAGGTTCGCGATGCGCTGTTGATCTTCAATCCGATGGCCGGTCGCGCTCGTGGATTTCGATCCGGGGCGCTCGATCGAGTGCGCAAGGTGCTCCAGCGCCACGGCATCGAATCAGAACTCGCGCCCACCGATGGACCGGGGTCGGCACCGGAGATGGCTCGGCGAGCGGTTCGCGAACGGAGGGAGCTGGTGATCGTCTGCGGCGGCGATGGCACCCTCAACGAAGTCGTAAACGGGCTTGCCGGAAGCGCGATGCCCCTGGCTTTGCTGCCCGCCGGGACCGCAAATGTATTCGCCAAGGAGTTGGGCCTTCCCTGGAATATTGAGCACGCGGCTTCGTTGATTCGTGGCAGTAACCTGCGGCGGATCGCCTTGGGCCATGTAACCTCGCACGGTTCCGAAGGCGGAGCCCGCCATTTCCTCTCGCTGGCTGGCGCCGGGCCCGACGGGGCGATCGTTCGGGGCGTGAACCCGGGGCTCAAGAAGCGTACCGGGCAAATAGCGTTTTGGCTGGAGGGCGTGCGGCAGGTGGCGTCCTACCGCTTCCCTCGGTTCCGCGTGAGCTTCGATGGGAACACCTTCGAAGCCACGCTCATGATCGTAGGGCGTACGAAGCACTACGGTGGCCCGATCCAGATCACCACCGGTGCCGATCTTTATGGTAACGACTTCGAGTTGATGCTCTGTACCACGAAGAGCCGCTGGAAGTATCTCTCCTACATTCCCCTTCTCCTCGCGGGTCAGCTGCGGCGCGCTCGTCATACGCATTTCTTGCGGACGGTGGCGATGCATTGCGAGCCGATTGACGACGAGCCCATCTGGGTGCAAGTCGATGGCGAGCCTGCCGGCCGCTTGCCCGCGGACTTTCGTATCGTCGAAGACGCGTTGACATTGGCGGTCCCCCACAAAACCGGCAAGTAAGAGCCTATTTCCCTAATAGGTTGCCTTTTCTGTACCTTGGCTCGTGTCAGGCTGCGGGTAGGCGCGTAGCGCGCGAATACGCGATAAAGCATCTAAGTAAGCAGGAGCAACGAAAATGAGACCCTCAAAACTGATACCCATTGCCGCTCTTTTTCTTACAGGATTTTTGTCTCCGAGCGGCTGGGCCCAAAATTCGAATTCACGGCCGGCAACTCCCGGCAGTATCAATTACGTTGAAGGACAGGCTTCTATCGATGGCGAGCCTCTCAGCCCGAGTTCAGTTGGTTCCACAGAACTCCGCGCCGGGCAATCGGTAAGCACACAATCAGGCAAACTCGAGATTCTGCTGACTCCGGGCGTGTTTCTACGGGTGGCGGAGAATAGCGCGGTGAAGATGATCAGACCCGAGCTTGCCACTACCGAAGTCGAGGTGGATAAGGGCCGCGCCATGGTGGAAGGCACGGACATCCGCAAGGAAAACGATATCCGCATCGATGAAAACGGTGCGAACACGAAGATCCTCAAGAACGGCTTGTATGAGTTTGACGCCGATGAGGACTCAATTCGTGTATTCAAGGGCAAAGTCGAGGTTCGCGATGGCGGGCAGAAGGTCGATCTCGGGCAAGGCAGAGAAATTGTCCTGAACACTGGCGGAAAATTGAAGTCTGAGGACTTCGACGCCCGTAAGTACCGGGATGATGACTTCTACCGCTGGAGCGGGCTGCGATCTGGATACTTGGCCGAAGCCAGTGTCGATGAAGCACGCCGCTATGTGGACGGGGGGCCGGGTTGGTACGGCCCTGGATGGTATTGGGATCCGTGGTTTGCGTCTTACACGTTCATTCCAGGTGGCGGGATTTTGTACAGCCCCTTTGGCTGGGGCTTCTATTCGCCGTTTGCGGTCTACCGTTCGCCGTTCTTCTTTGGTTACTACGGTCAGGCGCATCGCTTCGGAGAGTACCACTATCCCTACGGCCACGGATTTGAGCCGCAGGGCGGCTTTCGCGGCCCAGTGGTTCGCGGCGGAATTCATCCGATCGCGAGGGCCGGGGGAGCAATGCGCGGTGGCGGCGGCCGGCGCTGATTTGCACTCCTGATCAAAACAGTCGCGGGGCGATCTCAATCCGCCCTGCGACAGTCTTCCGTAGGCAAGGAAGCTCGGGGTGCGCTCTTACTGCGGTGCCGGGCCGCGTACGACCTGCACAAAATCATCGGGGCGAATCCACTTGCTGAATGCCGCGCGGACCTCGTCCGCGGTAAGCGCATTAAAGCGCTTGGCCGCGCGGTCGGGTTCGTCAATCGGCAACCCGATCTGCGCGCGTGCGACCAACGCATTGGCAACGCCGTCCACGCTCGACTCGCCGAGCGGAAGCTGGCGCAACACCAAAGCCTTGGCCTGCTGCAACTCCGCCGGCGTCACATTTTCCTTCTGCATGTCGATCAGGTCGCGCTGAATCAATTGTCGGGCCTTGGACACATTTTGAGGATCGCAGGCATACGTAACGGTGTAGATCGTGCGCGTCTTCATCGCATTAAGGACAACATCGACGTTATACACATAGCCGTTGACTTGCCTGAGGTCATGATAGAGCCGCGTGGCGTAAAAGCCGCCGCCCAGGACGTGATTCGCAAGTTGCAGGGCGTAGTAATCGGAATCAAACCGGGTAATCGGGATGGTCTCGGAAAGATCGACGGAGTCCTGTAGCTCAGTCGGATCGGGCACGTTCGCCGCCGCTGCTTTGTTTGCCGGAACACGAGGGAGATCGACCTCGGGTTTAGCACCGGCAGCCTTCCACCCTCCAAACGACTTCTCGATGATCTCCTTGGCTTCCGCCGGAGTGATATCACCCACGACAACGATGGCAGTAAGGTCTGGCCGTAGAGCTTTGGCGTAATACTGCCTTATGTCATCCAGGGTAAGAGAGGAAACCGTCTCGGGCGTCGTCTGCCGGAGCACGGGATCCTTGGCTGGGAGTAATGCCGCATTGAGGGCGCGGCCCGCGCGATAACCCGGACTCCGCATCTGGCCGGCAACGAACTGCGCGGTCTGCGGCTTCAGCACCTTGAAGGCTTCGTCGGGAAGCGCGGGGTTCAACTCGTTATCGGCCAGCAATTGCACGCCACGGGCAAACTCCTGCTTCAGCGTAAGGAGCGAAAATTGAAAGCCTGCGGACTCTTCGGCCGCTATATCGTCTAGGGCCTTTTGAAAGGCCAGCCGATCCAGATTCTTGGTGCCATAGGAAAATAGATCTTCCAGGACTCCGTCTACGCCCTCATGGCCCGCGGGAGCCTCCATTTGCGGATCGTGCTGCACATGTCCGACTAGCGTCACCGTGGGAGTGACCTTCACGGTTCGAACGATCAAGCGCAGCCCATTCGACAGCGTCATATCGGTGGAGGGCGGCTGCGGCGCGGGCAGCTTCAAGGTGAGAAGCTCGGAACTCGCCCAGGCGGGCAACTCGACAGCCTTGGTGGGAGTGGACGTGAGTTGCTCGGCCCCTCCAAATCCATTCGAAGATACCGGCTCGCCGGACTGGGCGGGCTTTAGTGTGGCCGTGATCGAATCCTTGTCGACAAGATACGTTTTCGCCAGCTTATTTACGTCTTCGACCGTCACCCGCTTCATCGCGTCCACATCCTCGTCCGGCGAGTTTCGGCCTTCGCCGGCCAGGGCGTCCGACCATACCTCCGCCAGCCCGGGTATGGAGTTTCGACGAAACTCGGCGGATGCGATTTCGCGCCTCTTGGCGGCTTCGACCAGGTCCGCTGGCACGCCCTTTTCGGCGTAGTCCCCCAGGATCTTGCGCATCTCCTGAATCACGGGTGCCGCATCTCCATCGGCAGGCAGGACCCCCACGCTGTAAGCCATGCTGGCTTTCGGATACGCTTCCGCAAGACCGAATTCCGCTTCGAGCGCCTTACCCTGGGGAACCAGGGCATACAGATTCCCGCGCTGGCTTGCCAGCACATCAGCCAGGATGTGCACCGCCGCGAAGTCGGGACTATCCGTTCCAGGCATCCGGTAAGCGAGGAATGCCAAAACGTAAGGAAGATTGCTATCCAGCGTGAAAGATTCTGCTTTCACTGGGTTCAGATTGACGGGCAGGCGCGGGGGCAGCTGCTTGCGTTCGATTTTCCCGTAAAGCTCCTTGACGTTGGCCAGTACGGCATCGGGCTGCACGTCGCCCGCAATGACCAGAATCGCGTTATTGGGTGCGTACCAGGTCTTATAAAACTCCTTTAGCATCTCTCCGGTCGTCGCTTCGAAGGACTCCTTGGTACCCAGAGGATCATGGCCGTAGGGCGTCCCCGAAAACATATCTTCGCTCACGCGTGTGACGAATTTGTAGGTAGGGTTGGAAAGGTCCCGGGCGACTTCCTGCTCAATGGCGCCTTTCTCCTGAGCCCATTCAGCTTGTGAATCCTGAATATCCTGCATGCACGCGGCGTCGACCCGCAGAGCGATATCCAAATCTGCAGCAGGAAGAGTTGTGTAGTATTGCGTTATGTTCTGCTGCGTATCGGCATTACCGAATCCCCCCAATTGGGCAAAGATTGCGGAGATTTGATCACCGGTCAGATCCCCACAGCCGCGGAAGGCCATGTGTTCCTGGGCATGCGCCATGCCCGGAAACCCCTGCGGCGTTTCATTGCCCCCGACCAGATAGTTCTGCTCGACGGTAACCACCGGCGCGAGCGGATTACGTAAAATCACCACCCGCAGTCCGTTATCGAGCGTGGCGCGTGTGACCTCGCCCTCGCCGGCCTGCCTTGCTTGAGCCCTCACGTGAACCCTCGCTTGCATGAAGACCAGGGCCGACGCCAAACACAAACAAACGATTGCTGATACTCGAACGATTGGGGAGGCCATTTCTTACTCCTGAGTAGCCTGAGAGAAGACTCAATCCAGCACTATCTTCTATTGTCACCGGCCTGCGGAGATTCGGCAAATCCCATTTCGCCGCCGATTCGTTCAGTTCTCGGCCAAGTATACTTTGACGCCTCTGGGCGCGTCCTAGTTAGCTGGTTGTCGTGCAAGAACCACATACCGCGCAATCGCGAACCCGAGGACGCCCCCGGCAAACGTGTCGGATGTGAAGTGGGACTGCAAGGTGACGCGGGACACGCCCACGGCGGCGGCAAGTCCATAGGCCAGCCAACGGTGCCAAGCCGGATGGGGGTAGCGCTCGGCAAAAACCGTGGCCACCGCCATTACTGCGATCTCGTGCCCGGAAGGCATGCTGCCAAGCCCGCCGAGATAGCCCCCCTGGTTTGTGGGTACTTTGAACCAACTATCCCTGAAATTGCCGTTAGGAAGATAGCTGACGGGAGCCTCGCGGCGGTCGATGTCCTTCATTACCGTCGTCAGGATTTCTGAGTCGATGACCGCCTCGCCTGCCAACAAAAATGTTTTCTGATCATACGCATTCCTGCGGGCGATTGCGGCGATGTAGAAAGCGGACGCGAATGCCTCCGTAGCCGTAGCGGTGTTAAAACCGCTGAAAGCATTGTTGAAGCCGCTCAACGCTGGCGTATTTCGGATATACGCGGCGTTGTGCGGATCTGTTGTCGCCAGCAGTACGGTGGCTCCCAGTAATGCGAGGGCAGGCTTGAGGTGGTGTCCGCGTGCCATGGACAAGGGAAATAGCCAAATCTGCTTCTGATCGTGGAGTATGTCCGGCACGCTCCTTCGCCATTGGCTCCCGAGGATCTGCCATTCCGAAGTGTTGCGGGCGAATGCCGAAGGCTGTACCGGATCGGGGGCCGGCTCCGCAGAAGTGCTTTCTGAAGCGGGATCGAAGGCCGCGGCAGGCGCTGAATCATCCTGGGCAGCGCAAAGCTGCACAGCGACAAGCGAAGCAAACAGCAGCGCGAGAGGCGAGAGCCATTTGGGCATCAAACGCTCCAATCGAAGCCGAAGGGTGCCAAGAGATGGCTGGGCATCGGCACATGAGCCGATATTCTATGATATTGGCGCCGGTTGGCGCACTTTTCATTCGTCAAGTTCCTCAACTTTCACTGCTGTGCGGAGTTCCTCGCGGTCCTACGCCACGGTGATAGAATCTCTGCATCCGTACCCCGAATACAATTCAGGCGTATATGCGGATGAGAAACACGCCTGCCTGCCAGCTTTTCGCGCCGTTTCGAACGGGAATCGCGGCGTTTCTGCTTTTCTGCTCGATGGCCGGCATCTGCGATGCGCAAAGCGCCCGGGCTCATGATGTCGTCTGTCAAGGCGGCAATGGAGACTTCGAGGCCGCCTTCCAGACCGGTGTAAGCGTGCGTGTAGGTCCGGTGAGGAATGGAACGTTGGCGACTCGTTCCTGTGAAGCGGATTTAAGCTGGAATAAGCAAACGCTCCACATTGCCACCGCCGCGTCCGAGCTGGATGTTGATGGATTCGGCGTCGATCTGGGCATGAATCTTCCTCTCGTTATGTTTCAGGTTAAGAAATTGGCCGCCGACTGCTGCATGTCTTACCAGATTTACGTGTTGCACAAGCCGCCGAAATTACTTCGCACGATCACCGGCGCGGAATTCTTCAGCGCCGCGGATACCGATCTTGACGGCCACGTTGAAATCTGGGCCGACGATGCCGCATCAGTCGATGGGTTTGAAGAGCTGACCAGGGATCAACTGGCTTTCCCGCCGGCGATCGTGCTCCGGTTCGCGAAAGGCAAACTTTTGGATGTCAGCTCGGAATTCCAACCCTATTTTGATCTTGAAATCGCGGAGTTGCAGGCGCAACTCGATTCGCAGAAGCTCCGCGATTTCAAAAATAGTGATGGTAGATTGCCGCCGCCCGTTCCGTTCACCGTGGAAGGCTTGCGGCGAAGGGATTATCTGCGAGGCGTGAAGGCCCAAGTGCTCGAAATCGTCTGGTCGTACTTGTATAGCGGCCGTGAACAGGAGGCCTGGCGTTCCCTGGCGGAGATGTGGCCAAGCGCCGATCTCGATCGGATTCGAGCGGAAATATCGAGGTCGCGCGCTCGCGGAATCACCGCTCAACTGGATGGCGTCGCCACCGCGAAACCAACCAGCTCAACTCAGGCTCGGATCTTCGATGCTATAAACGTTCCGGAGAGGGCCAAGCCGGAGCTTGTCGTGCCTCAGCCCATCATGCTTCGGCGGTCCGCTCCTTTGGACTTCTCGGAGGAGAGCTCAGCATTCTCGGAGCTGATGCTGGAGCTGGTGATTGACTCCGCCGGGAAAGTACGCTCCGCCCAACCCTCCGGTGGCGCGGCCTGGTCCGACCTGGAACTGAAAGATGCGGTGCGAAGATGGAAATTCATCCCTGCCTTCCGGCAGGGTCGCGCGGTTGCCAGCCGGACGGGGTTCGCTGTCTCCCTGAAGCGATAGCCCTAACGGGTTCCCACAGAGCTAGGCACCATCCCCCTAGACTTCAGAGGACCGACTTCAGGACGGCTTCGAGGATGTATACGGCGGTAACCCAACGCCGGGAAACGCGAAGCGCCTTACGCTTGGCTCACGGTTTGGCCAAGCGCAGCCTTGACGCGCTCGGATGTAAACGGAACTTGCCGTACGCGTGCGCCGGTCGCATCGAAGATGGCATTCCCGATTGCAGCCGCCACGATGGTGATGGAGGTCTCGCCGGCTCCCGTCGCATTTTCGTCCGGCCGGTTCAGCAGTTTGACTTTAAACTCTGGAATATCGAAACCCAACGGCAGTGTAGGGTAGCTTCGCCAGTCGATTGAAGTCACCTTCTGATCGTCCCAGGTAACCTCTTCTACCAAAGCGCGGCTCATGCCCTGCAGCGCGCCGCCTTCGATCTGGTTCCGCAGGCCGTCGGGGTTCGAGATCGGCCCGGAGTCATTGCTGAAGAATATCTTCTTCACGGTGACCTTTCCGGTATCTTGATTCACCTCGACTTCAGCAACCATCGCGGCAAATCCGTTGTCGCCCTCATAGGCAACGCACGCGAAGCCGCGGCCCGTAGCGATACCCGTCTTGCGGCCCTGCGGCTTGGGTGACGGACGCGCTTCCCAATTCGCCAGCTCGGCCGCCGCTTTCACCACATCGCTCACGCGAGGGCTGCTCAGGTGGCGCAACCGGAATGCCACCGGATCGGCCTTGGCCCGCGCCGCCAGCTCATCCATGAAACATTCGTGAGCAAAACTATTCTGCAGTCTTGCGGGGGAGCGCAGCGGCCCCGTAAAAAATGGCGACACAATGTTGTGCGTAAGAGAACGTTCGGATTTTACCGTCCCTGTTCCTTTGGCCGTGCCTCCGACATTGCCTGCGACATAAGAGGGCACTCCGTTGCTGTTGTTGCTGTACGCCCGAGGCTCCGGCGCCGGCGTTCTGGCCATGAACGGCTCCGGCTGAAAACCCGCCAGCATGCCGGTGATCACGTTCCCCGGCGTCCCGTAACCCGGCCGGTTGCCAAATACCGCAGACCACGATTCGTGATCCCACGCGGTGATATTCCCCTGCCCGTCCAGTGCCGCGCGCTCATCCATGACGAACGCGAATCCGTAATTCTCGCCCCAGGCCATCTCATCTTTTCGCGTAAGCTGTACGCGAACGGGCTTGCCCACCGCCTGCGAAAGTAGCGCCGCGTCATAGGTGACCGTGTCGGCGCCGTTGATTCCATAGCAGCCGGACCCTCTGCGAAAAATTACGCGCACGTTCTCCGGCTTCAAGCCAAGCAGGATGGCGGTGCTGCCTCGCACCGGCCATACGCCTTGCGTGGGCGACCAAAGAGTCGCCTTGTCCCCTTGAACATCCGCGACGGCGCACGAACTGCCCATCGATCCGTGCATTTGATAGGGATAGTGATATGTGGCCTTTACGACGGTGGCGGCTTGCGCGAGCTTCTCATCCACATCTTTCGAATTGACCAGCAGCGTATCTCTCGTCGGCTTTTGGGTGCGCAGGTAGTTGTAAAAATCCGCATGGTTCGGCAGTCCGGTGCCTGCGGTCCAGTTGACTTTCAGCTTATTCGCGGCCTGAATCGCCTGCCAGGGCTTCTCCGCGACCACGCCCACAAAATTCTTTTTGACGACAACCTTCACCAGGCCTGGCATGCCCTGCACGGAGGCTTCATCTACGCTGACAACGGTCGCGCCTATGGCGGGAGGCCGCACCACGCGCCCGTGCAACATTCCTGGCCGGCGCACGTTGTGAACAAACTCGAACTTACCCGTAACCAAATCCGGCAGGTCCGGACGCTGCGCCGGCGTGCCGAGCACGGTCCACTCGCTGGCGGGTTTGCGTTTCGCATTCGGCTCGAGTTTCAGTTCAAACTTCTTCCCCCCGATCAATTGGCCATACGTCAATTTCTGAGCGGGATCGCTCTTCGCGCCGATGACCCCGTTTGCCGCCGTGAGCTGCTCGGCAGGCACGTTGAGCCGCTTCGACGCAAGTTCCAAAAGCGCTTCGCGGGCCGTGGCCGCGGCCAGCGCCAAATTATTGTGATTGAAATTGGTCGGGTGCGACTGGCTCCCCGAAGTGATGCCCTGATCCGGAGTCATCGACGTATCGCAAAAGATCATGTTGACGCGCTTCAACGGCACGCATAGCTCTTCTGCAACCAATTGAATCTGCGCGGTGGAAATGCCCTGCCCCAGTTCTTCTTTACCCGTGTACGCCGTCACGCTCCCGTCAGCGCCGATGGCGATCCAGGAGTCGAGTTGATTCGCTGGCGGCGCGCCCGTGCCTCCCGCGCCTTCGAACTCCTGGGCCGCGGCCGTTCCCAGCACGCCCTTCGTGCTAAAAGTAATAATCAGCGCCCCGGCGCCCGCAAGAAACGCCCGGCGCGAGAAACCCGCGCGGTTCAAGGCCTCCGAGGCTTCTGTAGTGAGCGACGGACTGAGAATGGCTTTCGACGGCTTCCTCATTTGCCCATTCCTTGTCGCGCGCGATTGATGGCCTGCAGCATCCGCACATGCGTGAAACAACGGCAGAGAACACCCGACATGGCTTGCTGAATCTCGTGCTCATTGGCTTTCGGGTTCTTGTCGAGAAAAGCCTTGGCGGTCATGATCACGCCGTTCACGCAGAAACCGCACTGGGCGGCCTGTTCCTGGATAAACGCTTGCTGCAACGGGTGAGGTTTCTCGACCGTGCCCAATCCTTCGAGCGTGGTGATCTCCGCCCCCTCCACGGTCTTGACCGGCGTGATGCAGGAGCGAATCGCCTGCCCCTTCACGATCACGGTGCAGGCTCCACATTGCCCGAGCCCGCAGCCGAATTTAGGTCCATTCAATCCGAGATCGTCGCTCAGCACATAAAGAAGAGGCGTCGTCGGATCGATATCCAC
>Ga0206870_1205_pt1 | contig 13012 bp, 9 predicted proteins | sample Alteio_BWOrgCont_36_FD_152620 | JGI IMG/M metagenome (GOLD analysis project Ga0206870, IMG submission 152620) | Enriched cells from forest soil in Barre Woods Harvard Forest LTER site, Petersham, Massachusetts, United States -... | ecosystem: Environmental > Terrestrial > Soil > Temperate forest > O... | reverse complement strand
GAAGTGGAAAAGGCGCTGGAGGAAGGCATTGTCTTCGCCGAAGGCTTGACCCCGGCGTCGGTTGAAATCGACGACTACCGCGCCGCCAGTGCCGTGGTGTTTCAGCGGCAGGACGCAAGCGAATTGCGCCTGCCGGCACGCAGCATTTTTATCGCGGCCGGAACCCAGCCCAATACGGTGCTCGCCCGCGAAGACACGCTGCACTTTCCGCTGGACGGCAAATATTTCCGCGCGTGCGACGAAAACGGAAACGCCGTGAAGCCCGCGCGCGCGCTCGCCAAACCCGAACTCGCCGAGGTGTTGCTGAACAAGCTGACTGATGGACGATTTGTGAGTTTTTTCGGCGACCTGCATCCCTCGTATTTCGGCAATGTGGTGAAAGCGCTGGCGTCGGCCAAGCAGGGTTACCCCGTGGTATCGCGCGTGCTCAGGCAAAAGCCGCCTGTGAGTCCGGTTGGCGATGGCGAATTCTTTGCCGCGCTTAACCGCGAGCTGCGGGCGAACGTGCACGAAGTCCGACGCCTGACCCCGACCATAATCGAGGTGGTATTGCGGGCGCCCGCGGCGGCGCGGAAATTCAGGCCGGGTCAGTTCTATCGGCTGCAGAATTTCGAGACGCTGTCACTGGTTATCGCAGGCACGCGAATGCAGATGGAAGGACTGGCGCTGACGGGTGCCTGGGTGGACGCAGAAGCCGGCCTGGTTTCGACCATTGTGCTCGAAATGGGGGGCTCCTCCGACCTTTGCGCACTGCTCAAACCCGGTGAGCCCGTCGTGCTGATGGGACCGACCGGCGCCGCGACTGAAATTGTCGCAGGAGAGACCGTGATGCTCGCGGGGGGCGGGCTTGGCAATGCGGTGCTGTTTTCGATCGGCCAGGCGTTTCGCAAAGCCGGTTCCAAAGTCCTGTATTTTGCCGGTTACAAGAAGGTCATGGACCGCTACAAGGTTGCGGAAATCGAAGCTGCGGCCGACGCCATCATCTGGTGTTGTGACGAAGCGCCGGGATTCGAGGCCGCCCGCGTTCAGGATTTCAGCTTTATCGGCAACATTGTGCAGGCCATGGAGGCCTATGCTGCGGGCCGATTGGGTGAACCGCAAATCCGCATGCAGGAAGTTGACCGCGTCATCGCCATCGGTTCAGACCGCATGATGGCCGCGGTGGGCCGCGCGCGGCATGCGGTGCTGGCGCCCTACCTGAAACCCGGGCATGTTGCCATCGGCTCGATCAACTCGCCCATGCAATGCATGATGAAAGAAATCTGCGCGCAGTGCCTGCAACCGCAGCGCGACCCGGTGACCGGCGAAACGAGTTACGTGTTCTCCTGCTTTAACCAGGATCAGGCGCTGGACCGCGTCGATTTTAATGCGCTGTCAGAGCGGCTGCGGCAAAACTCGTTGCAGGAAAAGCTCACCGCGCAATGGATCGCGCATTGTCGCGCAGCGTCCGTAAGGTAATCGAATAGCCCAGTTGTTTGGTAGGCGGAATATGGTGCTGTCAGCGCCAGCGCGTGACTTGGAGCCCAGCCTTCGTCAAACGCAGCGCCCGCCATCGACCTCAAGGCAGGCGCCGGTGATGAACTCGGCTTCGTCGGAGGCGAGAAACACCGCGGCGGCGGCGATATCCGACGGTTTCGAAAAGCGCCCCAGCGGAATACCGGCGAGGAATTTCTGGCGATTCTCGGGCGTATCCGGCATGCCCATGAATTCAGGCAGCATCGCGGTCTCGCCCATCACCGGGTTGATCACGTTGACGCGGATTTTGTCGGGCCCGAGTTCGGCCGCCATCGAGCGCGAGATGACAATGGCAGCGCCCTTGCTGCCGTTGTACCAGGTGAGTCCCGGCCGCGGCCGCACGCCGGCCGTGGAGGCGATGTTGATAAACACGCCACCACCCTGAGCCCTGAAATGCGGCACTACATGTTTCGCGCCCAGGAACAGGCTTTTCACGTTCACCGCGTAAATCCGGTCGAACTCGGCTTCGCTCACTTCCAGCATCGGCTGGTTGCGGTGGGTGGTACCCGCGTTATTGACGAACACGTCGATGCCGCCGTAATGGTCGAGCGTGGTTTTCACCAGGTTGGCGACGTCGGCGTCGCGCGACACGTCACCCCAGACGAACTCCGCAGGCGCGCCGGACTGCTGGATGTCGTGCGCAACTTTCTTACCGGCCTCGACGTTGACGTCGTTGACGATCACATAGGCGCCTTCGGTTGCGAATCGTTTGGCGATGCCTTCGCCGAAGCCCGATGCGGCGCCAGTGACGATTGCAACCTTTTCCTTTAAGCGCATGGCCATAAGCTCTCCTTGCGCAACCCGTTGGCCGCGCGGTGGAATTTTAACCGAATGCGGCGGCTCCCCCAAGTGCCGGCGCTGGCCGCGAGAAAGGCGCGGTTATAATGGCAGCATGAATCTCGACCGCGTAAGCTCCGGGCACGACGTGCCCGACGACTTTAACGTCATCATCGAAATCCCGATGAATGCCGCGCCCATAAAGTACGAGGTCGACAAGGAAACGGGCGCCATGTTTGTCGATCGCTTTATGGCGACCGCCATGCACTACCCCTGCAACTACGGTTACATTCCGAAGACTATTTCCGACGACGGCGATCCGGTCGATGTGCTGGTGATCAGCCCGGTGCCGTTGATCACCGGGGTGGTAGTTCGGTGCCGTCCGATCGGTATGCTTAAAATGACTGACGAAGCCGGCGGCGACGCCAAGGTGCTGGCGGTTCCCATCGACAAGCTCAGCAGCCTGTACCGCAAAATCAAGTCGCCGCGCGATCTGCCCGAACTCTCCACCGCGCAGATTGCGCATTTTTTCCAGCATTACAAAGATCTCGAACCCGGCAAATGGGTGAAAATCCAGGGCTGGGTCGGGCCCGAAGACGCGCGCAAGGAAATCATGGCCGGCATCGCGAGCTACAAAAAGGCCAAAAAGAAGCCTTCGTTCTGACGTGATCGTGGTCCTGATGGGTGTCGCGGGATGCGGCAAGACCACAATCGGCGCCGGCCTGGCAAAGGCGTGCGGCTGGAGGTTTTTCGACGCCGACGATTTTCATCCTGCCGCCAACATCGCAAAAATGTCGCAAGGTCTGGCTCTGGATGACGCTGACCGCGAACCCTGGCTGGCGGCTCTTAACCGGCAATTGTTGTCATGCGCGCGCGGCGGTGAATCCGCGGTGCTGGCTTGCTCGGCGTTAAAGCAGGCCTATCGCGACCGGCTCGCACGCGGCGTCGATGATCTGCAATGGGTTTACCTGCGCGGCGATTTCGCCACCATCCGGCAAAGATTGTTGGAGCGTCCCGGGCATTACATGAAGGCGGGTTTGCTGGAAAGCCAGTTTCAAATCCTGGAGGAGCCTGCGAGCGCGTTGACCGTGGATATTGCCGGGAATCCCGGGGCGATTATTCAACGGCTGCACCTGGCGCTGGGCCCGCGCTAAGGTTGCTGCCGATACGGCACGTGCTCGTTAAGTTCGTCGATATAGCTCGTGATTCCGCTGGTTTCGCTTTCCAGAAAGCGTTCAACTGCGTCGGCGAATTCCGGCTGCCTTAGCCAGTGCGCGGAGTGCGTGGCCACCGGCAGAAAACCGCGCGCGAGCTTGTGTTCGCCCTGCGCGCCGCCTTCGAACAGCGGGATTTTGTTTGCGATACAGAATTCGATGGGCTGGTAATAGCACGCCTCGAAGTGCAGGCAAGAGACAAACTCCAGTGCACCCCAGTAGCGGCCCCACAAAGCCTGCCCGTTATACACGCACAGCGAGACGCCGATTTTTTCGCTGCCGCGCATGGCGAGCGACAGCAACATGTGTTCCGGCATGGCCGCGCCCAGGCGCTGGAAAAATTCCAGGCTGAGGTAGGGCGAGGACATGTGGGCGCGATAGGTGTGGCAATAACAGCGGTAAAAAAATGCCCAGTCCTGCGGCCCGATTTCGGCGCCGCGCAAGCGGCGGAATTCGATTCCCGCTTCACTGACCTTGCGCCGCTCCTGGCGGATTTTTTTGCGCTTGTCGTGGGTGAGGCCCGCGAGGAAATCCTCGAAATCGCCGTAGCCTGCGTTAAACCAGTGAAATTGCACACCGGTACGCATCAGGAATCCCGCGGCCGACAGCAGCTTGGCGTCGTCAGCGTGCGGAAACAGGATGTGCATGGAGGAGGCCGGCTGGGTTTTGGCGTAGCGCTGCAGGTTGTGCGCGAAAGTGAATCGCGCCTGCTCGTCCCGCGCCAGCAGCCGCGCACCGGTCGCCGGGGTGAAGGGGATGGCGCTCAGCAGTTTCGGGTAATAGTCGAGCCCGCTGCGTTCATACGCGTCCGCCCAGGCCCAGTCGAACACGTATTCGCCCCGCGAGTGATATTTAAAATAGAGGGGGAGGGCCGCTGCCAGCGTGTCGCCGTCCCATAGCGTGAGGTAATGCGGCGTCCAGCCTTTTTCAGCGGACGCACAGCGCGTCTCGTGCATGGCGGACAGATACTCCCACGACAGGAAGGGATCGGTCCCCGCCAACGCCCGCCAGTTCCCGGCGCCGATTTCCGCAAGCGAGGTGACGGCTCGCAGCTCGTATACGGTGTCGTGTTGGGGTTCGAAGTCGCCGGGCATAGTGCGGATGATATAGTTACGCGATGCAAGTTTCAGTAACAAAAAAATGATCCGGATCGCCATCGCGCAAATCAATCCCGTGGTCGGGGATATGGACGGCAATGTCCGGCTGATCCTGGCCGCCGCCGGGCAGGCGAAACAACTTGGCGCGGACCTTTTGCTCGCGCCCGAGCTGGCTGTCACCGGCTATCCGCCGGAAGATCTGCTGTTGCGTGACGGGTTTTACCGCGCCGCCGACCGCGCTTTGCATGAACTCGCGGGCAAGCTCGCGGGAATGCCGACGGTGGTCGGCCATCCGCAACTGATAGATGGCCGCCGTTACAACGCGGCGTCGCTGCTGCGCGATGGCAGGGTGGAAACCACGTATCTTAAGCACCATCTGCCGAACTCCGAGGTGTTTGACGAAGAACGCTATTTCAGCGCGGGCAACGAGCCGCGGGTATTCGAGCTAAAGGGTACGCGCTTCGGCATCAATATTTGCGAAGACGTATGGCAGCCGAGCCCGGCGACCCGCGCGCGAGACGCCGGTGCGCAGGTCCTGCTGGTGCCCAACGGTTCGCCCTACCATCTTAACAAGCAGGGCACGCGTTACGACGTGGTGCGCGCACGCATCACCGAGACCGGTTTGCCGGTGGTGTTTTGCAATATGGTCGGCGGCCAGGACGAGTTGGTATTCGACGGCGCCTCGTTCGTGATGGACGGCGCGGGCACCATTACCACGCAACTGGCGAAGTTCGAAAACGCGGTCGCCATCGTGGAATTCGATGGCGCCAAACCCGTGCCCGGTGAAATCGCCGCGCCGCTTTCGCTTGAAGCCGAGGTGTATCGCGCGTTGTGCATGGGCGTCAAGGATTACCTGGGCAAGAACGGTTTTCCCGGCGCCATCCTCGGGCTGTCGGGTGGCGTCGATTCGGCGCTGACGCTGGCAATCGCCTGCGATGCGCTGGGTGCCGGGCAGGTGCGCGCGCTGATGATGCCTTCGCAATATACTGCCGACATCAGCTGGCTGGATTCGCGCGACATGGTAAAGCGCCTGGGCGTGCGCTACGACGAAATCGCCATCCGGCCGCTGTACGAGGCTTTTATCACCTCGCTCGCGCAAGAATTTCGCGGCCGTGCCGCCGACACCACAGAAGAAAATCTGCAGGCGCGCATTCGCGGCACCTTGCTCATGGCGTTGTCGAACAAATACGGCTCCATCGTACTGACCACCGGCAACAAATCCGAAATGGCGGTCGGCTACTCGACGCTATACGGCGACATGGCGGGCGGCTTCGCCGTGATCAAGGATATTGCGAAAACCCTGGTGTACCGGCTGGCGCGCTATCGCAATAGTGTGTCCGAGGTGATTCCCGAGCGAATCCTTACGCGCGCCCCGTCCGCAGAGTTGCGTCCCGACCAGACCGACCAGGACAGTCTGCCGGCTTACGAAGTGCTGGACGCCATCATGGAGGCTTACACCGAGCATAATCTTTCCACCGCCGAAATCGTCGCGCTCGGCCATGAGGAATCCGACGTGAAAAAGGTGGTGCGGCTGATCCGGCTGAACGAATACAAGCGGCGGCAGGCGCCGGTCGGCATCCGTATCACGCCGCGCGCCTTCGGCCGCGACTGGCGGTATCCGATCACTTCGCGCTATACGGACTGAGCCGCGGATTGATCCGCTATCCGGCGCCGATTTCATCTATACTTTGCACACGAGCCGTCTTCGTTCCCGGAGCCCTTATGAAGAAAGTCGAAGCCATAATCAAGCCGTTCAAACTGGACGAAGTGCGCGAGGCGCTGTCCGAAGTCGGCGTCACCGGATTAACGGTGACCGAGGTCAAGGGTTTCGGCCGGCAGAAGGGCCATACCGAGCTTTACCGCGGTGCAGAATATGTGGTCGATTTCCTGCCCAAGGTCAAGGTGGAAATCGTGATCGCCGACGCCAGTGTTGAGCGGGTGCTGGAAGCGATTGTGAAGGCTGCCCGTACCGGCAAAATCGGCGACGGCAAGATATTTGTCACCAACGTCGAGCACGTGGTGCGGATCCGTACCGGCGAATCCAACGAAGCGGCGGTCTGAGCGGGGGTTCAGCTATCAGAAATCAGGGAATATCGCTGTTGATCCAGTGATTTCTTTTCCGCTTTGAGCAATACCACCACCGCGCCGCTGCCACCATCAGGCCGGCGCGCCTGGCAGTAGGCCAGCACTTCATCCTTGCGCGCAAGCCAGCGGCCGAGTTGCGCTTTTAGCACCGGTTCGCGGTTTTTCGAGCGCAGTCCTTTGCCATGGATAATGCGTACGCAGCGCATGCCGTGTTTCAGCGCGCGCGCAACGAAAACCGCGACCGCGGCGTGCGCTTCCGCACGCGTCATGCCGTGAAGGTCGAGCTCGCCTTGCAATACCCATACTCCCCGGCGCAGCTTGCGCAACACGTCGGTACCCAGCCCTTCGCGCAGATAGCGCAATTCCTCGCCGGTTTCGAGACTGCCGTCATCGTCAGCGAGCGGCAGCAGAAGTTCGCCCAGCACCGCGACTTCGTCGCGACGGGTCTGCAGTGGAATCGGGGCCGGGCGTTTGCGCGCAAGCTGGGCGCGCGGTTTCACGCGTAACGGCGTGGCATCCGCGAGTTCTTTGCGGAATAGCTCCAGATCGTCGATGTGCTTGGCGATGTGTTTGGTCTTGCCGGTGCTCACGGTGTTGCTCCACTCCGTTCCACCGCTTTTCTTTCCCCGGGGGTGATGAACCGGGTTGCTTACAAGCTCAATGCAGGCCTTCCAGATAACCTTCGGCGTCCAATGCCGCCATGCAGCCGGTGCCGGCGCTGGTGACGGCTTGCCGGTAGACGTGATCCTGCACGTCGCCGGCTGCAAACACCCCCGGTATATTGGTGGCGGTGGCATCGCCTTCGTTGCCGCCTTTGGTCACGATATAACCGTTCTTCATCTCGAGCTGGCCGTCGAACAACTGGGTGTTGGGCGAATGGCCGATGGCGACAAATACGCCGGTGAGGGCAAGGTTGTCGGTGATCCCGGTGCCGGTGTCTTTGAGGCGCACTCCGGTCACGCCGGATTTGTCGCCCAGCACTTCATCAAGCACCGCGTGCCAGCGGACCTTGACATTGCCGCCGTGGGTTTTCGCCATCAGCCGGTCGATCAGAATCGCCTCGGCGCGAAAGCGGTCGCGCCGGTGGATTACGGTAACGTGGCGCGCGATATTTGACAGGTACAGCGCCTCCTCGACTGCGGTGTTGCCGCCGCCGACCACGCATACGTCCTGGTTCTTGTAAAAAAATCCGTCGCAGGTGGCGCACGCGGATACCCCTTTACCCATGAATGCAGACTCCGACTGCAAGCCCAGGTATTTTGCCGATGCGCCAGTGGCGATAATCAGTGCGTCGCAGGTATAGACCGCCTGGTCGCCCTCCAGCCGCAGCGGCCGTTCGCCGAGTTTTGCCGTATGAATGTGATCGAACACGATTTCAGTGTTAAAGCGCGCCGCGTGCTGCATGAAGCGCTCCATCAGTTCCGGCCCCTGCACCCCCATTGCATCCGCCGGCCAGTTATCGACGTCGGTAGTGGTGGTGAGCTGGCCGCCCTGCGCCAAGCCCGTTATAAGGACCGGGTTGAGATTGGCGCGCGCGGCGTAGACGGCGGCGGTATAACCGGCCGGCCCGGAGCCGAGAATCAACAATCGGGAGTGTTTGGTTGGCTGAGTCATGGGATTGCAGACGGTGGCGTGCGCAAGAATTTGCGTATAATCCACTCGATTATACCGGACGCGTCAAAGCGTCCGTCCGAGACCTCAAAACTACTTCAAAAAATGGATTAATCAACTTAATTACAATGGATTAATCGTTTGTTTCTGTTGCGCATTGCGATATACTCAATGCCGCATTTGGGCCGCCGTATGGAGTTTGGGGACCTGTTTACCTGAATCCGACGCCGTGCACGCATCAACACCAGAAAAATAGGAATCCGGGTAATGCGAGGGACCGTTTCGTGGCTCGTAGGCGTGATGTTTGCGTTCGGCGCGGCACCGACCTTTGCGCAGACCGCCCCCGCTCCCGCTGCGCCGGCGCCTGCTCCCGCCAGTTCCGACTCGCCCAAGTTTGAAATCCGCGAGATCAAGGTCGAAGGCAATACCCTTCTAAAGCAAAGCGTGCTCGACCGGGCATTCGCGCCGTTTCTCGGCGCGGGCCGCGATTTCGGCGATGTGCAAAAAGCGCTGGAAGCCTTGGAACAAGCCTATACCAAGGCCGGTTACGGCGCGATTCAGGTGTCCCTGCCCGAGCAGGAGCTCAACCAGGGTGTGATTACGCTGAAGGTCACCGAATCGAAAATCGCAAAAATAATTTTCGAAGGCAACCGGCTGTTCGACGAAGCCAATATCCGCAATAGCCTGCCGTCACTCAAAGAAGGCGCGGTGCCCAACGTCAAAAAGCTGGGCATCGACTTGCGTCTTGCCAATGAAAGTCCTGCCAAGCAAACGGCGGTCATCCTGCGCAATACCGAGACCGACGGCGAAGTCGATGCCGTGGTGCGCGTTGCAGAGCAGGCGCCGACCAAGTACAGCCTGTCGCTCGACAATACAGGCACCACGCAAACCGGCGACTATCGTTTGGGTCTTGGCCTGCAGAGCTCGAATCTGTTGAATCGCGACCAGGTGCTGACCGCGCAGGTACTGGGTTCGCCGACCGAACTCAGTAAGGTGTTCATCGCGGGTTTTGGCTATCACATTCCGCTTTACCGCACCGGGGATTCGATTGATCTTTCCGGCGGCTATTCGAACGTGAGTTCCGGCGTGGTGCAGGGGCTGTTCAACGTTGCTGGCAAAGGCAGTATCGGCGGCCTGCGCTACAACTTCCAGTTGCCGCGGGTGGGCGAAGTCGAGCAGAAACTTTCGCTGGGCTATGATTACCGCGCGTTCAGAAACAACATCACGCCAATCGGCGGCGGTGACGAGCTGGTGCCCGACATCACGGTGCATCCGGTCAGCCTCGCTTATTCGGGTTTATTGCGGGCGGCAAGCGCGGAAACGACGTTCTATGCGTCTTATTTCCAGAATTTGCCCGGCGGCAACAACGGCGGCAGCGGTGCGTTTGAAGCCTCCCGCGCCGGGGCGCGGCCGGGGTACACGTTGTTCCGTTATGGGTTCAACGTGAACAAGGCATTTCCCAGCGATTGGCAGGCGCGGGTCGCTTTAAACGGTCAGCAAACACGCGACGCGCTGGTGTCGGGCGAGCAATTCGGCCTGGGCGGCGTGGACAATATTCGCGGATTTCAGGAACGCGAAGTGTCGAACGACCGTGGCTACCGCACCAATCTCGAGTTTTATACGCCTGATTTCGGGCCGAAAATCGGCAGCAACTGGCGCGTGCGCAGCGTGGTGTTCTACGATCAGGGCCGGGTCATCCGCAACCATCTGCTTCCCGGCGAAATCGAGTCGATTTCGCTTGGCAGCGTCGGCCTGGGTTTGCGTATGGCGAGGGGCAATAACCTGACCGTACGCCTGGATTATGCGACGGTAATCGACGCCGGCGGCACCGAAAACAAGGATCACACCAAGCTGCACGGCAGCGTGGTTTACGTGTTCTAAGTTTTCCGTTTGTTACAGGGACTGTTGTCCTACAAACGAGCTGCCGTAAGTAATTATTCTTTAATGTGATTTATCTCACGCGCCACCGCCCGCGTCCGACGCGCGGCGCGGAATTCTGCGGTATTTATAGACTATAATCGCGAGGCAAGCAGGTAGGGGCGGCGGCGGGTATTCGCCGGCCGCCCCTCGATCTATTTTTCATCGCGAGGCAAGGTGCGCACAGTCAAACCAAAGGCACAACCAACGTCATTGAGAGCCAGTGCTTTGGCGCTCGCGGTGGCGTCGTGCTTTACCCCTTTGGCTTTGGCGAATCCGATAGGCGGCAGCGTAGTGTCGGGCTCGGCGAGTTTTGCTGGTACGGGGAACACGCTGACGGTGACGAACAGTCCGGGGGCGGTGATCAACTGGGGCGCGTTCTCGATAGGCAAGAACGAGATCACCCAGTTCATCCAGCAGAACGCGACCAGCGCGGTGCTCAACCGGGTGGTGGGAGCCGACCCCTCGCTGATCCTGGGGAGCCTGACCTCGAACGGCCGGGTGTTTTTGATCAACCCCAACGGCATCACCTTCGGCCAGGGCTCGCAAATCGACGTAGGCGGGCTGGTGGCGTCCACCCTCAACCTGTCGAACGCCGACTTTGCCGCAGGGCGCAATAACTTCACCGCGGTAGCGGGCGCGGGCAACATCGTCAACCAGGGCAAGATCAGCACCGGCAACAACGGACAGATTTATCTGGTTGCGCCGAATGTACAGAACACGGGCGTGATGACCGCGCCCAACGGCGACATCCTGCTGGCAGCGGGTAAATCGGCCAACCTGGTGGACGCCAATAACCCGGACATCCAGGTCGAGATCAACGCGCCTGCCAACCAGGCGATAAACGTAGGCAGCCTGATCGGCAAGAACATCGGCATCTACGGCGGATTGATCCAGCATAGCGGCACGATCAGCGCCACCACGGCTGAAATCGGCGCCAACGGCAAGGTGGTGTTCAAGGCGGCGGGCGACATCACGGTGGCGCCGGGGGCGAGCATTACGGCCAATGGCGCGACCGGCGGCAGCATCACGCTGGATGGACAGGGCACGACGCTGGTATCGGGCAACCTGGAAGCCAGGGGGAGCGCGGGCACGGGCGGCAGCATCCAGGTGCTGGGTACCGATGTCGGGATTATCGACAACGCGACCATCAACGCATCCGGCGCCAGCGGCGGCGGCACGGTGCTCGTTGGCGGCGACCTGCATGGTGCGAACGCGGCGGTGCACGACGCGAGCGCGACTTATGTGGGCGCCAACACCAGCATCAGTGCCGATGCGACCAACGCCGGCGATGGCGGCAAGGTCGTCGTCTGGTCGAATGACGTCACGCGTTACTTCGGCAAGATATCCGTTGCCGGCGGCGCGACCTCAGGTAACGGCGGCAATGTCGAAGTATCCGGCGCGCAAAGCCTGGATTTCCAGGGCGCGGTCGATGCGCGTGCGCCGTTCGGCGTCAACGGCTCGCTGCTGCTTGATCCCACCAACATCTTCCTGATTCACGCAGGAGGCGGCGGCACGCTCGACCCCGCGATTGCCGGCAACCAGATTTTATTCGCAGTGGCCGATGCCGGCGGCAACACCCTGTCCGACGGCGCGCTGAACGCCCTGGGCGACGTCAACGTCCTGCTGCAGGCCAAGAACAGCATCACTGTCGGCAATGGTTCCGCGGCGGCGCTTAACCTTACCGCCATCACGGGTGCGCATACGCTGACGCTGCAAGCCGGTGATAGCAGCACAGCAGGCGGCGGCAACGTGAGCTTTTTCGCCGGCTCCAGCGTCACCATGTCGGCGGGCGGCAATCTTTCCATTATTGCCGGCGATTCGACTACGCAGAAAACCGGCGCCGCGACCCTGGGCGCGATCACCACCGGCGGCGGCAACCTATCGGTGGTTGCGCAGCAGGGCATGAGCCTGAACGGTGCGATTTCGACCGGCGCAGGAACGGTGCTGTTGCAGGCCAATCAAGGCGGCGCGGGCGCGGGCAGTTTCAATCAGGTCGCCGGCGGCTCGATAACCACCACCAACGCCGGCGCCAGCGCCGTCAAGATCCAGGTCAATGACGCGGGCGGCACCGGCGGCGTAACACTGAACGACAACATCACGACCGGCGCCGGCGGTACCGTCACCATCGACACCAATTTCGGCACCAGCGCCGGCGGTGGCTCGATCCTGCAACCCGCCGGCACCATTACCGTCGGCAGCGGCGGTTCCTTATCGCTCACCACGCCAACCGGCGGCAGCAGTGCTGTCGGCACCTCAGGCAGCAACATACAGAGCAACTCCGGCGCGGGAACCCTTAACCTGATTCTCGCCGGCGGCTCCGGCGGCGCGTTCGAGACCAACAGCAACGCCGTGTCGCTGGGTGCATCGACCGTGTCCGGCGCGCTGGGCCTTACCGCGGGTGGGGCGATCACCCAAACGGCGGCCGCTACCGTTAGCGGTAACGCGAGCTTCACCGCCGGCGCCAACGCGAGTACGCTGACCCAGGCGAACGCGTTCACCGGTGCGGTGTCGCTTAACAACAGCGGCGCGAACAACGTTTCGCTGACTGACGCAGGCGCGCTGGTGCTGAGCACGAGCAACGTCGGCAGCGGTACCCTGACGGTTGCGGCGGGCGGCAGCATTACGCAGACCGGCGCGATCACGCAGGCGGCGAGCGCGGGAGCCGCGTCGTTTGGCGTCACCGCCGCGACCTCCGACATTACATTGTCGCAGGCCAACGATTTCAGCGGCACCTTTACGGTGGGCGGCACCGCGGCCGATTTGCGTGACCTGAGCCTGCGTAATATCGACGCG
>Ga0206870_1199_pt1 | contig 13173 bp, 12 predicted proteins | sample Alteio_BWOrgCont_36_FD_152620 | JGI IMG/M metagenome (GOLD analysis project Ga0206870, IMG submission 152620) | Enriched cells from forest soil in Barre Woods Harvard Forest LTER site, Petersham, Massachusetts, United States -... | ecosystem: Environmental > Terrestrial > Soil > Temperate forest >... | reverse complement strand
ATAGGTAACCACATCTTGCGCATAGCAGCCAGCTCTCGGATTGAGCCCGATTCACCGGCAACCCGGAAGTAACGGAGTGGGTCCGCGAAACTACTGGGATGGTCCGACGCCTAAGCCCCTGGAGGTGTAGAGGTGAGTACAGGAGGTGTTCCATGGAGATTCGCACCATCGGTATTGATCTGGGAAAGACGGTCTTTCACCTTGTAGGTCTGAACGCACGGGGTGAAGTCGTGGTTCGCAAGAAGTGCTCGCGGACTCAGCTTCTGCGCTTTACATCGAAGCTTCGCGAGTGCCTGATCGGCATGGAGGCCTGCGGAGGATCTCATTTTCTGGGCCGCGCTCTGCGCGAACAAGGGCATGACGTGCGCCTGATGCCGGCACAGTATGTGAAGCCGTACGTGAAGACCAACAAGAATGACTACATCGATGCCGAAGCCATCGCCGAAGCTGTCACCCGTCCCACCATGCGCTTTGTGCCGATCAAGACTGACGATCAGCTCGATCTGCAATCGCTGTACCGAATACGGGAACGGTGGGTGAAGGGCCGCACTGCGGTGATCGTTGCCACCCTCTTTCCTATCCTTATTAATAGCTTCACCGACTGTATTCGCTTTCTGCAGTCCCTGAGGGCTCGTCGCGCCATACTTGCTGCCGAAAACCTCTTTCTTCGCAAGCAGTTGGCCTTTTATCAAGAACATCGGATTCGGCGCCGCCGCTTGACCGCCACGGCTCGTTTCAGCCTGCTGTTTTGGTCGCGGTTCTGCGATTGGAGGAATGCTCTGGTCATCGTCAAACCAGAAACCCTGATCGGCTGGCACCACAAGGGGTTCAAGCTCTTCTGGAAGTGGCAGTCTCGACCACGGCGGCCCGCATTCCCGTCCGCCTTCGTCATCTGATTGCCGAGATGGTTCGGGAGAATCCAACCGGGGGACAAGCACGCATCGCCAACGAGCTGTCCTTGAAGCTCGGCATCAAAGTTTCTCCCCGTACGGTACGAGCCTACTGGCCGAGCCAGATTCCACCCAGTCAGCCAAGGCCAGGGTCGCAATCCTGGCAGACTTTCATTCACAATCCTGCCCAAGCGATCGTCGCCTGTGATTTCATGGTCGCCATCACCGCCCGCTTTCGTGTTCTCTATGTATTGCTGCTGATCGACATCGGATCGCGTCGCATCGTTCACTTCAATGTGACGGAGCATCCCACGGCTGATTGGACCCTGCAACAGTTTCGCGAAGCTATTCCCAGTGATCATGGATATCGCTTTCTCGTTCATGATGGTGACTCGATCTTCTCGAGGGAAGTTGATGAACACTTGCAAGCTTTGGGTTGAAGATTCTACGCACTCCGGTGCAAGCGCCAAATGCCAACGCCTACTGCGAGCGGCTGATTGGAACGGTTCGAAGAGAATGCTTGGACTACGTGATTCCCATCGACGAGCGTCACCTGCGCAGAATCCTTCGCGACTGGGTGGCGCATTACAACCGAGGACGACCACACTCTAGCCTGGGCCCAGGTATTCCCGACTCTCGCAGCTCGCCTCCAGCAAGAAAGTACAGGCGCCACCTCGAGCCATGGGAACAGGTCACTTCGACTTCAGTGTTGGGCGGGCTACATCATGAATATCAAATCAAGCACTCGGCCGCGTGATCTCGGATGCAATTTTTGCGCATCACATGTGGGGCAAAGGTGTTTTCCTTGATACCGATAACAGCATCAGGGGCGCGATCCGGAAGCTGCGTCAGGCGTTGAAGGATGATGCCGACAGACCACGATTCATACAGACAGTTACCGGACAGGGGTATCGCTTCATCGCGCTGGTCACTCCTCCTGAGGAAGAAAACCGGACAGACAAACCCACCCCTGGAGCATTAACCGTCCCTACGAACGGGCAGAATTTCGTGTCGGAGCCCAACGGCTGGTTGCAGACCCGGGGACCGCGCTCGGTGGGGAACAGCAGGATGGAAACGGCGGCGAAATTGCACGTTGCCGAAATTAGTCCCGAAACCAGTCCAGAAATCAGTCACAGACAGAGGAATTGGCATGCCCGCTGTTGGATTCTTGTTGGAGCAGCGTCCTTGCTCGTGCTGGCCGCTGTCACAACGTACATCCTCACCCGGAGCCACCCATCTGATGCAAAGGGTCCAAAAATCACTTCCCTCGCGGTACTGCCGCTGAAAAACCCCTCCGGCGATCCTGCACAGGAATATTTTGCCGGCACGACCGAGGAATTAATCGAACGTCTATCGACGATCCGAGGCCCGCGTGTTATTTCCCGCACATCGGTGATGAAATTCAAGGACACCCGACTCTCGGCCCCGGAAATCGCCAGGAAGCTCGGAGTGGATGCGCTCGTTGAGGGATCCGTGATGCGGGAAGGCAACCGCATTCGCGTTCACGCGCAGTTGATTCGTCCATCGACCGACGAGCACTTCTGGTCAGAGACCTGCGACCGCGATCTCTCGGATGTGCTTGCCCTTCAGAGCGACGTGGCACAAGCGATCGCCGATAAGGTCCAAGTCTCCCTCTCCAGCGAGGAACGTTCTCGACTCGTTGCCGCGCGCCAGGTATCGCCCGAAATCTATCAGAGCTATCTCAAAGGACGGTTCGTGGGCGACAGCAAGGGCGGCGTCGAGAAGAGCATCGCATATTTTGAAGAGGCGATTAAGAAGGACCCAACATTTGCTCCGGCTTACGTCGGCTTGGCCTACGCATACTTCGAACTCGGCACACCAGCCGGCGGGGTTCCTCCCAAGTCAGTGCAACCAAAATTGATCAGCGCTGCACGCAAGGCGCTAGAGCTGGATCCAACGCTTCCTGAACCACACACGCTGCTGGGGCTTGCATACCATAGCCCGTGGGAGTGGAGCAATGCCGAGCGCGAATTCAAGGCGACGGTAGCCGGTCACTAACGGCTGCTCCAAGCATTACCGCGGCCAGCCAATATTCATGCGCACGATAGCAAATGATCAAACAGCGATTGAACCAGGCGGCGCGTGTTCTTCTGAGAAAGTTCTGCGCCGAGGATCCTCTGGGTGACTGCCAGACCATGAGCGAGATTGATGATAACCGTTATGAAGTCATCCGGCTTCAATCTCGAAGTGACTTCAGGAGTTCGCAAGAGATCCCTGACAAGCTCGCTTCCGTCGCGAAGTTGCTGCCGATGCACTTCAACAAAGCTTTGTCGGATACGTTCGCTTCGAAGAGCGCCGACCTCGAATTCAGCGCGAAGCACAATCCAATCATGGTCCGTCATTAAGTCGGCAATGGCGTCTCGTAGTTTCCTCGACCGCTTCTTCCCTGAAGGCTCGTCCTTCAGTAGAGACTGGAAGAAAGTCAGGTGACGCGCCTGTTCCTCATGTATTACAGCGACAAACAGCTCTTCCTTACCGTCGAAGTTGGAATACAGAGCGCCCCGAGAATAACCGGCATCCTCCGCGATCTTCTCCGCCACAGCACCGCCAAGCCCGTAACGCAGAAAGTGCCTTCGGCCTACGGCGATCAATGTGGCACGAGTCTGTGCTTTGCTCTCTTCGCGCGTGAGTCGCTTTCGTGGTTTTGTACCGTTCACAGGCATTTGAATCCTTGGCTCCTCCCGATCGTTGCTGTAGCGATTCATTGACTTCCTATGAGAATCGTTAGACGCGCTCTCAGATGGCGCGAACGTCAGGATCGAAGTTGTGCAATACAATTCTGAACACAATGAACACTCTGCATCCTGATACGAGGATAGCTTATTCTTCCGAAGCCACTGACGCGAAGATAATATCGAGAGTTACATGCCTCAAATCGACGCAACCCGCGTTCGATCTGATCGTTAGATCTATAAACCTTAAGGTCTCTGAAACAATCGAATGACCACAGCCACAGCAATGGCCACGATCGCTATGATTGCGATCACGACATACCATAGGTATGCCATGGGATGTCTTCCAGGTCCTCTTTCATTTTGGTTTTCATGGTGGCTCTTTAGCCACTACACGTAAAGACGGAACTGTCCAGCGAGCGGGGAAATACATCGGTATGACACGCCGGTCCCAGCGAGAAGATCGCAGTAATTCTCAAGGTGCTAAAAATCGAAAAGACAGTCAGAGATGTGCCCATCCCCGGCGTATCAGCATTACGCCCAATCCGACGCAAACGACTGCCGTTACCCGCAACGTCGGCACATATAGCGATCCCAGCCATGCCATGTATGCAGAAAGAGCATCCTGTTCGGGCTTCATACAAATCGCCCAGGTCCCGAAGGCCATGCAGACCAGGCCCAATACGAAACAGATCCACTGCTCGATAACAACAATCGTTGTGGGCTGAGCGCTTTTTCGTTCGTCTCCTCCCTTCTCCCTCACACCCTGTCCGACACTGACAGTGCGCTCGCGGTCGAGGTGTCCAACATCTTCATGAAGAGTGCCGCCGGCGCGATCGTAGCCATGAGTCGGGATATGGCTTTGGGTCGCCAATATTCGGCCTGTGCCTGTGTCAGCCATCATGGGCTCCCTTCACAAGCCCTTCCTATACATACAATACGATTTCAAATACAATGTGTATATGGAATTTTAATACTGGCACTCAGCTTTGCCGGAAAAAGCGCCAAGCGGGAAACGGCTCGCAAGCTGTTCGAGGGGATGGCGGTTGGTTGGGCTCGAGTCATGAATCTGACAACGCTCACTCGGCCGGAGAGGAAAAGCGGATGTCAGATGAAGTCGGGAGCGGCAGGCGATGGAAGCCTAGTGTCAACCCCTGGCTGATCGCGGCCACAGTTGCCCTCGCTGCCTTCATGGAGGTTCTCGATACCTCCATTGCGAATGTCGCGCTTCCCCACATTGCCGGTGATCTCGGAGCCAGCACCGATCAGGGAACCTGGGTTCTCACCAGCTACCTGGTCTCCAACGCGATCATTCTGCCGGTGGGCGCCTGGGCGTCCAGCGTCATCGGCCGCAGAAACTTCTTTCTGCTATGCATCACCATCTTCACCGCCGCAAGCTTTCTTTGCGGCATCGCCCCGTCACTCCCGATCTTGCTCATAGCACGTGTTCTTCAGGGCACCGGAGGTGGCGGCCTCCAGCCTATGGCGCAGGCCATCATGGCAGATTCCTTCGACGAAAAGAAGCGTGGTCAGGCCTTCGCGCTCTATGGTCTCGTGGCAGTGCTTGCGCCGTCCCTCGGACCGACAATCGGCGGTTGGATCACCGACAACTACTCGTGGCGATGGATCTTCTATATCAATCTGCCCGTCGGGATCCTCGCGTTCTTCTTGGTCAGTCGCCTCGTTCAGGATCCGCCCTGGATCAAAGCAGATCGCGCCAACCTTAGAAAGCTCGATTATATTGGCCTCGGATTGCTGACAGTCGCCATGGGAGGCATGCAGATTATGCTCGACAAAGGCGAAGAGAACGATTGGTTTGCCTCCACTTTCATCCGCATCTCCTGCTTCCTGTTCGTCGCGGGTATGCTTGGCCTGATCTGGTGGCAGTGGCAGGCCAAGAATCCCATCATGAATCTGCGGCTATTCAAGTACAAGAACTTCGCCATCTGCTGTTTTCTCATGATTCTGGTCGGTGGCGTCCTGAATGCCGCAACCGTACTTGAGCCGCAGTTCCTGCAACAGCTGATGGGTTACACGGCAACCCGCGCCGGAGAGGCACTCGCGGGCGGAGGACTTGCCCTGCTCGTCATTATGCCCCTTGGAGGAATAGCTACCGGCAGGTTTCCGGCGAGAAATATGGCTGCGTTTGGCTTCGCTTGCTTCGCCGGCGCTTTCTATTACACCTCCACGCATTTCACGCTTACCATGACCTTTGGTTTTGCCGCGTGGTTGCGAATTCTTCAGATGTTCGCGATTCCTTTCGCCTTCATTGCCATCACCACCGCGGCATATGTCGGACTTCCGAAAGAAGCGAGCAATCAGGTCTCCGGGATCATCAACTTTGTTCGCAACGTAGGCGGCAGCATCTTCATTGCGACCACTGGAGCGATCGTCACCAATCGTTCTCTCGTCCACCAGGCGCGCCTGCAGGAATCAATGCAGCCCGGCAATCTGGCCTATGTCAACCAGGTCGACGCGCTTACCTCTTACTTCGGTGGTACCGGCGGAGGTCCGGGCCCCGGCCACATGGCACGAGCTGCCATTTACCAACAGCTCAATCAGCAGGCGGCTGCGATGGCTTATCAGGACATCTACCGGTTGCTCGGTTGGATGGCGATGGGCATGGTGGTGTGCGCCTTCATTCTGAGCAAGAACAAGCCCGGACAGGGCTCCTCCGCGGGAGAAGCTATGCATTAGCATATATGTCCACAATCAGGCCAGTACTGTCGGACGGAATTGTATTTCTAAGCCTTGGCCAAGATTTACAGGGACAAGGACGGGGCGCTCATCCGAACTTCGCCATTTCAGAATCCCGCAGCCGCTCTTCCACTCATAGAATTGCTAAGCCCGCAGGCCGCGCTCATTGCAAAACGCCGCCACGCTTTGACTCTGTTGGGAGACCCATCCACGCCACTTCGTCCACGCTTCCTCTGCCGAGATCGGCAGAAAGAGCAACGGCGGGGCGGGGGTCGAGTTTAGCGGGAGAGGGAGACACCTAGTTGGCGCATGGTTTGACGGAGCCAGGTGTGGGCTGCGTCAGTGTTAACGCGTGGGTGCCAGGTCATGACGTAGCGGAAGCCGCTGACTTCGGGAGGGGGCTTGAGGAAGCGTATGGCGGGATTGGGCGTTGCTCCCTCAACGAAGCGGCGCGGTACCGTGGCGATGTAGTGTGTGCCCGGAACGCAGCGGATGGCGGCCTCGTGGTAGGGGAGCTGCATGGCGATTTTTCGCTTATACCCTTTAGCAGCGAGAGGCTTGTCGGGCACCACCTGGATGCCGGACTGGATGGCGATGCTGAGGTGTTCCGCCTTGATGTACTGGCCGATGGTGAGAGTGCGCTTGTAGGGACTCTTTGCATCCACGGCGCAAAGAAAATCCTCGTTGTAGATCATCTGGCTCTGCAGGGGCGGCGGGACGTCGACAATGCTGGCCGCCATGGCGAGATCGATTCCACCGTGCGCGAGCTGGTGGTAGACGCCGGGGTGCCAGGGCAGGAAGTCGATGCGGACCTTCTTTGCGCTGGCCAAGACATTGCGACAAAGCAGAGGCGCAAGGACGGCGGCGGCGTTGTCGGTCGCGGCGATGCGGAAGGTGGCCTGTTCGATGGCCGGATCGAAGCTGGAACCACTGAGGAGGCGATCAAGCTTGGGTAGCATGACTTCGAGTTCGCCGAGCAGGCGCTGGCCTTGCGGGGTGAGCTCGTAGCCAGATGCAGCGCGTATGAGGAGGTCATCGTGGAACATGTCACGAAGACGCTGCAGGGCTCGACTGACAGCCGGTTGGCTAAGGAGCAGGCGCTCGGCCGCGCGGGAAACGTGGCGCTCTTCGGCGAGAACGGCGAAGACGATGAGGAGGTTGAGATCAGCCTGCCGAAGCTGCGTTATACGCATATTGAATATTACCATTATGCATTGGATTTATGTCCGATGCAGGCGCATGCTCTTGTCATAGACGGCTTCACAAGAAGGAAACAAAGCGAAGCCGGGAGGAGCGAATCATGGCAAAGACAGCGATTGTTACAGGTGCTTCGCGCGGAATTGGACTAGCGATTGCGAAGCGGCTGGCCGCGGATGGATTTGCGGTGGTGGTGAACTATGCAGGCGGCAGCAAGGCTGCGCAGGTGGTGGTGGACGAGATTCGCCATGCAGACGGCGAAGCTCTGGTGCTGCAGGCGGATATCAGCAATCCCCAACAGGTGAAGCAGATGTTCGAGAAGACGATTGAGGCATATGGCCATATCGATGTCGTGGTAAACAATGCGGGTATCATGGAGAACTCGCTTATCAGTAAGGGCGATGTGGCGAGCTTTGACAGAGTGATTGCGACGAATCTGCGCGGAACGTTTGTGGTGTTCGCGGAAGCGGCGAGGCATGTGGCGGAGGGCGGACGGCTTATCGGGTTTTCATCGAGTGTCCTAGGGCTGAATCTGCCGACGTATGGCGCCTACATAGCATCGAAGGCCGGTGTTGAGGGACTGGTACGCGTGCTGGCCAACGAGATGCGCGGGCGTAAGGTCACTGTGAATGCGGTAGCGCCGGGACCAGTGGCCACGGAGCTATTTCTGACAGGCAAGACGCCGGAGCAGATCGATCACCTGAGCAAGGTGAATCCCTTGGAAAGACTTGGACAGGTTGAAGACATTGCCAACGTAGTCTCCTTTCTGGCTGGGCCAGATGGCGCTTGGATTAACGGACAGATTCTGCGGGCGAATGGGGGCATGTCGTAAGAGGTAGCAGGGATTAGGGACGAAGCACCGGACCGAGAGTAGAGTTCGCACGTTACGCGAATGTCATCTAACCGGTACTCCCATCGCGTTGACGTGTTTTCTCTAGACGCATAAGAACCATGGTCGCTATGCATTCGCATCGACGTGTCTGCGAGATTGCGCACCGAACATCGTTTCTCGCCGTCCAACTCGGGCTGTGTGACAATCCAAGCGAATCCTTACCGAGGAAATGACCATCTAACATTGGCGAAGCTAAAGATGAGTACTGAGAAAGAAAATGCATTCCGCATCCTCTCTCATCGAGACGGTAAGGTGCAGCCGATGTTCGATGCGGCCCCCATCGGGCCCTTATCTCCTTCGTCATCCCTGCTTGTGGAGCGCCGCGACCTCGAACCGACAAGCTGGCAATCGCATCTTCATAAAGACCAACTGCTCCAATTTTTTATAAAGCCCGCCAATATTGGCTTTTCGTTGAAAGACGCAGCCATTGCCAAGATTCCCATAGCCCCTGGCCAAGCCGTGTTTTGTCCTCGAGGAGAATGGCACAACATCAGCTGGAACGAGAGGATCAGTGTACTTTCGATCAGAATACCGGACTCCGCATTAATGGAAGCGGCACGTGAACGTCTCACCGAAAGATCACTCGAAATCGTCCCGAGGCACGTGGTTACAGACGATCGACTGACCCATTTGTTGTTTGCCCTAGATGCGGAGCGAGCCAGAGGCTATTCGACAGGAAAACTCTTTGTTGATTGCATTGAAAGTGCCTTGGCCAACATACTCTTATCCTCTTTCAACACCTTCGCTCCGAGATCGATTCCTCGCAAAGGGGGCATGGCTCCTCATGTCCTTCGACGTGTTGTTGGATTCATGCACGCAAACATGGACAAACAAATCGGCTTGAAAGACCTCGCTGACTGTGCGGGCCTGAGTTTGTCCTATTTCTCATTTCAATTTCGTGCAAGCACAAACCTGAGCCCCTACCAATACATGCTTCGGCTCCGCATAGAGCGAAGTAAGGAACTGCTTACAGATCCCCGCTTCTCTGTTCTCGACGTCGGATTGGAAGTAGGGTTCCGCAATCAACAGCATTTCGCAACAGTCTTCAGAAACTCCGTGGGCGTCCCGCCTTCCGTGTATCGCACTCAACTATAAGTCCCTCTCACATCAAACCTCTCTTCGCCCTGACCTACTTATCGCGACAGAACCAGGTGATACGGTTTCTCGTCCGACAAGACGCCACTCGTTTGGCCACGAAGAGCAGGTCGAGTTCCATCAACCGTATCTGAACAGCGGCAGCGATTGCGGTGAGAACACGAAGGCCGGTTGTGTTGGCAATTGTGGCCTTGCGACGGCGCTTAGAGATTTCCTCTGGAGCAGATCGCGCCACGTCGCTGAAATTTCCAGATGAATTGAAACGTAACAGATAAAAGCGAATATGGGATACCGTCAGATGGATTCTGATGTTTTTAGGACGAATGGCCAACCCCGCAATCACGACGAGATGTAAGCAAGATTTGTTGGACGCTGAGGATGTTCACGTTGAATAAGGCGAACAAGGGTGCCTCACATCAAAAAGGAGCATTGAGATGAGTTTGAATCATCGAAAGCAAACAGCCGAAGATTACGTGGAGCGCGTTCGTGGGAACCAGCGGAAGCTCAGGAACGGTCTAAAGTCGCAGTACGACTTCATCGTCTGTGGGTCAGGATCCTCCGGATCCGTAGTCGCGCGTCGCCTGGCCGAAAATCCCGACGTCAGCGTGCTCTTGCTCGAAGCAGGCGGCAGCGACGAGGTGCCGAGCGTGACAGAACCGGCTCGCTGGGTTGAAAACCTCGGGAGCGAGCGCGATTGGAAGTTTGTGGGCCAACCCAATCCACACCTCAAAGGACGTTCCATGCCGCTAAGTATGGGCAAGGTGCTGGGAGGGGGATCGAGCATCAATGGCATGGGTTGGGCACGCGGACATAAGAACGATTGGGAGTCCTTCGCATCCGAGTCCGGCGACACAGCCTGGAACTATGCGTCCGTACTCAACATCTATCACCGGATTGAAGATTGGCAGGGCGCACCAGACCCTACGCGTCGCGGAACCGGTGGATTGGTTTTTGTGCAGTCCGCGCCTGACCCGAATCCGATCGCTCCCGCCATGGTAGAAGGAGCGCGTTCCATCGGGATGCCGACCTTCGATAGCAACAACGGCAGTCTGATGGAAGACGGCGGCGGGGCCTCGATTATCGATGTGAATGTACGCGATGGAAAGCGCCTATCCGTTTTTCGAAGTTATGCCTTCCCCTACATGGACCGGCCGAACCTGACTGTGCTCACGCACGCATTGGTTACCAAGCTCACCTTAGAAGGAAAGCGAGCCACTGGTGTAGAGATCGCTCTTGAAGGAAGAATCCAACGCATCACGGCTGGACTCGAGGTTGTCCTGTCGTTGGGCGCGATGCACACGCTAAAGGTGTTGATGCTTTCTGGCATTGGCGATCAGGCTGAGCTAGAACGTCTGGGCATACCGGTCGTCCAGCATCTTCCAGGTGTGGAGCAGAACTTTCAGGATCATTTTGGTATCGGCTGTGTCTGGGAGTATCAGCAACTGCTCGCTCCTCGCAACAATGGAGCCGAGGCAACGTTCTTCTGGAAGAGCAATCCTGGTCTTGACACTCCGGATTTGCAGACCTGCCAGGTGGAAGTTCCGCTGTGCAGCGCCGAGACAGGCGCCAAGTTTAATCCATCGCCAGCTTCTTGGACATTGTATGGAGCTGTCGTACGGCCGAAAAGTCGCGGTCAGATTCGCTTGACGGGGCCCAACCCTGACGACCCTATACAGATCGAGGTCAATACGCTGTCCCACCCGGACGACCTTAAGGCCGCAGTAGCGTGCGTGGAAATTTGCCGCGAGATTGGCAATTCGGCTGCGCTTCGACCCTTCACACAACGCGAAGTCATGCCTGGCAACCTGAGAGGAACTGCACTAGAAGATTTTATTTGCGATGCGGCCTCCACTTACCACCATCAGACGTGTACCGCGAAAATGGGGCGCGATTCGATGTCGGTCGTAGACGGTCAACTTAAGGTCTATGGGATCGAAAACCTTCGCATTGCAGACGGCTCGATCATGCCGCGCGTGACCACCGGCAATACCATGGCTCCCTGCATCATCATCGGCGAACGTGCCGCGGAAGCCTTGCGGAACGAGCACAGGTTCGGATAGGGAGTTCCTCTGGAGTAGATCGCACCACCTTCGTAGAAATTTCCAGATGGAATTGAAACGTAACAGATGAAAGCGAACACGGGATACCGCTAGATGGATTCTGATGTTCTTAGGACGATTAGTGATCACCGCAATTCCGACGAAATGTAAGCAAGATCCGTTGGATGCTGACTGATCTCTTCTAACACCGAGGAACTCTTTCCACGCGTTGCTGAAGCTTATCCAGAGCTTCAGAGTTAGCCAAGCAACCTATTTGGACTTTTGGTTGGAGCTTGTAGGTGTTCGAGATCTTCGGAGCGTGATTGTTGACAACGCGTGGAATCGAGATCGTCAGGAATCAGAAGTGAGCTTGGCGAAGGGCGAAGCGACTCTGGAACAACTGGTTGAGTGGTTTCTTAACTAGTAGCAGGCCTCAGCCGTACGCGGCGGCCCAAGGTTGTATGAGTGGCGTGACTCGTATCCAACGAAGGTGGAATTAGAAGTCTTATGGAAACATTGACAAGACCGGGCGAGCACGCACCCACGAATCCGCCAGCGGTCGCTTTTAGCTCGGTTATGGGTATCTGCGGTCTCGGGCTGTCCTGGCGCGCGGCAGGTCAGGTGCTCGCCGCTCCACGCGCGATTGGCGAGTGGTTGATCGCGGTCGGCGTAATGCTCTTCATCGCCCTCTCCGCCATGTACGGCATCAAAACAGTACGCGATCCGAGCATTGTAGTCGCGGAATTTCGGGATCCTAGGTCCGCCAGCAACTTCGCCTGTATCACGGTCGCGGTCGTGATTGTTGCTGCTGCCATCCTTCCCCACACGCCATCTGCGGCGCTTTTCCTTTGGGCATTAGGCACAGGCGCTCAGCTTGTGCTCTTCCTGACCCTCTTGGGGCGATGGATTGCTGAGCCTACTGAGATTCTGCACGCCACGCCGGCTTGGCTGGTTCCAATCGTCGGTAATGTGACTGCTACCGTGCCGGGGGTGCCACTTGGGTTTCACGAGACGTCCTGGTTTTTACTAGCCGTTGGACTTGTCTCCTGGATCGCCTTCCTGCCGCTGTTGCTTCACCGGCTTATCTTCTGTGAGGACAAGTTGCCGGGGCGTCTCGCCCCGAGCCTAGCGATCTTTGTCGCCTCGCCCGCGGTCGGGTGTCTGTCCTGGCTGCAACTTACGGGCCGCGTGGACGCGGTCTATCGGTTCATCTTGTTCACGGCCCTGTTTTTCGCCCTGCTTGTGCTGCGCATGTGGCAGCTTGCAGTGCGAGCACTTCCTGTATCGGTTGCCTGGTGGGCTTACACCTTTCCCAGTGCCGCGCTCGCTTCTGCTCTGATTCGTTATTGCCAGCATGTTCCAGGGGTTGGCGAGAGACTTCTAGCCTGGGCCGGTCTCGCGTTCACCACGATCGCTGTGGCCGGCGTGGGACTCATTTCATTGAGAAACTGCTTGTCGAGATTGTGGCTTTCGGTCCGGAGCCGACCTGATCATTCGGCAGATCCAGCGAGTTCTCCTCGAACATCTAACGCTGTATCGAGCCAGTGAGGAGATCGTATTCGACCGGCTTTGGGGCAGCTCAAGAAAGGGAAGGTTCCGTACGCTTGTATTTGAACCTGTAGCTGATCGTTCGTGGGTGGATCTGAGAGATTGAGCTTTGCTGTGGAGTT
>Ga0206870_1195_pt1 | contig 13487 bp, 11 predicted proteins | sample Alteio_BWOrgCont_36_FD_152620 | JGI IMG/M metagenome (GOLD analysis project Ga0206870, IMG submission 152620) | Enriched cells from forest soil in Barre Woods Harvard Forest LTER site, Petersham, Massachusetts, United States -... | ecosystem: Environmental > Terrestrial > Soil > Temperate forest >... | reverse complement strand
GAAACCGATGCCGATCTGACCAGCAACTTCGCGGCATTGGGTTATGACCTGAAGGATCTTGATGCACGCCGTTTGCTGTCGATTGAATATGTTTATATCGAACGCAGCGAAATCGAAGAGGCCGGCGATTACAATCTGGACGGCTTATTCATTCGGCTGGGCCAGGCAATCGATGCCATCGGCGCCAAGAGAATCGTGTTGGACACGATTGAAGTGCTGTTTGGCGGACTATCCAATACCGCAATCCTGCGCGCCGAGCTGCGCCGTCTGTTCCGCTGGCTGAAAGAAAAAGGTGTAACTGCGATCGTGACCGGTGAGCGTGGAGAGCGTACCTTGACGCGCTATGGTCTGGAAGAATATGTGGCAGACTGCGTTATCCTCCTGGATCTTCGCGTTGAAGAACAAATCGCCACGCGACGTCTGCGCATCGTCAAATACCGAGGCAGCGACCATGGCGCCAACGAATATCCGTTTCTTATCGATAAACAAGGTATATCGATTCTCCCGATCACTTCTCTGGGACTTGACCATACTGTCTCCAACGAGCGAATTTCGAGCGGCATTCCGCGTCTAGATACCATGCTCAGCGGACAAGGTTACTATCGTGGCAGTTCCATTCTGGTCTCAGGCACGGCCGGATCGGGGAAAAGCAGTGTGTCGGCAAAATTTGTCGACGCGGCATGTGGTCGTGGTGAACGCTGCCTGTTCTTCGCCTTCGAGGAATCGCCACAGCAAATCATCCGCAACATGCTCTCGATTGGCATCGATCTGGCACCGTGGGTTGCACAAGGGCTGCTCCGGTTCCATGCGTCCCGACCCTCGGTGCATGGACTGGAAATGCACTTGGTGACCATGCACAAGCTTATTCTTGAATATGATCCGGTGAACGTCATCGTCGATCCGATTTCGGCCCTGACTGTGGTCGGTTCGGACAAGGAAGCGAAATCGATGCTCACTCGATTGATCGATTTCCTCAAGACCCGCAAGATCACGACCTTGTTGACCGGATTGACACACGTCGGCGACAAGTTGGAGGCGAGTAACGATGAAATTCCCTCGCTGATCGATACCTGGCTCAGTCTGCGCGATATCGAACATCAGGGCGAACGCAATCGCGGCATGTATATTTTGAAGTCGCGCGGCATGGCGCATTCGAACCAGATTCGCGAATTCATATTGAGCGACAAGGGAATCGACCTATTCGACGTCTATCTTGGCCCGCAGGGTGTGTTGACTGGTGCTGCGCGGGTCGGGCAGGAAGCCCTCGACAAATCCAACGCCGTCTCGCGCCAGCACGATATCCAGCGCAAGAAACGCGAATATGAGCACAAGCGACAAGCGCTGGAAGCCAATATTCTTGCCCTGCGCGAAGAGTTTGATACCGCAACTGAAATCATCGAGAGTCTTTCGGAAGAAGAAAAGCAACGCGATGCCGTGATCATCCACGATCGGGCCGATATGGCCAAACTGCGGCGCGCGGATCTTGCCGCTATCTAAGGAGGCATCATGCTTGAATTGATTGCAGGAGCAGGAAAAATGCACACGCAGACTGACATCTCGAATAAAAGATGGATATTGCGCCTTTATGTTGCTGGACAAACGCATAAATCAATCGCGGCGCGCGCCAATTTACATGCCATCTGCGAGCAGCATATGCCCGATAAGTATCATGTTGATGTGATAGATCTTTTGGAAAACCCCGGACTGGCGAAGGACGACCAAATCATTGCCATACCGACCTTGGTACGCAACTTGCCGATTCCCATGAGGAAGATCATAGGTGACCTTTCCAACACGGAACGGGTTCTGAATGGGTTGGATATTTATCCAACCAGCGCGTGATGCGACCTGCGCATCATGCTTCGATGCTGAGATCTGCTACTTGAATGACTAGAAATTGATGAGAGATTGCATGGCCAGTTTCTGTTGCGGGCATTTGGCCAAGAAGAATTGTAATGAACAAGTTGCCTAGCGTTCTTCATTTTCCACTCAATGCGCCAACCGAGATGGATGACTTGCGCGTGCGTTTGCGCGAGGCGGAGGAGACGCTGGACGCCATACGATACGGACGCGTCGATGCGCTGGTGGTATCCAAGGACGACGAGGATAAGGTGTTTACGTTAAAGGGTGCCGAGCACACCTATCGCATGATGGTCGAAGCAATGAACGAGGGGGTGATTACCCTGGCGATCGATGGCACCATACTGTATTGCAATTGCTGCTTCTCCAACATGGTGAGAATACCGTTGGAAGAAATAGCAGGAAAGCTTCTTCAGACACTTGTCGCTCCTTCCGACATCGCGACAATCAACAAAATGCTGCATGGGGTGGAAACACAAAAGGTCGAGATCTATTTGCTCGATGCGCATGGCACTGAGATTCCGGTTTTCTTGTCTCCCAAAATCCTGCAAATGCGCGGCGAACCGACTGTCATTTACATGGTGGCGATGGATTTGACCCTGCATAAGCAGTACGAAGCGAGATTGGAGTATCAAGCCAACTATGATGCTTTGACCGGGTTGGCGAACAGGAATCGTCTTCACGACCGTCTCAAGCTGGCAATTGTGTCTGCGGAACGCTACCGGCATCAGGTCGCCGTGGCTTTTATTGATCTTGATCAATTCAAGTTCATCAACGATAGCCTGGGTCATCACATCGGCGATCAGGTACTTAAAACCGTTGCCGCGCGACTGGAATCATGCATGCGGGTGAATGACACGGTTGCCCGTCAAGGTGGCGACGAATTCGTGGTGGTCATTGACCATTCTGACGAGGCAGTCATTTCCTTGCTGATGCCGAGAATACTTGCCTGCGTTGCTGAACCGATCATGATTAGCGATAGAGAGCTTCAGGTGACTTGCAGTATCGGTTTTAGTGTCTATCCGATCGACGGGACGGACGCCGATACGCTGTTGAAAAACGCCGATGCAGCAATGTACCGCGCTAAAGAGCAAGGGCGCAACAACGTGCAGTTTTATACCGAAGAGCTGAATCAAAAGATACACAAAAGACTTGGTATGGAATCCATGTTGCGGAACGCGCTGGAACGCAATGAGTTCTTGCTGCAATACCAACCGCAAGTCGCCTTGCGAACCGGTTGCGTAGTAGGAGTGGAGGCGTTGATTCGATGGGAGCGCGAACCTGGTAACGTTATTTCACCCGCAGATTTTATCCCGTTGGCGGAAGAGCTTGGGCTGATTGTCCCAATCGGCGAATGGGTGCTTCGAACCGCCTGTAGGCAAATGAAGGCATGGCAAGACGCAGGCTTGCCGAAGATCAGCGTCGCAGTCAATCTGTCGGCGCGGCAATTCCAGCAAAAGGACTTGGTGGAGATGATTGCAGGCGTATTGCGAGATACCAAGTTGGACCCGCGCTATTTGGACATCGAATTGACTGAAAGTATGATGATGCACAACGTCGAGGCGGCGGTCATCATGCTCGGCAAATTGAAGGAGATGGGGGTCAATCTATCGATTGACGATTTCGGCACCGGCTATTCCAGCTTGAATTACTTGAAGCGCTTTACGATTGACGTCCTAAAAATCGATCAATCTTTTGTCAGGGATATCACCAGTGACGCCGCCGATGCTGCGATTGCACGCTCCGTTATCGCGCTGGCGCATAGTTTGAAACTGAAGGTGATAGCGGAGGGTGTGGAAACCGTAGGGCAGTTGAATTATCTTGGCACACATCATTGCGATGTCATACAAGGCTATTACTATAGCAGGCCAATATCGGCGACCGCTTGCGAGCAGTTTCTCTTGCGCGGAAAAAGATTGACGAGATCATTTGGCGGTCGACCAGCGTCCAGGCAATCATTGTTGATTGTCGAAGATGACACCAATATGGCGTCTACGCTGCGGCACCTGCTTCGTCCCGATAATTATCAAATATTTACCGCAAAGACGGCTACTGAAGGTTTCGAAGTATTGGCGCGGCATGATGTTCATGTCGTTATTTGCGGCTATCGGATGATAGGCACGAGCGGCACCGAATTTTTGAGCAGGGTCAAGGATATCTGCCCGAATACGGTCCGTGTCATGCTCTCTGGTTATACCGATTTTGAATCGATCGTCGCGGCCTTCAATCGCGGAGCTATCTACCGCTTTCTTGCAAAGCCCTGGGATGACAATATGTTGCGAAAAAATATCTGCGAGGCGTTTGAACATCATCGGTTATTGCGGAACATAAAACAAGAAGGTGAATTCGAATGGCACCTCCCCGCAATCGATGATTAGACGGCCGGCGCTAGCCTGCAAATGGAAGCGGCACGGTGGAGCTTGGGCAAATCCAGACACACGCTATACCAAACATAAGTTGGCAATCAGGGCATTGCTGGATTGATGTTTTTGCCGGAATTCAACCGACGTCATGTAGCCAAGCGAACTGTGTGGCCGATGTGCATTGTAGTCCAAGCGCCAGGCTTCGATCTTTGTTCTGGCATCTTGCAAAGGTGATGTTGGTCATTGGACGTATAAACTACTCGATCGGCTGGTTCAGCGGAACTTCCTACTGGCCGATGGTATGTAGTTCGATCGATATCCGATAACGGCTATCTAAGAGACTACGCAGGGTCGGCCGCAAAGTCGGAATTTCTTATTTAAATCATGAGGTTAAGGTATTTTTTTTGCAAAAAATCATGATATCGATCTGGATCATTTTAAGAGTCCGCGACGTTTTGGTCGATTCAAACGATGCGACGATCGCCAAGACCAATACGACGCTGGCGCAAAGCCTTGGTTTGCACGTCATTGCCGAAGGCGTGGAAACACAGGAACAACGTGCTTTCCTTGCCAGTGTAGGCTGTCATGCCTATCAAGGGTATTTGTTCAGCAGACCGGTAGCCTTAGCCGGTTTTGAAGAGCTTGCACGTCGCGAGGGCGCGCAATTGGAAATGCAAGTCGCCGGGTAGCGTCAGGGTGCGCGCGTTCGGTAGCAATTGCATCATATGCGCGAGCCAAATCAATTGGAATTTCTTGAGGCCAATTGACATGGCGGTGTCATGTGCATACCAATGGGCAAAAATATACCACACAGGTTTTATGCTCGATTGTGTGTTGGTATTTTGACCTACATCAATCCCCAGGATTTGCTGGTGATGTTTAATACAAATGTCGGAAAAAATAATCACCCACGCCAGCGAGCCGAGAAAATGAATATTTCAATGCCTGTACAGAATGTGGTGCCGAAAATGAATAAGCCGGTCGATCGCGAAAGACGTCGGCAGCGTCTATCGGCAGAAAGTAGAACCGAGCAGATTTTGACGGCAGCACAACAAGAGTTCATTGAAAAAGGATATACAGCGACGCGCATGGATGACATTGCTTTGCGCAGCGGTCTTTCTAAAGGCGGCTTATATGCGCATTTTGAGAGCAAGGATGCGGTGTTTGAAGCCTTAATGCGACGTTCACTTTTGGCACCCGAGTTTTCGGAATTTCCGGGTATTCAGCAAGAGATGAAGGCGCATGCAGTTGCAGAATGGTTGGTGGATGAATTACATGCTTCGCTATTGCAGGAGAAAACTATTGCGATGTTCCGTTTGCTGATAGCTGAAAGCGAGCGCATACCGCATGTCATCGAGCAATGGTATCGGGAAGTTGTTCAAGCGTATATGGATAAGCTACAGACAATTCTGCACAACGTGACAGAGCGACTCGGTTGTTCGGGCAACGTGATTGCCAATGAGCCTTGGCTGGTTTTTGCCCCAGTCATGCATGCAATGGTCATGCAAATGTTGTTGAAAAGCACAGGGATATGCAGTGCAATTGATTACCGCGCTAGCCATACCGCGCTACTGACAGAGTTGTTGACGCCTCGCCAGCCCATCAATTCGATAGAAGGTCATCATCATGGTGCTGTTTTGTAGTTCCGACCCATTGGCATCGGTCACTTGAAAATGTATTGCGTGCCCGATCCCCGACAATTGCCCGTCGCATAGAAGGTCGGCATGCTGAGGAAAGGCCGTTGCCCGATACAACGCAAATTTGATGCTGGACGAACCGGCATTGAGGATCAATAGCGCGTCGTTCATACTTGCCCCGATGCCTTGTTACGGGCCAGCAATAGTGCGATGGTGCATGAATACATGCGCGACAACACCTTGTCCGCCCGGCTGGTCAATATGATGGGAACGCGCGCGCCAAGGGCAATTCCGGCAATTTCCGCGTCTGCAAGATATTCCAACTGTTTGGCCAGCATGTTGCCAGCCTCCAGATCGGGTACGACGAAGATGTCGGCGAAACCGGCCACGGGCGATTCTATTCCCTTGGTCTTGGCGGCCTCGGCGGACACGGCGTTATCGAATGCCAGCGGGCCGTCGAGAATGCCGCCGGTGATCTGTCCGCGATCTGCCATCTTACATAGTGCAGCGGCATCAAGCGTCGATTTGATCGCGGGGGACACCGTTTCCACGGCAGATAGAATGGCAACTTTCGGCTCGGCAATACCCAGCGCATGCACAAGGTCGATTGCATTCTGCACGATATCGACCTTATCCTCCAAAGTAGGATAAATATTGATCGCGGCATCGGTAATGAACAGGGGGCGAGGATAGCGGGGCGCGTCGATGGCGAATACGTGACTCAGGCGGCGTTTGGTACGCAGACCTGTATCGCGATTAACGACTGCGTGCAGTAATTCGTCCGTGTGCAGAGCACCTTTCATCAACGCTTCGACTTTTCCTGAACGTGCCAGTGCAACCGCCTTTTCCGCTGCATCGTCGCTATGCAGAGCATCGACGATTTCGATGCCGGTAAGATCGATGCCGGCAAGGTCTGCCGCCTTGCGGATTTTTGCTTCTGGCCCGACCAAAACAGGAACAATCAGCTTTTCGCGCGCTGCTTCGATCGCACCTTCGAGTGAGTTGTTGTCTACCGGATGCACCACCGCCGTTCTAAGCGGTTCCGTCCCGTGCGTCATTTCTATCAGGCGGCGATAGTCACGGCCTTTTTCGACAAGCTCCACGTGCGGTAGCGTCTTGCGCTCGCGGGATACTTTTTCAATGGGGGCCGCAACTTGTGCTCTTCCTAAAATAACGACTTCGCCGTGCTGATTGGTGACAGTACAATCTAGCGTAATGAGATGTCCTTTTTCGACCTTCTCAATAACTTTTGCCGTCACAGTGACGGTATCATCGATAGCGACTGGATGACGAAAGCTGAGTGATTGATTCAGGTAGATCGTTCCAGGACCGGGGAGTTCAGTGCCAAGCACCGTCGAAATTAAGGCTGCGCCCCACATTCCGTGCGCGATCACCTTATGAAATTTATCGCTGCTGGCGTATTCGGCGTCCACATGAGCGGGGTTGACGTCGCCAGATATCACCGCAAACAGTTCGATATCGGAAGCCGTCAGGGTGCGCGTCAGGCTAGCAGTTTCGCCAATCGCGATTTCATCAAAAGTCCGGTTTTGTATCATGTCCACGTTATAGTCCTGATCCCATTGTATGGTTTTATTTCGCGCATAGAGAATTCTGCGAAATGCTTATGGCTGTAGCTTACAACAGATGCAAACCAACATCGATGTGCTCGATATTGCCCGTCAGCGCATGTGCTCCATCGCTGACCAAGAATGCGGCGACGTTTCCGATATCCTTGAATAATATGCCGACCGTATGACGCATTAATGACGCGCGACCTGGCTGTCGTGCCACCGTGGTCATTTAAAAGCTGACCCGAAGAGAATACGACAACTTAATCGACAATGTTGAATTGCGTTTCGCAGGCCGTGTCAACTTCCAAAGACACGGCCTGTGTTGATGGGTTTAATGCTTGACCGTCATTTGCAATGCTGCCAGCTTGAGCGTGTCTAAATTGTTGATGGTGATTTCGCGCTTGTCCACGTTGAGCCATTCCATCTTTTTGAACTTTGACAGCAGCCGGCTGATGCTTTCTATGGTTAACCCGAGATAGTTGCCGATTTCTTCGCGCGACATACGCAATTGAAAGCTTGTTGCCGAATAACCGCGTACTTTATAACGGGTGGAAAGATTGACCAGGAAGGCCGCAAAACGCTGTTCCGCTTGCATGTTGCCGAGCAGGAGCATTGCGCTTTGGTCGCGCGTGATTTCCTGGCTCATCGTGCGATGAAAATGGCGCATCAAGATAGGAATCTCAGCAAACAATTCTTCCAGGCGATTGAAAGGAATTTCGCACACTTCGCTATCTTCCAATGCAACCGCATAGGAGCTGTGGCGATCGGTGCCAATGCCATCCATGCCGAGCAATTCGCCAGCCATCTGAAAGCCTGTGATTTGCTCGACACCGTCGGTGCTCACTTGATATGTCTTGAAGTGTCCGAGGCGAATTGCAAATACGTTGTTGAACTTGTCGCCCATGTGAAACAGCACATCGCCTTTTGAAACACGGCGGCGAGTCATGATGCGGTCCAGTCTTTGCATATCGCCTTCGGCCAAGCCGGTAGATACGCATATTTCACGCAGCGCGCAGCTTGCGCAGCGGCTTTGGGCTTCAGGCAAGCGAGGCGCGCTGTAATTGCGGATTGCGGTGGCGGTCGCGAATTGGACGGTTTGCATCATGATAGCCTCGCTCATTGGTATGGTTTGGTAAGTGTGAGTAGCTTGATACTGCGATTTCGTTGATGTAAGTATCGTTGATGCGTCGCGACTACACAGTCGGTGTTCATCGAAACATCGTGTACTCAAATACCGGACAAATTTTTGTAGGGGAACCCCTACAAGGAGGCGCAGACGTTGTTAGAGTCTTTTGTTCTTTTTCCGCAAGTCCGCAAGATCGTCCAATGCTGGCGCGATGGCGAGCCCGATTAACATGATGGCAAGAGGGACGGATGCCACATAACCAATGTGCTTGAAGCCGAACGCACCTGTCAGCGCGCCGATAAAGAAGGCGGTGACGAAGGTCGTCAACAATTTAAGGCGGTCAAGGTTAGCGGTGACCGGCGGCAAATGATGGAAATTTGGATCGTTGCGATAAAGGAATTTCCCAATTTCGATGCCGATATCGGTCAACATTCCCGTGACATGAGTGGTTCGGATTTCGGCATTGGATATCTTGGTGATTAATGCATTCTGAAGACCCATCATGAAGCACAGCAGCATGACGGTCGTCGGCACAAACAAGCCTTCTATGCGCGTCAATTGCACGCCCATTAGGCCGAAGCCGAGCAGAAGTACCGCCTCGATCAGCAGCGGAAATGCATATTGCGCATGCATATTGCGTCGGCGGGCATGGTTGACGACGATGGCCGTGCAAGCCGCACCGGCTAGAAAGGAAAACAATGCGCCAAAGCCCGAAAGGACCAGATCGAAAGCACCCAATACCAGATTGTCCGCTACCGACGAAAAAATCCCCGTCATATGCGAGGTATATTGCTTTACCGCCAAAAAGCCGCCCGCATTGATTGCGCCCGCCACAAATGCCAGCACGGTGCCGAGATGCCGATTGCCTTGCGTGCTGCGATCTCTTCCCGTTAACTTGCGCGTGTAGCGTAAGGGCATGGGGCAGTCATCCTTTCCAAACTAGGCGTCAAATGGGCAGGTAACGGACCAATAAAGCGTTCCTTCCAATTCACACAAATGGGCGTGCGGGTGAAAATGCTGTCATGTCGATTCTAGGTTTTGCACCAGTCATTTGTGCTGCCAGCAGTTCGCCGGTTATGGGGCCAAGCGTGAAGCCCTGATGACCGTGCCCGAATGCGCACCACATGCCGTCGACACCTGGCACTGCGCCTATTACCGGTTTCATATCAGGAAAGCAAGGCCGCGCGCCTTTCCATGGCTCCGCATCGATGCGTTCGCCAAGCGGAAAATCGCGTTTGGCGATGGCTTCGGCGGCATGCAGTTGATGCGGCGTTGCGGGAGCATCGACCAATGCCAGCTCGGCTCCGGTTGTCAGGCGTATTCCGGTAGTTGTCGGAACAACGACGTATCCATATTCTGCATCGATGATGGGATGATTCAGCGGACCGCCTTGCGTGGGTGCGTAATGCATGTGATATCCGCGCTTTGGGAAAAGCGGTGGCGCGTAGCCGAAGCGACGCGTCAATGCCACGCTCCACGGGCCGAGTGCAACGACAACCTTGCTGCACTGGATCATCTGCGCGTCTGCCGCGTCGACCTGCCAAGCTTGCGTGCCGATACGTTGAAGAGACATCGCATCGCCTTGCATTACCAGTCCGTCGTGCTCTTCAAAGAGCCTCGCGTACGCTTGTACCAATGCGCCTGGGTCTTTTATCGGAACGGGGTCAAGCCAATGCACGCCACCGATGAAAGCGCTGCTGATAGCAGGTTCGAGCACATGGATAGCAGCTGCGTCGAGCTTCTTCAACCTGATGCCATGCCTTTCACGCCGATCCGCTTTGGCAAGAAATTTTTCCAATTCCGATTCCGTGCGAAATAGCGTGCAAAAACCGTCACCGCCTTTTAGCGCCTCCGCACGCGCCGCAGTGATCAGTTGCTCGTGGGTTTCCAGCGAAAGTGCAATGATCGATTCGTATGCTTTCGCTATTGTTGCGTGAATCTCCGGCGCAGAATTACGATAGTAGGATCGTAACGGACCCAATAGCTGCATGAGCGCACTTGGATGATAACGGACGTCGACACGGCGATTTGTCGCTACAGAAAGAAGAAAGGACAGCTTGCGCGGCAATTCATAAGGTTCAATGGCCTCGCACTGGATGATGCCGGCATTGCCGTACGATGTTTCCAGGCCGGGCGGACGGCGATCAAGCAAGACGACGGATTTTCCTTTCGCTTGTAGATGCAGTGCGCAACTAACCCCTATCATACCCGCACCCAGTACCACAACATCATATTTCATCTTCTTGTGTCCATGTTTAGTCGTTCGGACGCGCAGCGCATGGCGCATCCAATTGCATCGTCTCGTTCCAAATTTGCCTCGTTAGTCGTCCGTCGCATTTTGAATTCATCCCGGCTATCAAGTTCGGCCGCATCGAGGTTGATTTTAACGCAATATGTTATGAGTAATTTTGATGGTTTTTATCGATAATCAAAGAAATCCTTCGCGCGATTACCAAAGGAGAATTGACCACCATATTCCCGATGAATCGTCTAGTCACAGTTGCAGACGACGTACATTTGCAACAGTCGCGCGTACGCATTGGCATCGTCCTTCATTCGTGCTGTAATGAAACTTTGTGCATTTCCGGTGGCCATTGATGACCATATTGCAATTGTTTTTTGTATTTTGTTGATGTCGTGCTTAGCAAGGAAGGACTGTTTATGTCACGTAAATTGCTAGTCACTGTTTGGACTGTCTGTTCACTGTGCTTGACCAGCCGCTGTTGGGCTGATGACATGGACAAGCCAATGGTTTCCGTCGCCGGTTTTGGCACGTTTGGGGTCGTGCATTCCAGCGAAGATCAGGCAGACTTTAGCGAAACCTACTTGCAACCCAATGGAGCTGGTTACACAAGCAATTGGAGCGCCAGCGTCGATAGTCGACTTGGTGTGCAATTCACCGGCAATTTCACGCCGTCATTGTCCGGCATCATCCAGGTCGTCTCGCAGCAGCGCTATGACGACTCGTATGAACCGACGGTTGAATGGGCGAATCTGAAGTATCAGGTGACGCCGGACTTCAGCGTTCGTGTCGGACGCATTGCGCTGCCATCATTTCTGGCGTCTGATTATCGCGACGTCGGCTATGCGATGCCCTGGGTGCGTACGCCGGAGGAAGTGTACGACTTGGTGCCGATCACCAATAGCGACGGTATCGACTTCCGCTATCGTATGCATTTCGGCGATGTTTCCAGCACATGGCAGGCATCCTTCGGCTCAACCAATATCGGTGCGCCTGGCGGGTATTCGGCGACGGTGCGGGCGATACGCGGTATTACCAATACCACCGAATTCGGGTCGGCGACAATACGCGTCAATTATTTGAAGGGCAAGCTCTCTCTGAATAGCGCTGATGCCTTATTCGATGCCTTCAACCAGTTTGGTCCTCCCGGGATGGCGATTACCGATCACTACGATGCCGACGACAAATTGGCATCGTTCGCCAGCGTCGGTGTCAGCTACGACCCCGGGCAATGGTTCTTGATGGGCGAAGTCGGACAAGCGAAAACAAACTCTTTCATTGGTAACGAGACGGGGGCCTATATCAGCGGCGGCTACCGGTTCGGAAAAGTCGCACCCTATGTCACCTTGGCGAAGTTGAATGCAAATAGCAATAGCTCCGATCCCGGATTGTCGACGACAGGCTTGCCGCCACCATTGGCTGCCGAAGTGGGCGCCTTGGATCAAGGGCTTAACGAACTGCTAGGGTCGATTGCCGTGCAAAAAAGCGTATCGATCGGCGTGCGCTGGGACGTGATGAAAAATATTGCACTTAAGGCCGAGTATGAGGCGATTCAGCTTGGGGCCGGATCGCCGGGCAACCTGATCAATACACAGCCGGATTTTTCCGGCGGCGGTCGGGTCAATGTTTTCAGTGTGTTGGTCGACTTCGTTTTTTAGGAGGCTCACATGCGAATCGCAAGAATCGTGTGCTTCAGCCTCCTGGCCATAGGCATGTTGACCACACATGCGCAAGCGGGGGATATTGCCGTCGTCGTTGCATCCAATTCTCCAGTCAATTCGCTTAGTGTCGCGCAGGTATCCGACATCTTCCTTGCCAAATCCGGCACGTTCCCGAACGGTGGTCCGGCAGTGCCGATTGATCAGGCTGATAGCTCGACAATCCGTAACGAGTTTTATTCCAAAGTGACCGGCAAGACGCCGGAATTGCTGAAGGCATATTGGTCAAAAATGATTTTCACGGGTCAGGGTGAGCCCCCCAGGGAGATTGCAGATAGCGAAAAGATCAAGAAGCTGGTGGCGAATAATCCGCGCTATATCGGCTATATTGATAAAGCCAGCGTCGACGCGAGCGTAAAAGTCGTGGCGACTGTGCATTAAGGATGGCAATCTGGTGTCAACGATCTCGCCAGAAACGTCTGTGACCCATCGCCTTGGCGGGCGAGGATGGGCCATTTACGCGCTCGCGGCGCTGATACCGATCCTGCTATTGTTGGTGATATGGGCGGCAGCGTTTTACGTGATTCATCTTGAACAGGTGGCGACTGAGGACGCCGCAGTTCATTCCAGTCAGGAAATTCTCGAAACCTACGATGCGCAAATGGTGCGCAATCTTGGGGCAATCGATCAAACACTCAAGATTGTCAAATTCTCTTTCGAGCTCGAAGGTTCGAAATTTTCCCTGCCTGGCTTGCGTGAAAAAGGCTTATTGCCATCGTCGGTCGTTTTCGACGTGCAGATCGCCAACCAACACGGCGACATTTTGGGCGAGGCTTCGAAAGGGCATCCTGAAAACGTGGCCTACGAGCCTTATTTCCAGACACATGTGCAGTTCGATTCAGGTATGCCCTATGTCGGCAAGGCCAGCAAGAGCAGCGTGACCAATCTATGGGAGTTGCAATTTAGTCGACGTTTGAATTTTCCCGACGGCTCGTTTGCCGGCATTGCGATCCTCACGGTCGATCCTGCC
>Ga0206870_1177_pt2 | contig 13530 bp, 8 predicted proteins | sample Alteio_BWOrgCont_36_FD_152620 | JGI IMG/M metagenome (GOLD analysis project Ga0206870, IMG submission 152620) | Enriched cells from forest soil in Barre Woods Harvard Forest LTER site, Petersham, Massachusetts, United States -... | ecosystem: Environmental > Terrestrial > Soil > Temperate forest > O... | reverse complement strand
ACCCGAACCGAGCACAGCGTTACCGGAGTCTGGCGTCGCGGTAGAGAAACCGAACGACGATTTGGACGGATCGGTACCGGGAGCTCCGAAATTAGTGTGGTTAAGAACGTTGAAGAACTCCAGGCGGAACTGGGCGCTATAGCGTTCTTTCATCTTCCAGATCTTGGAGACCGAAAAATCGACATTCTTATAGCTTGGCCCGACGAAGAAGCCGTGGCCCGCGTCACCGAGGGTTCCGTAAGCGGGAGCGGTCAGAACGCCTGAACCGGACATGAAGCAACCACCGTTAGCCAGCGCGGCGACAGCAAGGGCCTGGAGTTGGGCATTCCCAGCATAGGGCGCCTGAGCATCGGCCAGGCACGTGGCATTAGCCAAGGCAGAAGCCCCCGTCAATTTAGTCGGCGGAGTCGCGTTGTGCGAGAAGGCAGTCGTGGGCCCGACATAGTTCCAATACTGAAAGGAACCGCTGCCTTCCCCGGAGTTAGCGATCTCATTGGTTCCGAGCCAGTCAGTCTTTTGATTATCGGACACGGTATAGTGCAGCCCGGGCTGCAAAGTCAATATCGCGTTCACCGACCAGCCTTCGAGCATTTGTCCCGGCAACTTTTTCCCAGGCAACAGGTAAGTCGGCGAGAAAAGGAAGCGATGTCGAAGGTCGTAAGTGGCGTCTCCGTAGCTTAAGGGCAGATTATTGCTGTCGGGCGGCAAATTGTTAAAGACGATCGTGGACTGGCCATCCAGGATGGAGAGAGTGTGGGAATAGGTGTAGGCAGCGAGAAAACTTAACCCGCGATAGTTCCGCCCTTGCAATGTCGCCTGCAGGGCGTTGTAGTTGGAATAAGCACCCCGGTTCGAAACCTGGTCGATCTGGCTAAGGTAGGGGAACTTGCCCACGTATGGCTGGGCTGCGATTTCGGCCGCCGTATCGGGCGTGCACTTACTGTAGAGTGGTACTGCCGCGGGATTGAGGCACGCGCTAACTGCACTCGTGTTCCAGCCAGTTCCAACGGGCGCCTGGTTAATGTCCCTGAGAATTTCTTCCTGATAACCGTGAGTGCCCACGTACGCTACGTCCACTGTCAAGTTGCTGGCGATGGCCCGCTGGATGTCCAAATTCCACTGGACGGATTTACTTTGACCGTAATTGGGGTCTGTCGCGCCGGTCTGGCATGGTGCGGGAACATAGCCCGCGGGCAGTCCGGGTTCTCCAGCAAATGTGCACGTACTTCCTGTATAGGTAACCCCATTGATTATCACTGGGAAGGCGGTGGTAGGGAATATGAAAATACCTGCCGGTAGGTTGGCCGCGAGCTTCCAGGTTGTAGCGAGCTGGGCGGCGGACAAATTAAACCTCGTGAAGGTGTTGAAGTTGGCTGCCGTTCCGCTGGTATTGACACCAATACTGGGGAAATTCGCCCCGAAGGGGGTGCTTGTAATAACAGCCTCTATGGGGGTGCCGTTTGTAAACATGCCTGCTCCGGCTCGGATCACGGTCTTCCCGTTGCCCCGGACGTCCCAGGCAACGCCCAGACGCGGCAAGAGATATCCCAAACCGGTCTTGTATTCGGACGAAATGGGTGCGCCGGGGCCAACCTGCTGAACCGCTGGTGTGGTGGCCGGATTGACATTAGGGTTAAAGTTGCCGATATCGTTGTAGCGTTCTACAGGGGGTGTGTAGAGCTCGTAGCGCAGGCCCAGGTTCAAGGTCACCCTGGGTTTGATGCGCCAATCATCCTGCATGAATCCGGCGAACAAGTTAGCTCGGACGACGATCTTGGGATTGCCAATGCCAATCGACCCATTGGTTGGGGTTCCCTGCAGGAAGCCTGACAAGCTGGGGAAAAGAAGCGTGCCTTGGGCGTTCGTGAAGTTGTCTGCATCATGAATCTGGTCTACATACTCAACGCCATACTTGAAGGCGTGCTTTCCGCGCAGGTACGAGACACTGTCCACGAGATCGACGTCGCCTGACGGACCGCCGGCGCTCGTCCGAGCGTTAGCCCCGGCGACCCCCGTGAAGGTGCTAAACGTGATGGCCGGCAACCCACCATACAAAGGGTTCGTTACGCCCGTAGGCATGCCGTAGCCGGATGGCCAAGGATTCCCCGGAATCATGTTCCCGTCGCCGATAACGGTCTGGTTCCTGTTGAAAATGTAGCCAGCCCTGAAGTCATTCACTAAGGTGGAATTCGGAGTCCAGGTCCAGTCTCCCGAGTACTGCTGCACGTTGTTGACGCCGCCGGTTGAGTAGATCGGCAGCAGCTGATTAGCGCCGAGGGTATTAGAGAAGGACTTGGAGATATATAGGAAAGCGCTGAAATGATGGTGGGCGGTGGCATAGTCGCCTTTAGCGAGTCCATTGTTGAGCGGCAGATTATTGATCCCGCTCTGGAAAAACGTGGTGCTCGTGCTGTTCACGAACGGGAAGATGTTCTCAACGGCGGCGGACGCGGGGCTTACGACGCAGGTGTTTGGGTTCAGTCCTGCCAATTGCGCGCTAAGTGGGTTAATCTTTGCGGGTCCCAGCGACAGGCACGTATCTACCATACTGTTGCCGACTCCCGCACCCGCGACGGAAGTGGGGGTCGTCGTGGTGCCTGTGTTCCCCGTCGTATCGCGGACCGCCTCGAAGTTTACGAACCAGAAGAGCTTGTCCTTGATAATGGGCCCCCCCGCAGTCGCGCCAAACTGCTCCAGATTTGCCGGGGTGACCTGCCCAGTGAAATAGTTGGCTGAATCCGTGGCGCCGGCATCGCGCCCAAACGCGTAGGCCGTACCGTGAATGCTGTTGGTGCCCGACTTGATCCCAACGCTTACGACCGAGCCGTCCCGGAAGCCATATTCTGCTTTGGGATTGTACTGGGCATTGAACTCCTGGATGGCGTCGATGGGCAGCAGGCTCCCTGAGTCTCCCCCTCGGTAGAACTGGTTCATAATAGTTGAGCCGGTAGTGTTAACGGTTTGGATAATTCCTTCTACCCGGAAGGTATTGTTTTGGAGGCGTCGGCCGTTAGCATTCGCGCTGCCCGTGCCGGCGCCAGGTGTACTAACGGTCCCCGGCCGCAGGTCGAGCAAGCGTTCGAAGTTACGGCCGTTCAGGGGTAGTTCCATAATCGACCGGTTGGTGACGGTGCCGCCCAGTGTGGCATCCGTCGTATTGACCGCCGGGATTTCTCCGGTAACTGTGATCGTCTGAGTCTGCTCGCCGGGCTGCACTACCAAGTCCACACGAATCGTCTGTCCAACCTCAACCAGCACGCCGCTGTGCTCCACAGTGCGGAAACCCTTGGTTTCGGCGCGAACGGTATATGTGCCGGGTGTTACGCTTGCCGCTACATACTGTCCCGCACCGTCCGTGGTCAAGGCACGCGTGATGCCCCTGGCCACATCTACGACTGTCACCATCGCGCCCGCAATGGCGCCCCCGCTTTGATCAAAGACCCCCCCCTGGATAGTGCCTTGGCTGGTTTGCGACAATAGAGGTAGGCACACCAGACAAAACGCGATGATCGCCCCCAGTCTCTGTGCGGCTCTTCGCGCATTGCTCGACAGGCGTCCGTGGAAACTCATAAATGCAGAATTCATGAGCCACATCCTTTCATTGAAACCCTTGGTTTCTGAAGGCACTCCCCCTGAACGTGGGCACGTGGATAGCACTCTTTCAAGCAAAGGTCAATCGGTCCAACGCGGGAAGTAGGGACGTGTGCAGACATCCGTGAAGGTCATCTGCCCGAGCTGACTAGCTGCTTCAGGTATGGCTGGGCGGATCAGGAAATGGTTCCATAACGATTCGAGCAACGAACCTTGATCGCAGAAAAAAGATTTCAGGCTAAAGAAAAGCACTTCCCTCAAGTGCTCGGAGAAGTTGACAGGGCCGACGTCGTTATAGACGGAAGGTGGGATTGTTTGCCGATGGGAAGCGGGCCACATTCCGATAATCCCGTTTATCAGGAGTTACCCCACAGGAATCCGTGCGTGGTCCGTATTTGCGGTAGGCGGTGCTGCTTTAGGAATGGCCTATTACTTGGCGTACAACGTAGCCCGCTACGTGGCAGCCGAAGCTTTCGCCTACGAGTTCGTCAGACACGACCACACACGAGACTTGAACCCGTTGTCACCCTTGTTCGCTATACCGGCCGGTTTGGTTTCGGCCATGATGTTTCGGGCTATCGTATTTCCACGGCAGAAAAATCAGGAACCCCTCAAGGTGGATAACTCCTGATAAGTCCTCTTATCGTCAACTGGCTTTTCCGCCATTCCCAATGACGAAAATCCCGTTTGTCAGGAATTGACGATTCTGGATGATTCCGACCGCGAGCCCCGAACAGGCTCTCTGCAGACTACCGTTTCTCCGGTATTGCACAGGCAAGAATCCGGGCAGGACTATAAATTGTATGCGCTGGGAAGCCTGGTGGCTCCGGTCCACATGTTCTTTGCACAGCTTGGAAAGCGATTGAGCTGATAACCGGTTGAAGCTTGGTGTCGACGCCCAGCATCGGATACACGCAGAAGGAGATCGTCATGAAAGACAAATCACATCAAACGATGCGGGCGGTAGCGATTGATGAATTTGGGGGAATCGAGAAGATGAAGCCGCGGGAACTGCCGGTACCGGAGGTGGCGACGGATGAGGTCCTGATCCGGGTGGATAGCGCCGGGGTCGGTGTATGGGATCCGTTTGAACGCGAGGGCGGGTTCGCTAAAGAGTTCGGCATGCAACCCAGCTTTCCTTATGTGCTGGGGTCGGATGGCGCTGGAACTGTGGAAGAGGTGGGCGATGATGTTCACAATCTTAAGCCCGGCGACCGGGTTTACGGTGTCAATTTCATGAGTCCCAAGGGCGGCTTTTACGCGGAGTATACGGCGATCAAAGCCAAGAATGTGGCGAAGATCCCGTCAGCATTGTCCACACGAGATGCCGGCGTCCTGGCGGTTGATGGCGTCATCGCGCTGGATGGTCTGGATAAGGCGCTACGGCTCAAAGCCGGCGAATCCATTCTGATCCTCGGCGCCAGCGGCGGCGTCGGCCATTTGGCGGTTCAACTGGCCAAGCGCATGAAGGCTCGGGTTCTAGCCGTGGCCTCCGGCCGGGATGGCGTGGAGTTCGCGAAACGGCTGGGCGCCGACAAAGTCATCGACGGGCATCGAGAGGATATTCTCAAAGCGGCGCATGAATTTGCGCCCAAGGGTCTGGATGCCGCTTTGTTGACGGCTGGCGGGAAGGCGGCGGAGCAAGCGATTACGGCGCTGCGAAAAGGCGGCCGGGCCGCTCACCCGGACGGTGTGGACGTTCCTCAGACGCGTGACGACGTGAAGGTCGTGAGCTACACCTACAAGGGTGACCCGCAGGCGTTTGCCAAACTGAATGAATTGATCGATGGGGGGCCGTTTGAAGTTCACATTGCGAAGACCTTTAAGTTAGAAGATGCGGCCAAGGCTCAGCAGGCACTTAACGATCATTACCTCGGCAAGTTGGCTCTGGTTCTGGGCTGATTGGAAGGGCAACTGCGTCCTGGGGACTTTCCTGCATGTGGCGTTTAGGCCTTGCCGGGAAGCCCGTTCTGAAGCGGTCTAGCAGTGCCTGAGAAGTCCGCTTCTCCGAATGTGGCCCGCGGATCGCTCCAAATGCAACATTACGCTACTAGCTAAGCACCGGAGGGTGTCCGCAAGTGGCGTTCTCTACCATGCGGTGCTCCAAAAAACGCAACAGAACAGCCATTCTGTTGTGGTTTAAGTTCTGGGCGCCTCAGAATGCCGGTCGCAGGGTTATTCATATCCGACCCTGAGCGCAACCGCGGACCGGCTCCGAAATGACTCAAGCGGCTCGCGTCGAGCCGCTGGCTTGTGGAATAGGCTATGGCCTTGACCGCCAATGGTCAACGATGCTACAAGCATTGACATTAGTGAAATGAGGCCGTCCGAGTGCGAGATCCTTCCTGTCGCTGCTCGCGGAACAATCTCAAGGACATCCAACGCTTGACGATGTAACGCGCGCGACCGCTCGGCTGCGAGGTCGAACATTTGGGCCGATTTTGTGTGAGGAAAGAGTCTCATCCATGAGGCCGATCGTGATGGGTTTTCTGATGTGTTCGGCGATCCTAGGCGTCGGTTCGTGGGTTCGTCAGCCTCGTACGGCCTCGGCGCTTTTACATGGCGGTATTGCGAGTTCCCAAGGATCTGTCAGCCTCGTCCCGAAACTGCTTCAATTGACGATACCGGACTCAAAATCACCGTTGAAAGTGGCCGGCGCCCAACAAACCCGACAGAAAGAACACATTTTTCAGGGCACTGTGGAGAAGATCGATGCGAACTCTCGGATGTTCACCGTTCGCGGCGAGAATGTACCAGGCTGGATGGCGGCGATGACGATGAATTACCGCATCGATAATGCTGATAAGCTGACCGTTAGAGTTGGCGATCGCATCTCCGCGAAGGTCTACGACGGCGACTTCTCGACACTGTATGACGTTCGCCTCGTTGCCGGAAAGACTGCAGAAGCGAATGACCTGCCACCTGTCAACTACATCTGCGCCACGCCGGGTGAGGAGAATGTTCTTGAGGACAAACCTGGAAAGTGTCCGCAATCCGGCATGCCTCTCGTGCCGATTCGGATTGTTACGGTTTACTCTTGTCTCAAATTCCAGTCGTTCATCCAACAGAATCCTGGTATTTGTCCCGTAGACAAGAGCGAACTCGTGCCGATCACGGCGGCGCTGTACTTCACGTGCACAGGCGAGTCAACCATCCACCAGCTTGAGCCAGGGACGTGCGCCGACGGCAGTGTGCGAATCAAGGGCTACGAACGTCGGCCTCACGGCGACCACAACCCGCGTCACGGCGGGCAGTTCTTCATGGCCGACGACAACTGGCACCACCTTGAGGGCACGTTGGTGCCGGCGAACATCTTCCGCGTGTACTTTTACAATGACATGACCCAGCCGCTCGCAGTGGGCGGCTTTTCCGCCCGGGTCGCCGAGGGCGAGCAGAACGGGACCAATGGTGAAGCGCCCATCGCGCTGAAACCTGGGCGAACAAAGGATGGCAATGCACTCGAGGTGTCGGTGCCCGGCGCGGCGCTGCCGACCTCTTTTACCCTGTGGGTGAAGTTCAAGTCGGACGACAAGGAGCTAGTGTTCAACTTCACGTTCGCCGATTATTCCAAGGAGCCCGTGCCGTCCACCGCTCCCGCGCAGGCGGGCGAACGCGCCCCCAAAGGGCCAGTGTTGTCGACCCGGAACGCGCCGCAAGCAGCGCAGGGAGGGACCAGCGTCATGGTCGATTCTGTCCTGTATCCCACTATTGTTTCTAACGCGATCAGGCCGGAAGAACCCCTGCCCCCAACCACAGCAGGACTGCTCACCGAGTTGGCTAACCGCGCGCAGTTGGTGAAGGCCTTACTCGACGAGGGGAATTTCGGCGGCTTGTGGTACCCCACCCTTCGCGCAAAGGACGTCGCAGTCGCGCTCGAGGAAAACCACGTTAGCGACATAGCGGAAGCTCAGCACCCGAAGATGGCTAGCGCGGTTAAACGATTGACGTTGGCCGCCTGGCAGATCGATGCGGCCGGCGATCTCGGTAACAAGGAACGGCTGCTGCCGTTGTATCGGGATTTTGCTTCCGCGATCGCTGATATAGAGTCAGCTTATGGAACTCAGTAGACGATTCGGCCGTTTGGCCGGAGCCTGCGTCCTTATCGCGTTAGCGATTGTTTTTTTCTTTGCCGTCTCAACGAAGCAGGTCGATGCGCACACTCCAGTGACATCGAAATACAACTACAACAGGGATGTCTTCCCGTTGCTGCAGAATCACTGCGGGCGTTGCCACGTCACAGGTGGGCCAGCTCCGATGTCGCTCATGACCTACGATGCCGCGATGGCCTGGGCCGAATCGATTCGCGACGAGCTTGCCACCGGCCGCATGCCGCCGTGGCCGGTCGATCCAACTAGCCCTCCAGTCGAGGGTGGGCACCCGATCAGCTCGCATGATGTGGATGAGATCATCGTCTGGGCGGCCGGGGGGACGCCCCAGGGTAACCTCGAGGCAAAGCTGCCAGAAGTGACGTTTGACCAGCACTGGCAACTCGGCCCACCTGATCTCAAAATTCAGATGGACACTGAGCATACGGTGGCGCCAAACGTGATCGAGGAGGTCTCCGACTTCTCTTTACCGACCAACCTTACGGATGCGAAATGGGTAAAGGCAGCGGACCTAATGCCCGAGAACGCATCGATCGTGCGCGACGCCGTCATCAGCATCGAGAACGGTCCTGTGCTAGCTCTTTGGGAACCTGGAAATGAGATGACGACCGCGCCGAGCGGTGCGGCCTTCCGGATGGCCTCGGGCTCCAAGGTGCATCTGGAGATTCACTACAAGAAGCACTTCGACCAGGAGGAGAAGGCGCTCTCCGACAGAAGCACTATCGGCCTGTACTTCACCGATCCGCCGCCCTCAGACCGCGAGATGCAGTCGTTAGCAATCACTCCGCCGGGAGCGGCGGGTGACCCAACGGCATCCATGAATTTTGGGGGCGCGCTCCCAAATGCCGGACGCATTGTCGCACTGCGGCCGATGCTAGATCGTGCGTATGAGTCCCTGAATGTCGACGCGATCACGCCATCTGGCATGAGCGTGCCGCTGTTGCGGCTCCACGGCCCGAGGCCACAGTGGTTCCAGCGCTATTGGCTTCAGGAACCGGTGGAACTCGCAAGCGGCAGCAAGATTGTGGTGACAGTCATGCCGCTGCCAGACTATTCAGACGAACCTCCAGCGACCAGGCAGTTCGCACTTCAGGTCGCCCTTGATTACATACCTCTTTAGAGCCGCCTCCGCAAAGCCCGGCATTCGCCGAAGGTTAGTACATCCTGCCGCGAAGCGGCAGATTGTCATTTAGTTCTCTCCAGCTGCCGACTCCGCTCCTCGCTGACCCATTAAACTCCCGATGGGAAAACGATATCGGCTTTTCCACCCATCGTTCTAAGGTGACAATACCGAACCCAGTGTGCAAGAATGCCCCCACTTCTCCGCCGGTGGTCACATTGGCCAAGGTTCGAAAAAAAACAAGATAGATAATGAGGCGCCCATGAACAGCATATCTCTTCAGGTGAATGGACAAGCGCACGTCGTAAATGCCGATTCGGATTGTCCGCTGCTCTACGTTTTGCGGGATGATCTTAAGCTGAATAATCCACGATTTGGCTGCGGTCTAGGACAATGTGGCGCGTGTACGGTGCTGATCAATAATGTCCCCATGCGATCTTGCCAATTGCCTGTATCGTTTGCGGTCGGAAAGCATATCGTGACGCTGGAAGGTCTCGGCACGACTGAGAAGCCTCATCCCATCCAAGCGGCCTTCATCGAGGAGCAAGCATTCCAATGTGGGTACTGTTTGAATGGCTGGCTCATGACTGCAAAGGCCCTTTTGGATCAGAAACCAAATCCGAACGACAGGGATCTGGCGAACGCATTCGACAGTTTGGTCTGCCGGTGCGGTAGCCACATTCGCGTTCTTGCCGCTGTCCGGCGGGCCGCGGAAGAAATGAAGGGGAGGGCTTAGCCGATGAACTCTAAAGCCGGGATTTCCAGACGCGCTTTTGTGAAGAGTGCTAGCGGCCTGATAATCGCTTTCAGCTTGACGGACTCTGCTGTCGCTCCGCAGCTCCTAGGAGCACCTCAAGGCGCGCCGGCCACGAACCGCAAGGCGGCTCAACTGGACGCCTGGCTGCGCGTACAGCCCGACGGTATTGTGCGGGTGTTCACCGGAAAAGTAGACGTTGGAAACGGTCTCCAGACAGCATTCTCTCAGATCGTGGCTGAAGAACTCGATCTCACGCCAGAGCGTATCGTCGTGGTTATGGGAGACACTTCGGTGACCCCAGACCAAGGTGGGACTAGCGCAAGCAGCTCCATTGCGCAAGGGGCGAGGCCGCTGCGCAATGCTGCCGCCACGGCGAAGACGCTGCTGCTGCAGCTCGCTGCTCACCAATTCGGTACATCGACAGATGAGCTCCAGGTTCGAAGCGGAGTCATCAGCGTGAAGGGTGAGCCGTCAAAGAGTGTTTCCTATGGGGACCTTGCTGGATCCATGAATTCGAGCGGGGCGCTGAAAGTTTCAGGCAACGCAGGGGGAATCAATGTGGAAGGTGTGGGCAAACCGAAGGACCCTTCGACCTACACGGTGGTCGGAAAACCTCTGCTTCGTGCGGATCTGTCGGCCAAGATCCTAGGACAGTTCCAATATGTCACGGACGTGCGTGTGGATGGCATGCTGCACGCGCGGGTGATTCGCCCCGCAAGTGTCGGTGCTAAGTTGATTCACGTTGATGGAGACTCGGTAAAACACATTCCGGGCTATGTGAAAACAGTGGTCAAGAACGATTTCGTAGGCGTGGTCGCGGAAAATGAATGGGCTGCGGTCCGATCTGCGAAGGCGCTCAAAGTAACGTGGAGTGCGCCTATACAAGCGTTTCCGGACCAAAAAGATCTATACGACCACCTGCGCTCCGCAACTCCAAAGGCGAGCCGAGAAACCCTGAAACGCGGAGATCCGATCGGGGGGCTGGCAAAGGCGGCGAAAAGAATAGAGGCGAGGTACGATTTCCCATTTCAGTCTCATTCGCCAATGGATCCTGGCTGCGCAGTGGCCGACGTACACATGGACGGATTGACCACCGTGTGGTCCGGTGGGCAGAAGCCGCACTACTTGCAGAAGGGCTATGCAGAACTGCTCGGTGTTCCGCTGGAGAAAGTCCGAGTGATTTGGGTCGAGGATGCCGGCTCTTACGGGCGACCGGGATACGAAGACACCGGCGCGGATGCAGTCCTGCTTTCACAAGCCGTGGGCCGGCCTGTGCGCGTGCAGTGGGCGCGTTCGGACATGACCGCTTGGGGCCGCAAGGGCCCTGCAGTCAGTTTCGATGTTATCGCCGGGCTAGATGAGAAAGGCGGGGTCACGACTGTCCAGTTCACATCCCGAGCCTTCTCGGCTGCGCAGATCCACTTTCTGCCGCAGACCGCCGGGAATTACCTGGCCTCACAGTTGATCGGAATGCCGATTACCGGAGGCTCCGACGAGTTCATTGTCTGGGGAAATAGAGCGGTCGATTATGAGTTCGAAAATCTACAGGCGGTAGCGCACGTCGTAGCCGGGTTCCATGATGGCGGGCCCTCCCCGCTTGGCACCACCCATATGCGGGATCCCAACGGGCCCGCAACAACGTTTGCAGTGGAATCCTTTATGGACGAACTGGCGACGATACTGCAGGCCGACCCGATCCAATTTCGATTCAAGTACATGACGGATGCGAGGGCGAGGGCGGTTCTCACTGCTGCGGCGGAAAAAGCCAGTTGGGATTCTCGCCCGTCCCCGCGGAAGAACCCGGGAACTCAGGAGGTTGTCGCCGGACGTGGTGTCGCCCTTGGCATTCGCAATGGAACATATATCGGAACGGTTGCGGAGGTCGAAGTCGAACGCCGTACTGGGGCGGTACGAGTCACGCGCCTGGTATGCGCGCACGACTGTGGGCTAATCATAAACCCGCAGAGCCTAAGGGGAACAATCGCAGGCAATCTGGTTCAATCGATGAGCCGCACCTTGAAGGAAGAAGTGCTCTTCGACCGTAATAATGTCACGAACGTGGACTGGAAAACGTACCCGGTTGCAAGATGGTCGGACGTTCCGACTGAGGTGGATATTTTGCTCTTGAATCATCCTGAAATTGAGCCGACGGGGGCGGGCGAACCGGCTAGCCGCCCAACCCCGGCCGCGATTGCCAACGCCATCTTCGACGCGACAGGCGTTCGGTTGCGCCAGGTACCCTTCACGCCGGTCAGAGTCAAGGCCGCCCTTTCGAACGCGTAAAGAGAAACGCGAGCTTTTTCAAGCCCGCGTTTCCGCCGTTCTGTATTCGTGAGAAGTTCAGTCTTTGGGTTTTTAGAACAAGTACTTGAACCCAAACTGAATCACCCGTGGATTTACCGAACTAGTGGTAATGGTCCCCAACCCCCCGCCGTTCTGGGCCCGGCTGTTCGCATCGGTGTTGGCGAGAGAATTGAACTGTGGGTGGTTGAAAGTGTTGAAGAATTCGGCACGGAACTGCAGGCTTTGACTTTCGCGAATCTTGGTCGATTTTGCGAGAGACATATCCCAGTTGTCCTGGCCTGGGCCCAAAATATTGCCGAGGCCCATATTGCCGAAGCCAACCCCACCTCCCACCCCGTTGATCGCTCCGATGTTCGAGGGAGGCGCGCACAAGGCTGCCGAGTTTATCCAGCCGTCTCCGCCGTTTAACCCATTGCTTATTCTCTGCGTGGTGCTGCCTGAGGTCGCGAGGTTTGCATAGGTCATTCCCGGGCACAGCTGGGCAGTGCCTGAGGTTTGCCCGAAAACGGTTCCAGCAGAACTGTCGATGATGTCCTGAGGCGCGCCGTCCTGGATCGTGGTAACGCCTGACCAAGACCAGCCCTCCGTCACCTTGCCGAGGAAACCCTTCTGATGCCCCAAGGGCAAGTTCCAAACATAGTTCAGGATCAGGCGCTGCGGCCGGACGAAATATTCCGGCGAATATATTTGTACCATATAGGGGTAAATGTTGATGCCCTGTGGAGCTTGCTCAAAGGCGCGGGCCCAGGTGTAGGCAGCCTGCAACTGCAATCCCTTGGAAAACTGCTTCCGCACCGTCACCTGAAGGCCGTTATATTTGTAATTGCTATTCGTTTGGTACGAACTAGCGGTCGGACTTACCCCCAAGTACGGCACGCGGAGAATCGCATTAGCGGTTGTATTGGTGCTAACACCGGTGACCGCACAACTTACGCAGGGTGTGCCCACCCCCGCCAGTTGCGCTACGTTATAGGGGCTGTTGATAGCCGATGAGTCGCCCGTTGGGCCGCTGGCTGCGCCCGGAGTCGCTTGATGGATCCCGTGCGAGCCTACGTAACCGACCTCCAATATCCAACTTGGCAGAAATTGATACTGAGTATTCAGGTTCCATTGATACACCACCGGAACCGTCATATCCGGGTCCCACGCAACTGGGCTTGTATTCGAACTACATGGCGGCGCAAGGCAGGGAGATACTGGATTCTGGGCTACACTCACTACGGTCGACGGGTCTACCCAGAAAGGAGCGAACCCAGCGTAGCCCGGACCCGCAGAAACGACTCCCGCCGGGAGCGCCCACGGATTATAGAGGCTCGCAGCAGGCGCGCCGGCGGCGCTGGGGGCGTGCAGGGGGCCACCGTTGTAAAAGGCCGCGGTCTGAAAGCCCGTTGGCACGTCATAGAAAAACCCTGCACCGCCGCGCAAGACCAGTCGATTGCTCGAGGTGGGTTGCCAGGCAAACCCGACGCGGGGCGCAAAATCGTCCAAGGGGGCGCCGGACCGTGTGTAATAGGGAACGTTGTTTCGGTAAACGCCTGCCGGGAGAACACCGGTGTAATTGCTGGGCACTGCCCAGCCCGCCAAGCTCTCTCCAGCACCACCCGGATTGGTGACCAGTGGGGCGGCAGCTACAGCGGCCAAGCTGGGCCAGA
>Ga0206870_1193_pt1 | contig 13590 bp, 8 predicted proteins | sample Alteio_BWOrgCont_36_FD_152620 | JGI IMG/M metagenome (GOLD analysis project Ga0206870, IMG submission 152620) | Enriched cells from forest soil in Barre Woods Harvard Forest LTER site, Petersham, Massachusetts, United States -... | ecosystem: Environmental > Terrestrial > Soil > Temperate forest > O... | reverse complement strand
ACAGCGATCACAGAGAGATCGCGAGTGAGGTTGACCTGGCCCTGGATGAACTGCTCGGCGGTGGAGTTGATATTGGTGGCGTAGGTCAGCGTGGCATTCTTGGCAACCTGCTGCTCGACAGTGATGCGTGCCGAGGAGTTGCCGGTTCCGGTGACGTAGTTGGGATCGATCTTGACGCTGCCGCCGCCGAAGAGCTTTTCTATCCGGCTGCTGACGGTCGCGTTCAGCGCGCCGCCGAGCAAGGCATCCGCCGTCGAGTTCACGCCGGCCTGCTGTTGCTGCATGGAGTAGATCTGCTGCTCTTCCTGAGTACGGCCCACGGCAAGGAGGGCGAAGATGTCCTGCTCGGAGAGAGGCGGCTCGGAGCGGAAAGTCGGCTGGAGTTTTGAGGAGGTGCCGTTGAGGCCGATGGTGATGTCGTAGTCCTCGACATGGGCGGTGGCGGTGAGGTCGATCAGGGGCTCGATGCGTACAGGGTTGCTGAAATAAATGTCGCCGCGCTGCAGTTCATATTTGGTGCCAGCAAAGCTGGCGCTGCCCTCGGTAATGGCGATGTGACCGAGTAACGATGGCTGGGCGAGCGTGCCGCGAAGTCGCAGGTCGACGTCGCCGGCGAGTTTGGCATAGGAGTTCTGGAAGTCGAGCTGAGGGGCGGAGACGATGTGAATATCGAGCCGCAGGTGGCTCGAGGGCGCGTTCGGATCAGGGGGCAGAGAGACGGTGCCTGCTGAAGAGGTGAGCGCGGCCAGGTCAAGGTCGCCACCAATGACGAATCGCGTGATGGTGACATTGCCGCTCAGCAGCAGCGCACTCTGCGTCCCCTGCAGGCGTAGCTTGGCGTCGGCCATGGAGCTCACGCCCTGCGGATAGCGAATGCGGACGTCTTTGGCAGTCGCAGTAAGGTCTCCATACAAGCCTTGCTGGTAGGTGACGAAACCGCCGAGCTGGAGTTTGCCTCCTCCGCTGACCGCCGTGAGGCTCTTCACGTCCAGCCTGTCCTGGTCGAATTGCAGGGTGCCGGTCATCTGGCTCAAGCCGTTGGGAAAGTCCTGAAGGGCCATGGCAACGTTGGTGAATTTGACTTGCCCGGTCAGACTGGGGCGCTGGAAAGTGCCTACCGCGTCGACGTTAAAGTCGACGTGGCCGGAGGCGGTGATATCGCTGTCCAGCGTCTGGGCGAGCTTCATGTTGATGGAACCGCGACCGTGCAGGTCGAGGTCACGGGAGCCTGCGAAGAGGCCTATCGAGCCCTGCGCATGAAGGTCTGTGTCGTCGCCGACGACGTGGAACGGATCGAGATGCAGACGGCCGTTCATAAGCGTCGCGTGCAGGGGGCCTTCGGTCTTCAGCGGCACATTGGCCAGAGAGAGGGAGAACTGGTCGATTGTGGCGTCGCCGCCTAGGTTTCGCGGCTGCTTCAGGGGGCCCGCAACGTTGATTGCACCCGCGATCGAGGAGTGGGCGCGCACGCCAAGAACATTGAAGGTCTGCAGAAGCGGTTCGACGTCAAGATTGGATACGGTGACATGGCCCTTTGCCTGGTAGTCTCCGCTCAGCTGAACCTGTCCGTTGCCCTGGAAGACAGCGTTGGTCATATGGCCGTTCATATCCAACAGGAGCTGGTCGGACTGGGTATGGACGTTGACGTCGATGAAGCCGGTAGAGGCCTCGGCCAGATTCAGGTGTGTCAGATGGAGTTTCGCTTCGAGGTTCGGCTCCTTGACCGTGCCGTTGCCGTGCGCTTCGAACGCCAACAGACCTGATATCGGATACTTGGTGTTTTGCAGCGTTTTGAAGCGGGCCAGGTCGAAGTCCGTGCCCTGCGCAGTGAAGTGGGCCATTTCTGTCGACAAGTTGTAGCCGCCCTCGCCCTGCACCTTACCGCCGTCCTGAAGGTAGACGAGATGGGTGGCGACGATCTCGCGGACGGCAAAGCGGAGGTCGGTGTTGAGGCTACGGTACGGCTCGCCGTAGATATCTCCGCCCTGCACCGCAAGATGGCCGCCTCCGCTCAGGTTATCGAACTGGCCGGAGGCATGGAGGTCCAGGTTCACAGTGCCGGTCACCGGCAACGATTGACCCACTGTTTGGAGTATGTCGGAGAGGGCAGCGCTGCGGATACTGGCGTCGAGACTGAGGGCGGAATCCTCGTCGAAGGCGAGCTGGTGGTGGGTGAGCTGATGGGCGTGAAGCGTGCCGGAGGCGTGAATCGTGCTCGCGCCGTGCACCAGCGATGCCTGATGCACGGAGATAAGTTCAGGAGCGTACTCGGCGTCGGCCTCCAACGAGTCCCAGTGGATGGTGTGTTCGGTGGCAGTCGCGGCCGGGCCCACGTTATGGTTAGCCGGCTGCACTATCGGCTGCGCACTTGCGGGTTGCGCCAGTGGCGCCAGTTGCGGCGTGCTGTAGACCACATCGAAATTTGTTGCGGTGAGATGGCCCCTCACGTCGGGAGTGAGAATGCTGCGTGTGACCGTTCCGTGGAAGGCGGCCTGGCCATGCAGCGCGATGGGAATTGCCTGCACTCCCGTCTTGCCCTGGGCGGCAAGACCGAGGGTTTTAAGCGTGCGGTCGAACTCAGCGAGCTTGCTGGTGGTAAGTTCCACGTTCACCTGTGAGGCCCGGGTGAGCGGATATACACCGAGCGCGCCATTCACCTGGATTTGCATTCCGGGAGTCTGCGCGGTGAAGCTGCGGATGTTCACGGTGCCGCTGCCGTTCATGTACTGCGCGTCCACGGTGCCATTGAGGGGAACTTCTCCAGGCCGAGGCTGCTGCGGGGCGGTGAGAGCCAGTTTCGCATCCATCACGAAATTGGATGAATCGCCCTTCCAGTCCAGATTGACGGCACCGTTGGCGAAGGTGGCGAAGCCGAGGTTGGCGTCGCGAGGTGGCGCGACGATGGACATGATCGAGGCCACGGTCATGTCGCTGATATGCGCGCGGATCGTTCCCTGCTGCTTGTTGTTGGCCTGGGCTTGGGGCGGACCTCGGCGGCCGGGCGCGGCCTGCGGCTTCTCCGGAACCGGCGGGGCACTGCCGGACCAGTTGACGATGCGCAAAGTTCCGTCGACTGTGCCGCCTTCGGCGAGCTTCGCCTGAGAGTTGGTTAACGTCAGCTCGTTCTCGTTGAGGTGAAGTGCAGTGGTAGCGTTGACTCCGGCCAGGTGGATGGTGCCGGTGTGATAGGCGCCGCCGGTCACTTTGCTCTGGCCATCGACGGTGAAGGTGTTCATGGTTCCCTGCCCGGTCAACTGCAACTCGACGTTACCCTTGTCCAGGCCGGGGATGGAGACGAACGCTTCGACCAAGCGGACGTCGACGCTGCCATTGAGAGAACCCTTCCATTGCGGATCGGCGAAGTTCTGCAGGGCAAGTCGGCCGGCTAGCGTTGAGGGGCCGGTCTGGAGATTGAATGATTGCAGGGTTGCGGCGTTTCTCTCCAACTGAACCTGCAAATCGAGTTTGGAATGAACCGGAGATGACACGCCCCGCTGCGCAGTCAGATCTTCAATGTGAATTGACCCCTGGTAGAGATCCTGGGTGGGATGTCCCAGAGGGGGCGCTACGTACTGCAGCTTGATACCGAGATTGTTAGCCGCCAGATCGAAGGGTGTCGCCTGCTGATCGACGATCGCCAGCCCATTGTTCAACTCGGTGCGATTCACTTGAAGGTCGAAGAGCGTATCGGTGACGGATTTATTGCTCGTGCTTTCGGTTTTGGGGTGAGGCTGGTTGGTCGATCCGTCGGGGTAAACGATGAGATGAATGACCGGATGGTCAGCTTCCAGGTAGTTAAGGCCGACCTTGGTTCGAAAGAAGGAGATGATTTTTACACGGACAAAGAGCCGGTCGATGTGCGCATAGGGGACTTGTCCCGCCGGTTCGAGGCCGTGGATGGTGAGGTTGTCGGCCTCGAATTCGAGGCGCAGCAGACGCCAGCGGAAGGCCCCCAGCTCAACGCGACCTCCGGTAGCTCCCTCAAGAATGGCGATGACTCGCTGACGCACGCGATTTTCAAATTGCGGCGTGCTCGCGTACCACATGACTCCGCCGATGAGTAGCGCGCCGAGCGCGAGCAGAACGAAGCCCACCTTCCACCAGTGACGCCATAGAGTGCGCTGCCGACCTGGTGGAGAGGAGACGGGATCAGATGCGGTGCTCACTCGTTAATCCTCGCTGGGCGTGCCGGAGCTTTGGCCGTATGCCGGATCCAGAATCTGCACACTGCCTTCGTCGCGCAGGCTCTTGAGCCAGTCCTGCAGCAATCCGTTTACGTGCTGCTGCAGCAGGACTTCCTGGATGCGCTGCGAAAGTTCGCTGAGCGCGGGCGGCTTCTCGTTCTGGTGCTCGTAAACGGGAACGACCGATTTCTGGTAATAAGCTGCTATCTCATCATTAGTGATGCGAATGCCACTGCGAAAGCGTAAGTCGATGAACTTGAGGATGGTAAGACGCTGCTTCCAGTGGTCAAAGACCTCCTGCTCGGTCAGATCGTGGGCGTCGAGGAATGCTTTCCAACCCTCGTCGGTTGTGCAGTGATATTTTCGGCAGGCCGGCAGGTGGGTGCGCAGGTCCGTCAATGCCTTCTGCACCTCCTCGTTGGAGACCGTGATGCCGAGGCCCTGCTGCAGTTTCATTTGCTGCAGGATGAGCGTGCGGTTAGCGAGGCGGCGAGCGGCGCGCATGGGAGTGTCGGATCCCGGGGCGACCGAAAAGGGTTCGAGTTCGGCGAAACGCTGCTCTTCTTTCACATCGCTCTCGAGGATCACGTCTCCGTTAATGACAGCGATCACGCGATCGAGGACTACAGGCTGCGGAGAAGCAGAAACGGCGGCCGATTGCGCATGCGATCCCATCGGGCCCGCGAGAAGGACCGCAGAGATCGCCGCCAGCGCCATAGTCCGCCTCATCAGAATGCCTGCCCGATGCTGAAGAAGAAGTTGAAGTGTCCGGCCTGTCCAACGTGAGGAGCAATCGGCTGGCCGTTCGGCTGGGTTCCGTAGGTGATGATGACAGGATAGATCGGTGGATTGAGGTTGTAACTGAAATCAAAGCGCAGAGGGCCGATGGGTGTGTGATAGCGCAGACCCAGACCAATCGCGTGGGAGAAGTCGTTGAAGTCACAGAGGCCGGTGGGATTTGTGCTCGAAGCCCGAGTTACCTGCGACTGCGCCTCCTCGTTCAGGATCTTGCAGGTCCAGCTGTGTGGCTGCTTGATTCGAATGGCGCTGGGCCAGATGTCGGAAGAGTTATTGAAAACATTGCCCGCATCGTGGAAGAGCACGAAGCCCACAGCGTTTCCGACATATGGCAACGTGGGATTGGGGAAGCGCAGCTCGGTGCTGTTCACAAATGCGCCCGCGCCGCCGACCGGAAAGCCGGTGAGGGAATCGCGCGGACCGGCGGAGTTGATGGGGAAACCGCGCAACGACTGCGCACCGCCGGCATAGAGCCGCTCGGGCAGCGGGATGTAACGGTACTGGTCTTCACCGAAGGAGCGCTCATATCCGAACCGAGTAGAGCGAGCGAGGACGAAGTTCTTTTTCTTGCCGAGAGAATAGTAGCTGGCATTGGTCAGGTCGAGGCGGTTGAAGTTCGCCTCGGACGCGAAGATATTGTCGGTGACGAACTCCTGCATGCTGGTGTAGGTGCCGGCATGGGCGTCGAGCGGATTCGGGCGGCGGGTATCGCGGATCCAGCTGAAACCCGGGCCGCCCACGCGCACCGGCTCGGAGACGAGCGGGATCTCGTTGGGGGGAAGCTGAACGCTGTTGGGATCGACGACAACCCGGCGATAGGTAAAGAAGTAGATCAGGGTGTTGGGGCGGTTGGGCCGATGCGTCATCCGGACGGTTGCCTCCAGCCGTGAGGCAGCGTAGGTGGTCACGTCCTGCGCATTGGTGTAGCCACCGCTGAGCGAGAAGTCGAGCTTGGGATTGTCAAAAACGTGTGGGCTCGAATAGACGAGGCTTGCATATTGCTCCAGAGTGCCGTAGGCGGTGCGCAGGGTAATGGACTGGTTGCGCCCGCCGAGGTTGATGCGCGACACATCGAACTGCACAAGGGCGCTGCCGCCGGTCTTCGCGTTCGAGCCGCAAGGCTGGGCTGCGCTGGTCGGCGTGTTTGGGCAGTTGCTGGTGGGGTTGCCGGTCTGCACCTGAAAACCCACGCCATAGCCAAGATCCCAGCGCTTGGCTTCAGTAAACTGCAGCAGCACGTTCTTGCGCTCCTGGTCGCCGGCAGGGTTCTGGACCGCGGCGTTGACTTCGTTGAACAGCGTGAGGTCGTACATCTGGCGCTGCATATCAAAGAGCGCCGACTGGTTGAGAGGATCACCGGGGTGGAGAAGAATGTGCGGCTCGATCGTCGATTGCTTGGTGTAACGCAAGCCGGAGACCAGAACCCTGTTGACAAAGGTCTGGTCACCTTCGGCGATGTTGAGAGTAACGTCAACGACCTCATTGTCGCCTGCCTCAGGCCTCTGTTCGATGGCGACATTCGCCTGGCTGAACCCGTGCTCAAGATAGTAAGTGAGGATGGCGTCTCGATCTCCCACAAGATTGGCCGCCGAATATGGCTGGCCCTCCTCGAGGTTAAGCAGTGGCTTCAGTTCGGCTGTAAGAATCTGGCTGTTGCCCTCAACCTGATAGTGGCCGATCTTCTGTTGCGGACCCTGGTCGACCTCGTACTTTACCGAAAGACCCTGGTCCTTGTTCGAGCCCTTGCTCGCCAGATTCTGGACGACCGGCGTCACTTTCACCTGGTTGAATCCATTGCTGCGGTAGAGCGCGGTAATTGCGTTTACATCGGCCTGCATCAGGGCCTGGCTGTAGCTTCCATGGCGCATAAAGAGATTGGCTTTAACGACACTAAGGCGCGGCTGCAGGATGTCAGTGCCGAAGTATTTGTTTCCAGTCACGATCACCGAGTCGACGCTCTGACGCTCGCCGAGCCTTACCTGGTAGTCGATCAGCGTCAGGGCTGGCCCCTCAGTTTTCTGGTGCGTAACCTGCACATCAAAGTAGCCTTCACGCTGGTAGTAGTCGCGGATCCGACGGTCTCCTTCGTTCAGCAGATCCTCGTCCACGGCGCCTTCCTGATAAACAGGAACCAGCGTCTTCACCTTTCCCTTGCTGAGCTTTACGCCATTGACGCGAATGGTCACTACCGGCCCCTGGTCGGCCTGGAAGGCGTAATCCAGCAGATCAAGGTCTTTCTGGAAATTTTTCGATTCCAGGGCGACATTGGCCTCGAGGCGCTGCTGCTTCTGGTAGCTCTTTCTGAGGCGGGACAGGGCGCGGTTCACGGTGTCGTGGCTGACCTTCGATCCCTGCTTCAGCTTCCCCTTTTTGCGAAAGGTATCGGTCGACATTCCAGGGTTGCCGGTGACTTTGACGTCGCCGATGCGCGCCTGCTTCCCGCTGTTCACCACGAAGCGCACGTTGACCTGGCCATCCTTGGTGTCGACGGCGGTATTCGTGGCGATGCTGCCCGTGTAGAAGCCGTTGTCCTGGAGCATCTCCTGCAGATTGGTGCCGGCCTGAGCGAGCTTTGCGTCGGAGAAGGTTGTGCCGGGGTTCAGGCGCGAGGCATGCACCAACTGGCTACTCAGCCGGTCGTTCTTGAGACCCTCCACGGTGATGCGTCCGAGAAACAGAGTGGCACTTCCCTTGAAGATGATCGTCACCGCATCGCCCTGCCGGACACCCTCCACTTCGATGCCTCTGTACAGTCCAGTCGCGAAGAGTCGGCGCAGGCTCTCACGGACGTCCTGGGATTTCAGGGAATGGCCGGCCTGGAGAGGCAGTTGGGCGGGAAGAGGCTCGAGCCGGAGACGATCCACGCCCTCGAACTCCACCGCCTGTACGTTCAGGCCTTCCCAAGCACGGAGGCCGTTGGTAGCGGCCTGGGGAACGGTCGACGGAGGCGCCGCGGCGTTGGAGGGCTTATCCGGCACGGGCGCAGCGTTTGGCTTCGACTGGGCGTGCACGGGCACGGAAGCGCCAGGCGCGATCCAAAGCGCCGCAAAGAGAACGCCCGCCGCACCGCGTCGATAACTCGGTGTTCGATGGCCCCGTGTTCGCGAAAAAACCAATCGGCCCCTCGTCCCTGCGCTTTAGATCGTTCGTTCGGCGCATCCGCTAACCTTGACGACTTCAAGCAGTAGGATGCTGCCAGGAACGCGACGCCACAGGCTGCCGGGATGGGCGGCGTTCCACTGTGACTCCTATACTAAAGACACATAGTAAAGATTGATGGCGACGCTCTCCAAAATCGAATCCGATCCGCTCGAATCTGAGCGGGCATCATCCGACCGTTACTCGCGCCAGGTGCTCTTTGCCGGCATCGGAGAGGCTGGACAGCGAAGGCTGGGTGCAGCACATGTGGCGCTGGTCGGATGCGGCGCGACGGGAGCCGCAGCGGCCAGCCTGCTGGCGCGCGCCGGGGTGGGCACACTGACGATCATCGACCGGGATTTCGTCGAGGAGAGCAATCTGCAGCGGCAGGTGCTGTTCGACGAAGCCGACGCTCGCGAATCGCTGCCCAAAGCCGAGGCGGCGAAGAGGAAGATCGCGCTCTTCAACAGCGAGGTCGCCGTCCACGCGCATATCAAAGACCTGACGCCGGGCAATGTCCACGAATTGCTGGCCGGAGCTGACCTGATCCTCGACGCCACGGACAACTTCGAGACGCGGTACCTGATAAACGACTACGCGGTCGAGCAGGGCAGACCGTGGATTTACTCGGCGGCGGTGGGCGCGTACGCCGTCACCATGAACATCCTGCCCGGAGAAACCGCCTGCCTGGCCTGCATCTTTCCGGAGCCGCCGACGGGTACGGTGGAGACCTGCGATACGGCCGGCATTCTGAATTCGGCGGTGAATCTTGCGGCCTCGCTCGCCGTGACGGAGGCGATCAAGTTTGTGATCGGCGCACGCGACCGGCTGCGGCGAACGCTGCTCTCCTGCGATCTGTGGACGAACGAGTGGTCGGCGGTCTCTTCTGCGCGCCCGCGGGCCGGCTGCGAAGTGTGCCGGGGACGGGATTTCCGGCACCTGCGCGGCGAGGGGCGGCCACATATTACGCTCTGCGGGCGAAATTCGGTGCAGATTCACGAGCACGGACGGCCCCTGGACTTCGGTGAGCTCGAGGCACGGCTGCGGCCGCATGGGCAGGTCCGCTACAACGAGATGCTGCTGCGCTTCGAACGTGGCGAGCAAAAGCTGACTGTCTTTCGGGATGGGCGGGCGATTATTCAGGGGACGACCGATGTGGCCGTAGCCCGCACCCTGTACGCCCGCTATATCGGGTCGTGAAGTGCGATTTTGCCGGGCAACCTTTTGCCGGCTGTTCCCCTCGAATAGTAGATACTGCAAAATCATTCATTTTTGGCCATGACCCCGACTTCGCCCACCACGTTCTCCGCCCCTCGCGATCTCGTGAATCATGGACTTTTCACTTCTGAGGAACATTTGATGAACGCTGGCCCGACCCAACAGAAGCCTGCGAACCAGCATCTGCGACGCAATCCCCCTATTGCCGGCGAGGCTGAAGCCATTGCCGCCGCCCAGGCTGGAGACGAAAAAGCTTTTGAAACCCTGTACGCACTTCATAAACGCCGCGTCTACTCCCTTTGTCTGCGCATGCTCGGCAACGTGGCGGCGGCCGAGGACCTGACGCAGGATGCCTTTCTGCAGCTTTACCGTAAAATCGGCACTTTCCGCGGCGATTCAGCCTTCTCCACCTGGCTGCACCGGCTCGCGGTAAATGTGGTGCTGATGCACCTGCGAAAGAAGGGCCTGCCGCAGATTTCGCTCGAAGAGGCACTGGAGCCGTCGCAGGATGACGGTCCGCGCAAAGACTTTGGAGACCGGGACCTTCAGCTCTCGGGCTCAATCGACCGGGTGACCCTGGAGCGCGCGATTGAGGACCTGCCTCCGGGGTACCGGTTGGTATTTGTCCTTCATGATGTGGAAGGATATGAACATAATGAGATTGCGGACATGCTCTCCTGCTCGATAGGGAACAGCAAGTCTCAGCTTCACAAGGCTCGGATGAAACTGCGCGACCTGCTCCGCACCGGGCAGCGGAAGGAGAGCGCCGTATGACAGACACGGGCCGACCTGAAATCAATATGACTTGTGCCGAATTCCAAGAACGACTGCCGGAACTATTCGAGACGCAAAAGGACTTGAGTGCCGAAGAGCATCTGAAGACCTGCGAAAACTGCACCGCTCTGGTACGCGACCTCGAATACATCGCCCAACAGGCGAAGCTGCTTCTGCCTATTCACGATCCCAGCCCGACCGTCTGGGACAATATCCGGACAGCGATCCGGAGCGAACCGGGTAAAGAAAGCCCAGGGAGATCGTCGGCTCCTTCCGCAGGCAGATAGCAGGCTCCTCCATATAATTGCGTTACAACGCATGAGGACGGACACAAATCTGCCGCTCGCGGTTCGACACATCGTTCTGACCGGTTTTATGGGCGCCGGCAAATCAACCATAGGCGCACTCCTGGCGGAGCGGCTCGGCTGGCGCTTCATGGACACCGACGCCTTTATTGAAGCGCGCACCGGCTCGACCATCGCACAGATCTTCGTCGAACAGGGAGAAGACGCTTTCCGCCTGCTTGAGACGGATGCGGTGCGCGATTGCGCCGGGGCGGAGCGAGTGGTGCTGGCGCTGGGCGGCGGTGCCGTCGAGTCAGGGTCTACGCGCAATGCGCTTGCCGGACTGGACCATGCCTGCGTGGTCTTTCTCGATGCTCCGCTTGACGTGATGGTCGCGCGCTGTGTTACTCAACCAGATGCGTCGGGGCGACCGGTGCTGGCCGATCGCGAGCGACTGGTAAAGCGGCTGGAGGCGCGGCTTCCCCACTACCGGATGGCCCACCTTACGGTCTCGACAACTGACATGACTCCCGAAGCAGTGACGGATTCTATTCTCCAATTTCTTCACAATCAGAGCGCGGCGCTGGCCGCGGAGGCGCGGCAGCGATAACCATGGGGACGGAGGGCGAAACCAAATCGGTGTTCGCGCGGGAGCTGCTTACGCGGGGTGGTCAGCCACTGAGCCCATCAACGCGACGCCAAAGATCGATTCGCGCGAACATCCTCTTCACATTCGCGTTGGCGCTGGGTTTATATACCGCGTGGCACGTACGCGACGTGCTGGAGATCATTTACGTGAGTGCCCTGTTCGCGGTCGTGCTCATGCCGGTCATGCGCGGCATCATGAAGCTCCGCATCGGTAAATGGGGTCCGGGCCGGGGCTCGGCAATCTTCATTCTGTTGCTGGTCGTCGCAGGAGCAGCAAGCCTCTTCTTCTTCGTTGCTCTGCCTCCGGTGATCCGCGACATGCGGCAGTTCGCTGCCGAGGCTCCCACGCGCGGGCCGCAGCTGCTCGCTCGAATCCAACATCTGCCGCTCTCCAGCCATGTTGATATCAGCTCGCTCAACGCCAAATTGCAGGATTTCGCGTCGAATGCTGCGAGTTATCTCTTTCTGTCGATCAAGTCCTGGGCAACTAAGCTGTTCGACATAATCACCGGCGTCATCCTCACGATTTATTTCCTGCTAGAGGGCGACGTCGCCTACTACTGGCTGCTTTCTTTCCTTCCGGTGGACAAACGCAAGCGTCTGGACCAAACTCTGGCCCTGGCTGAAGTTCGCATGGGCAAGTGGCTGCTGGGGCAGGGATCATTGATGCTCGTGCTGGGACTCACCAGCATGATCGTCTTCCTCTTCCTGCACATTCGTTATGCCTATGCCCTGGGCGTCATCATGGGACTCTTCAACCTGATTCCGATTGCCGGTGCGGTGATTTCCATGGCCCTTGTGGTGTTGGTCGCCGCGATCGACTCGTGGGGACGTGTCGCCGGGGTCCTGATTTTTTATGCAATCTATGCCCAGGTCGAGACCTCCTTTCTGACGCCGCGGATCATGAAGCACAGCGTGGATCTGGTGGGCCTCGCCGTGATTATCGCCCTGCTGTTGGGCGGAGCGCTTGCGGGAATCGTCGGCGCCATGGTGGCGGTGCCAACAGCTGTCCTGGTTGCCGTGTTGCTCAACGAATACGCGGTCAAGCCGGAACCGATCATCGCCGAAGCCAAGCCGCTTTCCGAAATTGAGGTCAAGTAACCGCGGTGAAGGCGCTCGCGTTGTTATCATGAAGTGTGAATCCCTCGCCTCAACTGGCCCAGGCAGAGTTCGCTCAGGCGGTAATCGCTGAGCCGGACGTTGCCGCGGCTCCTGAGATAACTGAAGCTCCTGAGATTCCTGAAGCTCCTGCGAAACGGCCTCGACGCATCACCCGCCGCACCGCGCGGAATGCCTCCCATGCCGGGGAGACGGCGTCCCGCATCGCCGACTATCGCGAGCTTTTTAAGGTTCGGGTAACGCTGATGGTAGTGATGACCGCGTGGGCCGGATTTTATCTCGGGTCGATGCAATCGGGGATCAGCAGCGTGCAGCCCGGTCTGATCGAGGCTCTCTTCGGCATTGCGCTGGTTTCGGCCGGATCCGCAGCGCTGAACGAGTGCCTGGAGCGCAAGCACGACGCGAAGATGATCCGCACCGCACGGCGGCCCATGGTCACCGGACGCATTGGCCTGGCTCACGGTATTCTGGCCGGCATGTTGTGCATCGCGGTCGGTTCGATCTGGCTGGTGCGCGAGACGAATCTGGTAACAGGCACGCTGACCCTGGTCACCGCGTTCACCTACGTAGCGGTCTATACGCCGCTGAAGCGCTACACCACGCTGGCAACATTTATCGGGGCATTCCCGGGAGCGATGCCGCCCCTTCTGGGCTGGACCGCCGCGCGCGGACGAATCGAGTGGCCTGCCGTGGCGCTGTTCGCGATCCTGTTCATCTGGCAGTTCCCTCACTTTATGGCGATTGCGTGGCTCTATCGCGAAGACTACGGGCGCGCGGGTATCAGGATGCTGCCTGTCGTGCAACCGGACGGATGGTCGACGGTACTCGAGGCCATCACATATGCGGTGCTGATGATTCCGGCCAGCCTGCTGCCAGTGTATCTGCACGTCGCCGGGCCATACTATGCGGTTGCCGCTTCGATCCTCGGGCTGGTGTACCTCGGCTACACGATTCGGTTCTCCCGCATCACCCGTGCCCGCTCAACGATTGAGTCGAAGATGTACGCGCGCGATCTGCTCAAGGTGAGCGTGATCTATCTGCCGCTGCTGCTCACTGCACTCATGCTCAACGCCAAGGGAAAGTAAGGAATGCAAGCAACGATTCAAGCCAAAGGGCCCGACGCCGGAAGATCGACCGGCGCGACAGTCACGGCTATCATCCTCGCCAGCGCTCTGGCCAGCGCCCTCATTTGCTGGCTCGTGTATTTCCATGCGCCTACCGATGTGGCGGGAACGCATCTGCTGTTTCTGCCGGCGACGAACGCGCTGTTGAACGCGTTGAGCACCGTGGCTTTGCTGTTCGGTTTCGTCTACATCAAGAGACGCGAGATTGTGAAACATCGCGCCTCGATGCTTACGGCATTTTTCTTTTCGGCGATCTTTCTCGTTTCCTATCTCGTTAATTTCACATTGCACGGTGAGACGAGG
>Ga0206870_1192_pt1 | contig 13685 bp, 14 predicted proteins | sample Alteio_BWOrgCont_36_FD_152620 | JGI IMG/M metagenome (GOLD analysis project Ga0206870, IMG submission 152620) | Enriched cells from forest soil in Barre Woods Harvard Forest LTER site, Petersham, Massachusetts, United States -... | ecosystem: Environmental > Terrestrial > Soil > Temperate forest >... | reverse complement strand
CGGCTTGCCTCCAGCTTGCTAACCTCGTACTCGTATAGGAAGTAACGGATGCCACTCCACCCGTAGTAACCAGCACCCTGAGTGAACTTCTTCAGAAGGAGGCTTTGGAAATCGGTAATGCGAAGCGAGCCGTCCTTGTTAAAGGCATACTCCAAGCTTGCATTCAACTTCTGGATCACGTTATCCGTTGTCCATTCGCCGTTGTCAACGGACCTCGCTGCGTTGTAAAACTCGCTGCTGCCATAGTTAGCCCGAGCACCAGTCATTCTGAAGGCGATGAAGATAAACCGCTCGATGGCTTTGAATACCTCCACGCGCTCGCTTGAAGCTGCCGTCGACTTCAGGATAGCCATAACCAGCGGTCTGAAATAGACCATCCCGATCCGGTTCAGGCGGTCAACCCACATTTGCTCCTCAGGAGTTAGCTCTGGTGAAGTATATGGGTTCCAGGAACTGTACCAATGAACCGCAGATTCCTTGAGGCTGTCAACGAAATCATGGATCTCCCCCGGGGAAAGTTGCGCTTCAGCTGCAACTACGGTCGATTCTGGCTCAGTTTGATCAGGGGTATCATCTTCGAGATCTTCGAAGTCAGAAGTGGTGGATTGTTCCTGTGAGAGCTCCAGGGCGACAACGCGTTCCACCTTCTTGTGAACCTTCTTGGACGAGAATTGATCGACCAACAGGAAATGGATGTAATCCCGCCCAGTTTTTCGCGAGTACTTGAAGTACATGGTCCAGTGTGCCCTCAAGAAATCATCATCACTTAGGGGGCGAGCCTTGTTTCGCCCAAGTTGCGAGTAGACCTCCTTCCACCCGTCATTGATGCATTCTCGGAGGTCTTTCCGACCAGCTTGATCAAGCTCATAATCAGAGTAGAGCGATTGTAAGTAAATCAGTCGATTCTTTAGGAGTTCCAAGCCAGATAATGGCTTTCCCCTATTGTTCATCGTCTCGAAAGCGACGAACACATCAAATTCGTTTTGGATGATGTATTCATTGAAGAGGAACCGCCTAGTCAGTTTCCTATAAACATCCTGCAAGGCTGCGAGACCTGCTGATTCATGCAAGTCACTTAGCTGCTGGGCAAAATACGTCTTAGCGTTTGATAAGTTGAGCGTATAGAAGGTCTCTTGTACGGAACCGCCGCCCTTTTCTCCAAGTATCCTGTACCGTAGGTAATCGTAGCTCGGATTGTCCGACGTATAGCCGAACTTGTAAGTTCTGAACTTTCCACCTGGCTTCCGTTTGAACAGATATCGGCTTTGAAGATCCTCTATATTAAGGCTTTCCGAGACATAAATCTTATCTTCTTTCCGGCCCTTGTTTTGCGACAGGTTCTGAAAGAACTCGACAAATGTCTGCAAGAAGATGACAAAAGTGGTGAGCCTCTGTTGACCATCAACAATGTGATAGAGCTTGTACGAATGCTCGTCAACAAGCCAAAACTCCTTCTCGTCCTTTGCCACTTGTGAGGAAGGAACCTGCTGTAGCGTCAAAACTCCGGTGTAGTGATATCTGCCTTCGGACAGGTTGATGAGGTCTTCCCAAAAGTCCTTGAGTTGCTCACGCTGCCATGCGTAACCACGTTGATAGTCTGGGATTCGGAAAATCTTCTCAGTGAAGAGGCTATCGAGTGGTTTGGGTTCGTCCATTGTGCTGTGGGTGGATGAAGTCGCGAAGCAAGGCTTAGGCTGATCGGTGCCCGGATTCGGACCAGAGAAGAGCACAACGACCCTAGCCTTCATTTTAGCCAAATTCGTCGCAAAACTCTGTTCTATTGCTTAACAGGAAAGGCCCGTTTTAGCGCCTTGGCGCTGGCTTCGCTGTACGCCGAATAGCAAGCGAGCACGATAGGTCCAAGCCCCGGATACTCGTCAATGCCTCAGAGCCACGGGACGGTTTTCAAGGAGTCTTGAAGGCGCCCTTCGGAATCCTGGAGGTTCGCAAAGACGGCAGCCCACCATGGGCAGGCGGCAATGCCGGGCTCATTTGGAGGAACTCCGCCCTTGTACCAAATGTAGAGCCACTCCTCGAGATCACTTATTTCGCTTTTGGGACCAGTGGCACCTTGGACACCTCGTCCAAGATGCTCTCAAGCATCTCCGTGGGGACCTTCGAATCGTAGAGGGGTTGGGTCGAAAGCGGCATTGGGGCGCCATCGTCGTCGACCAGGTCGGTCTCGATGATCGACTGCGAGAACCGTTCGCAGACTTGCATCCGCTCGTCGCTGGCAATGGCGATCTCAAGCTGGTTGGCAAGGTTCTGCATCGCCAGAATCTCTTCGTCCTCGCTGAGCGGCTCCGTCTCCTTGTTCTTCCGCCGCAAGATCAAATCGTCAATCGCCGACTTGCCCTCAAACAACTTGGCCCGCGCCAACTGAATCGGCGCGGGGTCCTTGTACAGTTTCTCAGTAACCCTGATCGCCGTCCCGAATATCTTAATTTCAAGCTCGCGAACAGCGAGCGGGATGATTAGGTTGTAGTTAGCCACAGGTCAACAAAAAGCCGGCACAACCCTCCAAAGCTGTTCCGGCCGAGAATCGAGACTCAGTGTGTCGAGATTTGCTAAGCCAACGGTAGTTCGCTCAGCTGGTGCACCGCGTTATCGTGGGCAGACCTACGGTTGGTTAGAGAAGCCCTCTACCCTTACATCCTCCCAAGTAGAGTCAGAATACGCCTCTTTGGTCTCGACAGTGTAGGCGGCAAGATTTACAGCAGACGCTTGCTTCGAGTGCGGCATCCAAGGGCCACCAGAATCCGACACTTCGACAGTCCCATCATCTAGCAGGCGGAAAAGGTGAACGGTCCACCACGTCGTCGCACTGTAGGACTGCTTCTCCTTAGAGGATGCGGCACTAATTGCTCGGACAATTCGACCGTCTCCACCCTTAAGAAGAGTCCAAGGCCCGCCGTCCTCGCTGGATTCAATAGACCCGTCTGCCAGTAATCGAAAGAGAGTCACCTTCCACCATGTGGTGTCGCTGTAGGATTCCTTTTCCGCGAAGCTTGCTGCCGCCAGACCAACTACGTCCTTACCATCTGTCTGCATCGTTTGCGTAAAGGGGGCGCCATCCGAACTTTCCCAAACACTCCCGTCATTCGTCAGGAGGAAGAGATGCACTTTCACCCAGGTCGTCGCACTGTAGGATTCCTTCTCCATCGTGCGACAGGCGGCTAAACCTACCGGCCTCGACCCGGGGGGCGTTTTCAGAAATGCCGTCCATGGGCCGTCCTCTTTCGATTCAATACGATCGGGGCTAACGATTCGGAACCAGTTCACATGAACCCATGTCGTGTCGCTGTAGGAGGCTTTATCTTCCGTGCTTGTAGCCGCAACGCTCAGCACCTGAGGGCCACTCAGCGGCGTTGGTGGAATGATTGATTGATTCCCGCTCCGACCTTGTTGCGTCCACAAGAAGAACCCAACGGCCCCAATCAAGACTGCTGTTACTACGAAAGCAAACGGCCCGATCTTAGAATTTCGACGCTGTGCTCCAAGGGAGCCAGGCGCGGTCTGAGCGACCGGCAAAATTAGTGCAGCAGGCACATTTTGGCGAAGTGGCAACGGCGCTTGAGTTACGAAAAAAATCGGAGCAACACCGGCTTTGTACGCGGCTTGGCATGCTGCAGGATCCAAATCACCTGGATCAACGCCCGGGTGTCGGCTCTTCACAAGGCTACGAACGTTCTTCAGCCACTCCGCGTAATCCGTCTTACCAACCATGGTGACCTCAAGTGTATTTGCAGGCTCAACAGTAACTCATTGCCCGAAATGTTACCGACCATACCAATTTACATCGTCTTGCAAGTCTAGCCTTGAGCCCAATGGCAGTAGAAGGTTCATACCTTCTTCGAGAGCATTTTTCGCCTCATCTACCGTGGGCCGGTATGCTGTTTTGTGAACTACGTTATTGCGTAAGGTGGCAATCTTTGCCTTCTTTACCTCTAGTAGCAATTGGCTAATCTTTGGGTCTGAGAGACTTCGAATTGCGCTGTCGGGAGGCACCGCAGGTTTCGGAGGAAACGCGTCAATTACTTTCTCTGAGTCGTCCAGATTCGTTGGTCTGACGCCAGAAACCATGTGCGTGAGAAACGCCGATCTCATCGCCTCAAAGGCATATGGTTTTGTATTCGTAATCAGCCGTTGAGCAAGATCATTCAGCCGCGGAAGGCTCCCACCCTTAGGGGTGCCTGCGTAAGGCTTATAAAGGAGCTCGACACGAAAATACAGACTGAAAAACACCTCGTAGGCTTGGGCAACCGTAAGCACGCAATTCATGTAGCGCTTGAGTCCCATAAGCTCGTAGCATCCGGCAAGCAACATGCTGTACGAAGGTTCAACCGAGTCGCCAATGATACGGAACACTAGCTCGCAGTCGCCATGGAGGCACTTAACTCCCATGCCTGAGATAGGCCGACAGTGTCCAATATCTGAGCGGCGATTATAGATGACCTCCCGTCCACAGTGAGGACAATCGACCTTTATGTTCTCGTAGGTCGAATCTTTAATCTTCGTGGCGGATGATGAAGGTGGATTTAATGTAATTGTATTTCACCAGACACCCTCCATGACCCCATTTCCGTGACCTAACCGACCACAGCAAAATCGCTCTCAAAACACCATTTCCAACCGATCAGGTGCTTATCACGACAATGGGCATAGCTGTAATCATGAACCGCGCCTTCTTTTCCTCTCGTCTCGCATTTTAGGGTCCGACGTAGCTGCTTTGGTGAGAGTCAAGGGGCAATCGGGACCCGGACCTTACGCCGCCGCGTATGACGCCAACTCATTAATCGCCGTAACCCGCCGACAAAACACCCCGTTCAAGTCAAACAGGTTCTCCAAATCGAACTCGCAAGTCCGGATGTTCCCCTGCCCCTCTCCGTTAGCCGTCTTCCACTCCACCGAGCAAAAATAGTCGAACGCTAGCGACCGATGAACTCCCGTCGCTCCAATCAGCGGCCCCGTGAACAGAATACGAAAATAAAGCCCATCCCCAACCAACCGAGACCCCGCGATAAAGCCGGCAACCTCCGACGTGTACGCCAACATCATCGACTGCATGTGCTTCTGGTCGGCAGCCTTCTTCTCCGAAATCCCGCCTGGCCCAACGTCAGTCGGATTCTGTCGCCACACAAATTCCCAACGATCTCCAACCTGCAGATCCGTCTTGTATTGATTCACCGGCGTTGTCGGCGCGTTATCCAAGCCGGCCATCGAACCAGCCCAGCCAATCGAAATGTCGCCGGGCATGACCTCAAACGACGGGTTCATCTTCATGCCCCCCACCGGCGTATGAACCCAAGCCGCCGAAGCGCCTTCGTTCAAGCCTGCAGTCAGAACGGAATACTCCTGAACGGCAATTCCATTCTCATCCGTGACCGCGTAAGGCCCGCCCGCCCCGGCGCTAACTAAAGCCGTCGCATGCCTCCTCCCAAGGCACGAAAAGCGGTCTGGAAGGTCGCCGCGGTAGCGCCATAGGCAATCGGAGGCGTCTGCTGATTATCAGCAACGACGATGAATGTTCCCGCCGTCGCGTCCGTGAGAGTAAGCGTCTGAATGTCGTTCTGCCCTGTGCTCGCGACAATCGGGACGCCCTCACGCTTGAAGCACAAATCGGGCGGCCATCGCGATGCGGTCCTTAAACATGATTGCTGTTCGTCGCCAAACGATCGGAGATCAAACAGACTCTGTTTGGGGCCTCATTTTTTCTCGCCTTGGGTCCAAGGCCTTGATTGAGTTGTCCCACCTGACAGTAATTCAGTTTTGAAGCCTCTGCAAGAAGTGTTCTCACGATCCCTTTATGACCGAAAGCTATGGATTATTCGAATACCAAATCTTGGGTCAGTCGCTTTCAGTTCCACAAATGTAGTCAGCGACTTGTCGCCCGAATCCAGATAGCCGATTTTCTAGCTGGCGGATCCCCTGATCCGTTATCATTCCCTTCGTGTCGGGCGTTTTCACGATGTGCCGACTGTAAAGCTCTCCCCAAGTCCTAACAATCTCATCATCACTCATGTTAGGCAAAAGCTGATGGAGGATGTGGTTGAGACTCGTGAAGACGCTTCCACCATCACCGACAGGACGTCCCATAGCAACGTCCGCGGCCCGAGCATCACTAAGCACGTGAAGCATTTGGATGTGGCGTAGCTGGAAGGACCGTATTAGGTCGATGATCTCACTCGCTGTGCTGTAAGACGGAACTCTGCTCGTGAAAGCCACAATCAGGACAGATTCAAGTGCTTCAAGCTTCTCTTTTTGTGCTGTTTGCTCAGCAGCAGAAAGCACCTCTTCAAAAAGTTGCTTTGCCTCTTCCCGTGTCAAGAACTCCTTGTTCAGCCGCTCTTTTACCTTTTCAAGATCCGCCGTGAGCTTGCCGAGAAACTCTTCCAGGCGTTTGTTCTGGCGATCCCTGAGGTACTTTTGTGCAAGTCCTCCCATTGGTCCACCCACAACCGGGATCAAGCTCGCGACTATTGCGCCATAATCCCCTAGTTTCTCCGATGTGGTCTCAGAAATGGGATCTTGAGGGTCTGGCATTTTCTCTCAATATACTGCTTTCGCCTCAAATTGAACCAATGCCGGTTACTCCGGTGCTTTGACTTCCGGCCCGGTATGGATCGTCTCAACCGAGCCGCCCTCGCCCTTGATCACCACCGTCTCTCGTCCGCTCTTCGGCTTCGCAGACTGAGGAGTGAGCGCGCCGGGTTCGGCGTCGGCTCTGCAGCCTGATTCCCCACACCGACTCCTCAAATACTCCCGCCATGATGAAATCCTCATAGGTCCCGCCGAAGCTGTCCGGATCTACCTTCAGCGTCGTCCCGACTGGAATCGCCTTGCCTTGATGGCCGAAGTTCCTAAGAGCTTAAATAGTTGTCGTAAGTGCACTAAATTTCAGTCGAGAATGATTTGAACCGCGTTTGCGTTCGAGTCATCCACTCCCTGGATTTCGTAGATCAGGCCGCCGACCTGAGCAACGCGATTCTTTGTGGTAACGGGCGTCCCGAGCGGCAGTGCGCACTTATATCGGGAGACCTGCTGGACGGCACCGGCCGCTTCCTCAGTGACCGTAAAGATCTTGTCGCGACAAATCAGGCACTTGAACGGCCAGCTGGCGATGGGGTTCTGTATCTAGTGGCCTCCTTCGGCTATCCGGAGCACTGGATGCAGGGGAAAAACCACTCCTTTCCAGTGACACCTACGCTAGCTTTGGGTTAAGGTTAAAGCTAACTGGGCGGTCTGGGTAATTGCATCGTCTTGACCAAGGAGGGTTTCTAGTTCGTTGAAGGCTGCCAGTTGGGCATGACGTACTTCGGGTTCATTTAAAATGGAATCCAACTCTCTGCTGAGGTTCTCGGGTGTGGCGTTCCACTGGATTAATTCGGGGACGGCGCGTTTTTGCAGAAGCAAGTTTGGCAACGAAACGAACTCGGGGATTTTGAAGCCAATGATTTTGGCTTCGATCTCGGCGATTTTGGGGAATTTGTAGATCACCACCATCGGGCAGCGGCAGAGAGCCGCTTCTAGCGTCGCGGTTCCGCTACAGACCACGGCAGCGCGGCATCGGGACAGAACCCCATACACATCGCCTTGGGTAAAAAGATCGTTTGAGCGGCCGGGCGCTAGCCTATTCCACTCAGCCTTGAATCGAGCGAGATCTACCGAAGGGGCCAAGGCAAACTCGACCGGTTCGCGAACTGAGGCTGCCAGCAACGGCAGGTTCTGCCCGATCTCATGACTGCGGCTCCCCGGCAGCACGGCGATGCGCTCTGACTCAGAAGGCGAGTGCCCTACGCCGCGATCCCGCAGCAATTGCCGGATCGGGTGGCCGAACCAGTGTGCGTTCGCGCCGGCGGCGTTCAGAAGGTCGGCAGACCAAGAGAATGGCGTTGCAATGGCGTCTGTAATCGAGGGAAGGTCTTTGCCCTGCTTATCGCGTCGCCAGGAGCTTGGTGGAACGAAATAGAGCACCTTCCAACCCAGGTTCTTCGCGTATCGGGCGAGCCGGATGTTGACGAAGCCGAAGTCGATCGGAATAAACAAACCTGGCGGCATTTGCCGGATAAACCGCTTCGCTCGATAGTAGCCGCCGAATACCCTTGGCACCACCTTGAGCGATTCGAGAATGCTGACCGCGCCCCAGGCAGAAGAATCCGCGATGAAGTTCACGCCTACTTCTCTAAGGCGCTTCCCTCCCATTCCTGAGAAGGTCAATTCTGGGCTCCCGTTGAGCCTACGAATCTCCAAGGTGAGAGCTGCCGCGTATGCATCGCCAGACGCCTCCCCCGCGGAGAAGAAGACGTTCATATCTGGTCTTGCCGGCCGCTCTTTCCTTTTGCTCTGCGCTCTTCAAATGCCAGCAACGCTTCAACTTCCTGGGTCATCGGGACCTCGCGGCGCACGATCTCCATCGCGTTGGTCAGGCCTAGTTGCGATTTGAACAAAAGCTTGCAGGCCTTATGAAGGGCGAGCCGAGCCTGCGGCGTGATTCCGAGGCGTCGCATCCCAACCGCATTGATATCGCGAACCTCATCGTCATGACCACCGAGAAGCATGAACGGCGGCACGTCGCGCGTGATTCGCATCATCCCACCCACCATTGCAACGCGACCGATTCGAACGTACTGGTGAAGCCCGGTCATTCCCCCGACCGTTACAAGGTCCTCGATTGTGACGTGGCCCGAAACACCGGTATTGTTTGCAATCGTGATGTGATCGTAAAGCTTGACGTTATGCCCCAAGTGAACGCCCGCCATCAGGTAGTTGTCGCTTCCCACGACGGTTGACAAACCTTCACCCGACGCTCGGTTGATCGTCACGTATTCACGAAGGAAGTTGTTATCGCCAATTTGTAAAAAGGTTGACTCGCCCTTGTATTTCCGGTCTTGGGGAGGCCCACCCAGAATTACGCCCTGCGCCAGAAAGTTATTTGCGCCAAGCGTCGTACCACTTTTGATCGTGACGTGGGAGTCAAACACACACCCAGGCCCGACTTGAACGTTCGACTCGATGTTGCAGAACGGCCCTACAACTACATCGTCGGCAAGCTCAGCATCAGGATCTACAGTGGAAAGGGGATGGATCTGCGCCAATCTACTGATCCTTATCAGCCCATTTGAAAGTCATCTCCATGCTTGCGGCGATCTCGCCGTCGACTTTCGCCACGCCCCGCATCTTACCGATCGGGCCACGGATCCAAATGATCTCGACGTCCATCACCAATTGATCTCCAGGGATGACCATCCGCTTGAATTTGACAACGTCCAAGGCTCCAATCAAGGGGATCTTGCCGTTGTATTCGGGCTTGGAGAGGAACAGCGCCGCCCCAACCTGCGCCATCGACTCCAGAATCAACACCCCGGGCATGATCGGCTTACCGGGATAGTGGCCCTGGAAAAAAGGCTCGTTGATTGTTACGTTTTTCAGCCCGCGACAGGTCAGTCCGTCTTCTGAGACCGAAACGATTCGGTCGACCAGCAGCATCGGAAACCGATGCGGGAGGAATTCACAGATTTTATCAATGTTTAACAAATACGACATGCTCCAGGTTTACAGGTTACCAGTTGACGACTTATGGGAAGATCCCGCGACGGATCGTGGCATCGGCGACGCGCTTGACGCCGATCACAAGCGCGGCCGTCCTCATGTCGGTTTTGTGGGTCCTCATGCTCGCCTCGACCGCGGCGAAAGATGACCGCATGATGCGGGTCAATTTGTTGTTGACCTCGTTTTCCTCCCAGAAGAAGTTCTGTAGGTCTTGAACCCATTCGAAGTAACTGACCACCACGCCGCCTGCGTTGGCGAGGATGTCCGGCACGACCAGAATGCCCTTGTCCGAAAGGATGTGATCCGCATCGGGCGTTGTCGGCCCGTTTGCGCCCTCAACGATTAGCCTGGCCTTGATCTTGTCCGCGTTGTCCCTGGTTATCTGTGCCGAGATAGCGGCCGGTATCAGCACGTCGCATGGCAGCTCCAAAATCTGTGAGTTGGTGACTTGCTCTGCGTCCTTGTATTCTCGAATGCCACCGTCACGCCCGGAGTAACGATTGAAAAGATCGTGCACGGGTAGGCCATTAGGGTTGTAAATTCCCCCAACGGCATCGCTGATACCCACAACGGTGGCGCCAGACTCCTCGGCCAGCTTTGCCGCCGTAGATCCCACATTTCCAAAGCCCTGGACGATAATTTTGGCCTTCGAAAGGTCCATCTTCATGACTTTCGCGGCCTCCTCCATGGTGACGACGACGCCGCGTCCGGTTGCTTCCGTCCTTCCCTCGGACCCGCCAAGTTCGATCGGCTTGCCGGTAACGCATCCGGGAACCGTGTACCCCTTCTGCATTGAGACCGTGTCCATGACCCAAGCCATTACTTGGGCGTTAGTGCCGATGTCAGGTGCAGGAATATCGCTCCGCTCGCCGATCATTGGCATAATTTCCGTCACGTATCGTCGCGTCAGCTTTTCCAGCTCGCGCTTCGTCAGCTGCTTCGTATCGACTTTGACCGAGCCTTTGGCGCCTCCGTACGGAATATTGACCACCGCACACTTCCAGGTCATCCACATTGCCAATGCGCTCGTCTCGTCGAGGTCGACCTCCGGGTGATAGCGAATGCCACCTTTTGTGGGACCCCGAGAGGCGTTGTGCTGAACCCTGTAGCCTTCGAAGACACGCACCTCGCCACTGTCCAACACGACAGGAAAGTGGACGATCAGTTGCCGCATCGGCTGGGCCAAAACAGAGTGAAGACCTTTGTCTAAATCGAGAAGATGCGCAGCGAGAGCTAGCTGTTCGCGCGCCATGTCAAGAACATTGATGTGTTGGCTCATTTAGTCCCAAGAGACTCGCACTAGCGTCTAGGCGAATCCAAAACCTTTGTCAGGAGCGCGTATAAGGGTATTGCGAGGACACCGTTGTACATCGCCGATCCTATTGTAGCCAACAGGAACGGCAAGATCGCACCGCGAGGGTTTAGAAGCAGAAACGTGAGCTGCGTGCATAAAGTAGCAGCCGCCGTCACAATAAACGCGACCGCTGCATTTCCCTCAAATTCCATGCCGTTGAACCAGCCTGTCAGAAACCCCACTAAGGTTCGTGTGACCGCATAGGCTGCCATGTGTCCGCCCGCGATCGCGCCGTGAATCACGCCTGCCAGAAATCCCACCACGGCCCCAGATCGCTTATCAGAAAAAAGCCCGACGCAAATGATGACGATCAGGGGGAAATCGGGACTAATGCCACCGAACGAGACCTGAAAGGCGATTGCCTCTTGGGCCGCACCCGCAATCCAGAGCAGAAGTATCGCCACGATCCAGCCCTTGACGCCCTTCATATGAGCACGAAAACCAAATCTAGCGCGCCCGGCTCGAAGGCGGGGCTCAGCCGCGCCTTAAGCGTTCCCAGCTCCTCGTTCGGCTCTGTCTGGATGATTTTTCCGATCAGGAGGCCGGGAGGAATCTTGTCGGAGAATCCACAGGTCACGATCATGTCGCCGATCTGGGCTGGCGCCTTAGGATCCAGGAACGTCATGCTCAGTGTGCTTGCGTTCTCACCGCGTACGACGCCGATCAGCGGTGGATTCCGGTTCACATCGGTCGCCCCTATCTGCTCCGTCTTTCCATTGGAAATCGGCTGAAGTCCTACGCTCGTGATCAGCAGCACCTGGCATTGGTTCGATTCCAACTCTTCGACCGTTCCAACCAACCCATCCGCGCACTCCACCGGACAGCCCAGCTTCACCCCTTGCTTGCTTCCAACGTTGAGTGTAATCCGGTTCTCATTGATCGAAAACCCACAGACCGATGCCGTCACTCGGGTTTTGCCTGGCATGGATTGAAACTTCTCCAGTGCTCGAAGTCGGTCTATCTCCCTATCCTTCTCCGCAATCTGCGAATCGTAAAGGTCCATGTGCTTGAGCAATTCCTTTAGATTCCTATTTTCGGCGGCGAGATTCCGCGCCAGGAGAATGCCTTTAAAGAAATCAGATATTCCGCGCGTCCCATTGGACATAGGGACCGCAAGCGGTTCGATGACAAATCGAATGGCAGTGTCCATCCTGTTGGCGTGTTGACTCACCCGGGCGCCGTTCTGAAGGTTTCCTAGAACTATCCCGAGAGCGCAGAGCCCGATGACCACAGTTGCGTCCATCGGGCCGGTCGAGCGCCTCCTCTTTAGGGCCGTGACGCTTTCTCCAACATTTTTCGAATCATCGGATTCTCGTGCATCGCTTCAACAACCATGCCTGTTCCTACCGCCACGCAACTCAGCGGATCTTTCGCGATGATAACCGGCATCGCCGTCTCCTCGGAGATCAGACGATCCAGCCCGCGCAGAAGCGCCCCCCCGCCCGCCAGATAGATTCCGTGATCCATCGCATCCGCCGCCAGCTCGGGGGGCGTTGCTTCGAGCGTCAATTTCACTGCTTCGACAATCGCATTCAATGGTTCCTGGATCGCCATCCTGACCTCTTCACTGGTAATCACGGCACTTCGCGGTAAGCCGGTGACGAGGTCCCGTCCCTTAATCGTGATCTGGAGTTCCTGTTCCAACGGATGCGCGCTCCCGATTTCGATCTTGGTGGTCTCCGCTGTCCGATCCCCGATATAGAGGTTGTATGCACGGCGCACATACGAAGCGATCGCTTCATCCAACTCGTCACCCGCGATTCGAATCGATCGGGAGTGAACGATGCCGCCGAGCGAGATTACGGCAACCTCGGTTGTTCCTCCACCGATGTCGACGATCATCGAACCGCTCGGCTCATCCACCGGCAAGCCTGCGCCGAACGCAGCTGCCATTGGCTCTTCGATGACGTAGGCCTGAGTGGCGCCCGCGTTGCGCGACGCCTCGATGACTGCTCGCCGCTCAACCTCTGTAACGCCACTTGGGATTCCAACCACCACAGTGCGCCGCAACAGGAACCGGGTCGACACCTTCGAAATAAAGTAATGCAGCATCTTCTCGGTCTGCTCGAAGTCGGCAATGACGCCGTCCTTCAGAGGCCGAGTTGCAACGATGTGGCCGGGAGTACGGCCGAGCATTCGCTTGGCCTCTTCACCCACAGCCATGACCTCGCCGGTATCTTTGTTGATCGCCACGACGCTCGGCTCGCGGAGGATGATGCCGCGTCCACCGACATGGACAAGCGTATTCGCCGTTCCGAGGTCGATACCAATGTCTCTGCCGAAACGGTTGCTTAGGCTATGAAACCATCCGTTCCTGCCATTACTCCTCATCGCCGACGATCTCCCCGGTGTTGAGTCTCTTTGCCAGGGTCTCTTGCGAGATCGCGGATAGGATGACGGCAGTGCCCGTCGTAAAAATAACCGACTTTGTGCGGCGGCCTTGCGTTGCATCGATGAGGTTGCCGCCTTTGCGCATCGTTTGGACTAATCGGCGCATCGGTGCAGATTCGCTGCTGACTAAAGCAACGATCTTTTCCGTCATCACATAATTGTAGAAACCCACGTTAAGAACGGCGGGTGCGGGCATAAACGATAAACTCCTTGATGACCAAGGAGTTTACACTCGCGCAGCCGGTCTGGACTTGAGTCTGGCTTCGCGGAAGACGGTATTTCTATTAACCTCTTGCGATGCCGCGCTTGTTGCCACCGGCGCCAGGAATACCGGGAGGAGGGCCGCCCATGCCGGCACCAGGTCCACCGGGTCCACCCATACCTGCAGGAG
>Ga0206870_1191_pt1 | contig 13756 bp, 11 predicted proteins | sample Alteio_BWOrgCont_36_FD_152620 | JGI IMG/M metagenome (GOLD analysis project Ga0206870, IMG submission 152620) | Enriched cells from forest soil in Barre Woods Harvard Forest LTER site, Petersham, Massachusetts, United States -... | ecosystem: Environmental > Terrestrial > Soil > Temperate forest >... | reverse complement strand
TAGGCGACAATGCCGCAGCAATACAAACCGAGCCCAGTAACATTAACCAGGGCGTGTGATTTGTTATTTTTTCCACATAAGGCCCCAGGATCAGGTTCAGGAATTCAAAAACTATTAATAATGCAATAACTCCTAAAACTTCAATTATTTTAGGGTTTGTTATTATACTTCGGCTTAGAATTAAGAATAAAATGATGAAAGTAAGAATACAGAATGCCAATAAAACGTATTGAATGTTTTCTTTTTCTTTTTTCTTCTCTTCCGCTTTTTTTGCATCCTCGTCAATAACCCTGAGTTTCTCGCTGAAAGCCATTGACTGAATTTTATTTAAATTATCCTGGTTAAATACAGAGTCCCGCATGGCTAATTCCACTCTAGAAAAAAAGTAAGCGCTATCTGTATTGTGCAGTGTATCATAAATCTGCTGCAGTAGTGCTGCTGCCTTCCCCATTAAATCATTGTTTCTGAATTGACGGCTTCTGTTATAACTCAGCAATGCCTGTTCCTTAGCTTCTTGCAGCTTATTTTGCTTCAAAAGCGAGGCTCCGTAAATATTCCTGTAATCGCAAAGGTCATAGTAATCGTTGGTAGAATCGGCCAGTTCTATAGAGTTTTTAAAATAGGAATTTGATAATGTATAATTCCCTTGTCTTCTGTAAAAATCACCAAGTCCTTCCAGGTCCTCAAGCTTACTATACGTACTCCTGAGGCTCATATTTAGTTCATTCCAGGCTTGCAGATAATGTAACTCCGAATCGGGCTTTTGCACCATTGAATAATATGCTGCCATTGCGGCGCAATACTGTGCCATCATAAAACCATATGAACGGGTTGATTTTCCAGGTAAAACCTCGCCTCCTTTCCGGGCGTAATTCAATACCTCCGCAGAGTTTTTCAAATTGTTATAAAGATTGCTGATATCAAAATAGATAGAGCAAAGCCTCATTTTGTCGTTTGTTTTTTCAGCCAATGGAACTGCCTTTAAAAGAAAATCCAACGCTTTGGGGTAATCTGCCACCCCAATCGAATAATAGGTTCCAATCCAATCATAACTAATGGCCTTTAGTGAATCATTATTAAGTTGGTTGGCTATATTCAGCATTTGCATAACATACGATGAATCAAAACCTCCGGAGCCGGTATTAAAATAATCCTCCTCTATGAGGTTAATCAGATAGAACCTTTTTAAAGAGGAAGAAGTATGCGATAAAACAGATTTTAAACTATCGACGTGTTTGTTTTGTGCAGAACAGCACGAAAAAAATGAAAAAGTAAAAAACGCGAGGGCAATTAGTTTTTTCATGGTGTAAATCAGAATTAAGCTCAAAAATAAAAATAAGTAATTTAGTTACCATCGTTATTATCTTAATGACTTATATGAATTATTCCTGCAAAAGGCGATTATTTTTCTACTTTTGCCAGCCTTAAAGGTTAGCAGAACATGAAACTCGACATACTGGCTTTTGGCGCACACCCCGATGATATAGAACTGTCGTGCGCAGGTACACTTATAAAGGCTGTTAAAGCTGGTAAAAAGGTCGGCATTGTAGACCTTACCGAAGGCCAGTTGGGTACGCGCGGTTCGGCTGAAATACGTTTGAAAGAGGCTGCCAATGCAGCTAAGATAATAGGCGCATCGGTGCGCGATAACCTGGGGATGATGGACGGCTACTTTACCAACGACAAGGAACACCGCATTAAGCTTATACAAAAGATAAGGCAATACAAACCTGAGATAGTTGTAGCTAATGTCCCTCTAGACAGGCACCCCGACCATGGGCGTGCATCACAGATGGTCACCGAAGCTTGCTTTTATTCGGGACTGGTGAAGATAGAGACTGAATGGGAAGGTAAGAAGCAAGAGGCTTTCCGCCCTGCCCGCATATTCTACTACATGCAGCACTTCAGTTACGATTTCAGCTTTGTGGTAGATACCAGCGACGTTATTGAGCAGAAGTATGAAGCTATTAAAGCTTTCAAATCGCAGTTCCACGACCCCAATTCAAAAGAACCTGAGACTGTACTTACCAGCCCGCAATTTATTGAGCACGTTAAACAGCGCGATGCTCAAATGGGTTATGCCATTGGCGTTAAGTATGCCGAAGGGTTCCTGTCTCAACGCAAAATATTCGGAGTAAATAACATTTTTGATATTAAATAATGAAAACAACAGCGCTTACGCCAAAACACATTGCCCTCGGAGCTAAAATGGTTGAATTTGCAGGCTACAATATGCCTGTTTCATATACCGGCCTTAACGATGAACATATTACTGTTCGCAACAACGCAGGAATGTTCGATGTGTCGCACATGGGCGAGTTTTTCCTGAAAGGCCCCAACGCGCTTGACCTTATACAACGTGTTACCAGCAATGATGCCTCGGTGCTTTCTCCGGGCAAGATTCAGTACTCTTGTTTGCCTAACGATAAAGGCGGTATTGTAGATGACTTGCTTGTATATTGCCTCGATAAGGACTACTATATGCTGGTGGTTAATGCCTCAAACATTGAGAAAGACTGGAATTGGGTTAAAGCGCATAACGACAAAGGCGTAGAAATGAAAAACCTGTCCGATGAGTATTCTCTTTTAGCTATACAAGGCCCTAAAGCTACGGCCATACTTGGCAAATTAACCAATGTAGACTTAACCAAGATACCCTATTACAACTTTACCGTCGGCCAGTTTTGCGGAGAGAATGATGTTATAATATCGAACACCGGTTACACCGGCGCCGGAGGTTTTGAAATCTACTGCAAGAACGCTGCCGCCAACAAAATATGGGATGCCATTATGGATGCAGGCAAAGCTGACGGGTTGAAACCCATTGGCCTTGGCGCACGCGATACTTTGCGACTTGAAATGGCTTTCTGTTTGTATGGTAATGATATTGACGATACCACTTCACCCATAGAAGCCGGGCTGGGCTGGATAACCAAGTTTACCAAGAAGTTCACCAATTCAGATGCGTTAGAGGCGCAAAAGCAACATGGCGTTAAGCGCAAACTGGTAGGTTTTAAAATGGTTGACAAAGGCATTCCTCGTCACGGATACGAGATTACGGATGCTGAGGGCAATGTAGTTGGAGTAGTTACCTCAGGCACACAATCGCCATCGCTGCAACAAGCTATTGGTATGGGTTATGTGAAGACCGAACTTTCAAAGCCCGATAGTGAAATTTACATTAAAATTCGCGATAAACTTATAAAAGCAGTTGTTGTTAAAACTCCATTTTATAAACAGGCTTAACCTATGACAAATACAATTGAGGTTTGTTTTTCACCCCACTCATTTCCTTTATACCCGCACGAAGAGAGTATTGTAGTAGTGATTGATGTGCTGCGTGCCACATCGTCAATGTGCACTGCCTTGCATTACGGGGTTGAGAAAATATTGCCCGTTGCATCGGTGCAGGAGGCCAGGAACTTCCAGTCGAAAGGATTTTTAGTTGCCGCGGAGCGTTCGGCCCACAGGGTTGAAGGGTTCGATTTAGGCAACTCGCCTTTTGAATATATGAAACCTCAACTGAAAGGAAAAGTTATTGTGTTTACCACTACCAATGGTACACAGGCCATACGTGCTGCTCGTGAAGCATATAGAATTGTTATTGGCTCGTTTTTAAACCTCACTGCCCTTTGCCAATGGCTGGCTGTACAACGCAAGAATATTATATTGTTGTGCGCGGGTTGGAAAGACTTCTTTAACCTTGAAGATACTTTGTGTGCCGGTGCCATTGCGTCAAAACTTGACAGTACAGGCATGTTTGAAACCAGCTACGATTCAACCCTTGCTGCAAAAACACTTTATGAAAGCGCCCAAAAAGATTTGTATGGTTTTATGGAGAACTCTTCGCACTTTAAGCGCCTTGCCAATCTTAACTTGCAGGAGGATATTCGTTTCTGCTTAAAAGCCGACCAGGCCCCTGTGGTTCCTATCATGGAGGGTAATTATCTTGTTCCCGTGGGTCACAAGTAATTTAAGAGGTCAGATTTAAGATTTCATAGGCTTGTTTTTTATTCTATCCCAAACCCCTGAAGGGGCTTTGAATGTGACCTTAGTGAATCTCAGTGCTCTTAGTGCCTCAGTGGTTAGGATTTATTTTATGACTTTAGCCGCTTTCTTTTTCTTATTCGCCTTTCACTATTTATCCTTTACCGAAAATAAGTACAGTTCTTCAAGTGCGGTTATAATTTTAGGTCCATAAGTTTAACTACATTCGTAATCTAAAACTCCCAATTATGAAACTCATACGCCTTTTCGTTCCGCTTTTAGCACTTTCAATTTTTGCCTGTAATAATGCTCCTAAAGAACAAAGCGCCGACCAGCCGCAAAAGGGTGTTTACTTTGTTAACCTGAAAGATGGCGACAAAGTTAAATCGCCGGTTATTGTTCAAATGGGAGTGAAGGGAATGGATGTAGAGCCAGCCGGTGCAGTTAATGAAGGCAAGGGGCACCATCACCTGATTATTGATGGAAGCTATATTGAGAAGGGGCAAATGGTTCCTAAAGATTCAACCCATTTGCATTTTGGGAAGGGCCAGACAGTAGATACACTTAAGCTCAGCCCCGGCGACCATACACTTACCCTGCAATTTGCCGATGGTATGCATATGTCGTATGGTAAAGACTGGAGCGCGACTATTAAAATTACGGTAGAGCAGTAATCTTTTTTACTGGTTATACTCGTATTCCAATAATAAGAATGTCGTCAACCTGTTCAAGTTCGCCTTTCCAATCAGCAAGAATATTTTCCATTTCTTTTTTCTGTTCAGCCATTGGCTGATGGCTAATGGCCAATAGCTTTTCCTGGAACTGTTTGTATTTAAATTTCTTACCCTTAGGCCCGCCGAACTGGTCAGCATAACCATCGGTAAATAAATACAGGGTATCGCCTTTCTGAAGTTTTAAGGTATGGGTATTGAAGGGTATGGGTCTGTCAACCTGTCCAATTGGTTGTTTATCGGCAGGTAGTTCCTTCATTTCTCCCTTGTGAATATACCATAACGAATTATAGGCGCCGCTCCATCTAACTTCAGTGCTATTGGCTGATGGCGAATAGCTAATGGCTGCTATAGAAATATCCATTCCATCCTGCACATTGCTCTCGCTTTTTTCAAAGGTTTCAAGCACTAATTCACGTACTTTATCCAGTATTTTGCCCGGTTCAGTTATTTTAAACTCTTTAACTGTTCTGTTTAATGCATTGCTGCAAACAACGCTTACCATAGCGCCGGGCACACCGTGACCAGTGCAGTCGGCAGCGGCAATTAAAACGGCCTCCCTGCCCTCCGAAGGAGGGTTCTCTGTTTTACCTGAAATCCCCCCTTCGGGGGGTAGGGGGGCTACCCAATAAAAATCACCTGCAACAATATCTTTAGGTTTGTAAAGAATGAAAGATTCAGGCAGGTATTTCTCAACCATACTTAAAGGAGGTAAAATGGCATCCTGCAGCCTTTTAGCATACGTTATAGAATCGAGTATTTCCCTGTTTTTTTCCTCTACCATGTGTTTCTGTTCTTCAACAGCGGACTTTTGCAGCTCAATCAACGTCTTTTGGGCACGCGTGGTGCGTAAGGAACGGAAGATTATTATGGCAATTACCCCGACTGCAAGCGCGATAAATACTATAAATAACAAGAGAATATTTTTACGGTTACTATCCACTTTGGCTATGGCGTCTTTCTTTTCCTGTTCCGCTTTAGTCTTTTCCTTTTCCTCTTCAAATTTGGCATTCATTTCCGCCTGCACCATTTTCTTGGTGTTCTCCTCATTAACCAGGCTGTCGCGGTAAGCAATATATTTTTTATAGTTGCCCAATGAGCCTTTGTAATTACCTGATGTACTGTCTAAAAGTGCTTTGATATTATAAACAGCGCTGAGAATCTCTTTTCTCTCCATTTCCTTTGCAGTTGCTAGCGCGCTATCTAAATATTGATTTGCCGGTTGATATTTTTTCTGCAGGGTGAATATATTTCCCAGGTTTGCATAGGCTATAGCCACTCCCGGTTTGTTATCGATTTCTTTATCGGTTTGCAGCGCCTGGAATTCATACGATAGCGCTTGAGTATAATTGCCCTGCATCCGGTAAATGTCGCCGAGGTTTATACATGCATTTCCTACGCCGCGTTTATAGTTAATTTCTTTAGCCAGGTTTAAGCTCAATGTATGGTAGGTTATAGCATCTGTGTAGTTACCCTCACCGCTATAAAGGATTCCCATGTCACCATAGGTATTTACCATTCCTCTTTTGTTCTTAGTTTCCTGGTACATTTTCAATGCCTCGCTTTGGTTTTTTAATGCCTCTGTAAAATTGCCCTGGGCATAATAAATATCACCAATGTCGTTGTAAGCATACCCCATGCCATCTGTATCTCCTATTTCCGAGACAATTTTTAACGTCTGTAACTGAATGGTTAATGCTTGCGGGTACTTACCCTGCTCATAATAGACGTAGCCAATATTTCCGGATACTTTTGCGGCCTGTTTCTTATTACCTATATCATTATAAAAATCAAGACTAAGTGAATAGTATTTTATGGCATTGGTGCTTTTTCCCTGGGCATCGTAAATATGCCCCATGATTTCATACGCCATGGCAGCCCCCGGTTTAAAATTAAGTGCTATAGAAAGGGCAACGGCCCGATGCGCTGCAGAATCAGCCTGAACTGATTCGCCTTTATGATATAATTCCCTTGATAAATTATTCAGTGTAATTGCTTTGCTCGTATCATCTTTTTCAGTCTTCAGCACTGCTTGTAAAGAATCAATTTTACTGTTCTGCGCAAACAGGGAATAGTGGGCAATACCTATGAATAAAATAAGGCAGAAGCTTAATATCCTGAATTTCATAGAGATAAAAGTAATACAAATTCAGAATAGTTATGGGTATAACACGATAATGAAAATTATTGCCCCGATTTATAGTAGTGTTTATTTCTTCGTATAGCTCTGGGGAATAAAAAATATTCCATCCTCCAGTGAAACTGACGTAACTTTGGTTGCTTTCATAAATCCTTTCGCATTACCTTTCATATCGGTTTTATAAGCTTCCATGGGGAACATATTACTTGTATTAGGAATTTCAAGGTAATACTGGCAGTAATAGCCATAGTTAAGAGACAGGGCCTTTAACATTGGCAGGAAGAAAGTAAAGTTGCCATCTGCAATCCAATATGAAATTTTAGCATCCTCTTGCTGGTTTTCAACAATATACTCGGTACATAAGTACCCATTAATAGTTTTTGTATTTGTAGTTTTGGTAACGTTTGTTTTACCCGGAAGCTTTTGAAAATCGGGAGCATGGTAATCATAATACTGCCTTCGCTGAGGGCTAAGCGTTAAGGTAGTTTTGTCTTTAAGATTTACCAGGATAATACTTTGTTCCTTGCCGGTGTCGGTTTTAGAATCTGTAAATTTTACATGTTCATTCTTTACATAAAAAGAAAAGTACGATGTGTCTACACCATTATATTGCATACATGTTATTTTACCTTCAAATGAATTCTGGCAAAATGCGGTTGAAGTAAAAAGCAGGCATATTGCGGAAAGAGAAAGTAGATGTTTTTTCATGGCGAGGATTTTTTTAAGATTAAACGATGAAAATCATGCTTATAAATATACGCATATTCCTTTAAAGAAAATATTTCCGGCAAGGGTTAAGCCTTGCTTAATGGGGAAATAGCCTGTAATCTAAAAATAGCCTTGCAGTATGAATTTAATATTAATAATTACACTTTAACGGGTTAACAATTTCAATTCCATTTTGGTAATTGTGCTCATAATGAAGCAGTAGCAATTGAATATGTTTTTTGTCATGAACAAGAGTTGACAGATGTCATTTGATTTGCACCAGTACCGAAGTACTATTGTAGTGAACAATTAATAAACAAAGCCATGAAAATTACAATTCACGACAAGAAAAAGATCCATGAAATACAGAAGGAGTTTTGCCTTGTGTTTCCAAATCTTAAACTGGAGTTTTTTGACGAACCCCACGGAACCAAAAAAGCTTCGCATAAACGGTTGCTGTTAGATTCAACTAAGTCAATTGCCGAAAGCAGAAGGGTACATTCAAAGGGAGAAATGGTTATTGTACCACACATGACTGTTTCGGAAGTAAAGCATGCTTTTGGTGAGCCTTTCGGGTTATCTGTAGAGGTGTACCGTAAAGTAGGCGATACCTGGCTGGAACCTACAATTGACCATTGGACACTTGAAAAACACAATGCAACCGCATCGGAACTTAATGCGGAAAATACATTAGAGCGTATATAGTCAAATTGCGCTTTGATTTTTTTGTTTAATGATTAGCTTCAATACTCCTGCAATTGCTCATACTAGCGTATGACAATCGTCATTTTTTTTAATAGGAGATAGGGTACTTTTGCTCTACCTGATTTTTATAAAATATAAATATGAATACAAAAATGTTAGAAAATAAAACAGCAATTATTACCGGGGCGGGTTCCGGTATGGGTAAAGCAATGGCAATATTGTTTGCCGCCGAAGGGGCAAAGGTGGTAGTGTCGGATATAAAAGCCGATAGGGTTGATGCTGTGGTAAAAGAAATTGAATCGAAAGGCGGAAAAGCTATTGGCATAGTAACTAACGTATCTAAAGAAGATGATGTTAAGAAGATGGTTGAAATTGCTGTTAGCAGTTTTGGTTCATTAGATGTTCTTGTAAATAATGCCGGTGTAATGGACGATTTTGCAGCTGTAGCAGATGTTAGCAATGAACTCTGGAACAAAGTGATGGGCGTAAACCTTAACGGGCCATTTTATTCCTGCCGCCTTGCCATTCCGCAAATGCTGAAGCAGGGTAAGGGCGTTATTGTAAATGTATCTTCTATCGGTGGATTAGAAGGCGCCAGGGCGGGCGCTGCATACACTGCGTCAAAACATGGATTGATTGGGTTAACTAAAAATATAGGATTTATGTATGGCAAACAAGGCATACGTTGTAATGCTATTGCGCCCGGTGGTGTGAACACAAACATTATGGAAGGCGTTACTCCTAATAAAGCCGGTTACGACAGAATTATCGGCGGCATGGCAACTAACCTAAAAATGGCTGAGCCTGTTGAGATAGCTAATCTTGCCCTTTTTCTTGCATCAGATAATGCCAGCAATGTTAATGGTGCAGTGGTAGTAGCTGATGGTGGCTGGACTGCTTATTGATTCGATAACAGTGGTTCATTAATTCTCCCTCCCTAATGGGGAGGGATGGGGTGGGGCTCTTATTTCCTCCAGGTAAGTTTATTGTCCTCATCATATTCCAGCTTTCCATTATCCATAAGCCATTGAACAGTTTTAATAGTTTTATCTTCCCGTACCTGTTTTACACTATGTATAAGTTCAGAAAGGTCCATCGACTTGCGGCTGAGTTTGTCTTTTAACTGCGCTGCAATGGTTGCAAATTCAAGGTCGCTCAGTTCAAGCTTATTGCGCTCAAGGCACACATCGCATATACCGCAACGCACTTCTTCTTTTTCACCAAAGTAGGAAAGGAGTAATTCACTACGGCACTTGTTCGTGTTGGTGGCATAATGTATCACCCATTCCATACGCTGTATGGTGCGCTCTTTCTGTTCGCTGTAGTTTTTCTTATTAATAAGTATGTTGGCAGGTTGCAGGCAATCTTCGGTAAATAGTATTTGTGGCTTGCTCGATTGGGGCAGGTACGATAGTACAGTCATTTTATCCAGCCGTTGCAGAAATTTTTTTACCTCATCTTCTTTAAGTGTAGAGCGGCGTGCAATGTCATATTCATTAATGGGCACATAATTGGTGAATATTCCTTCGTATGAACGTAAAAGCAGTTTTGTAAACGCGTCGAAGTTGGGATGCTCAACCTGGAAACGATACACATCTTTATTCGTAATCAGCATATGCACCTTCGATGGCCTGTAAAAGGCTTCGGTTGCAATCAGGTAGCCTTCCTTCTCTAAAAACTTTATACAGCTTACAGTAGGCGATGATTCCAGTGAAAAGCGGTTGCAAAAATCATTCAGGTCGAAGTCGTGGTTGGTGCCTTTGCCTGAACCTGCTGCCATATTGAAATAGGAGCAGAGGGCTATATATGTTTTCTTAATATCATCAACCGGGGGAAAAGCATGATCGATATTGCGTTCGAGGCTCACACGGTCGGCATCGTTATAAAACAATACGGCATAGGCTTTCTTATCATCCCTTCCGGCACGGCCCGCCTCCTGGAAATAGGCTTCAAGGCTATCGGGCAGGTCGAGGTGTACTACAAAACGCACATTGGCTTTATTAATGCCCATTCCAAAAGCATTGGTGCAGACAATTACTCTTATCCTGTCATTCAGCCATGCTTCCTGTTTCGAACTTCGTGCATCGTGCGGCAGTCCTGCATGGTAAAAATCGGCCGATACACCATTTTGCCTTAGCAGCCCGGCCACTTCTTCTGTTTTCCTGCGGTTGCGCACATAAATAATGCCCGAACCTTTTATATTATTCACCAGTTTTAATAAGCGCGGTGCTTTGTCTTCTTCCTTCTGCACCACGTATGCAATGTTCTTTCGTTCAAAGCTTACACGAAATACATTCTCTTCTTTAAAGCCAAGCTTTTGTTGAATGTCCTGCACCACATCAACCGTAGCGCTGGCAGTTAGTGCCATTACAGGCACTTCGGGAAATAGTTTTCTTAATTCTGATATCTGTAAATATGCCGGCCTGAAATCGTATCCCCATTGCGATATGCAGTGGGCCTCGTCAACCGCAATAAGGTTTACGTTCATCTGTTGAACGCGGGCAATAAATATGTCGGACGTAAGCCTTTCAGGAGATACATAAAGAAACTTGTAACCCCCATTCATGCAGTTATCGAGGGTTATATCTATTTCCCTCGTGGTCATAAACGAATGAAGCATGGTGGCGCGTATTCCCCTGCCGGTAAGGAATTCCACCTGGTCTTTCATTAAAGCTATCAGGGGAGAAACAACAATGCAGATACCTTCTTTAGCTAAAGCGGGTATTTGAAAACAGACCGATTTGCCACCGCCTGTTGGCAATAGGGCAAGGGTGTCCCTGCCTTCCATCACGGAATTTATAATGTCTTCCTGTAACGGGCGAAAATGGGTGTGCCCCCAGTAGCGGGTAAGTATTTGCTGTATGCCTTCCATTTACCGTTCACCTGCCGCCGGTATGTTGCGATATTTCGTACATCATATAAATTAGCGGCACGGAGTTTAAAAAGAGGCTCAATATCATAAGGCTGCCGGGTTTCACAGGCAAATTAAAGCGTTGGGTAAGTAGAATATAGAGGCAGCTAAGCACAAAACCAATGAAGCCTGCTGCCAGTGCCAATAACATAAATATAGCATGGTTCATGGCGGGAATGCAAAGGGCCACTGCAATGCCTCCAAACACCAGCGATATAGAAAATGACTTTTCTAAAAATTTCTTCATACACTATTTTTCTACTATAAGCTTCTCTGTTTTCAATCGCTGGCCATCAACCATAAGCGTATAAAAATACATGCCTGAGCTTAGTTCACCGCTATTCAGTTGTACAGTGCCTTTGTTGTTCTTCAGCTCAAGGGTTTTAATTTTTTTACCGAATACATCATACACATCAATAGTTGCGGTACAGTATTCATTCATGGTAGAAAAGTCGTAGCCTATTGTGGTGCCACCGTTTGTAGGGTTTGGATAAGCAAATAAGCTAGAGGTTGGAACGGAGGGGATATTATTTACCGCTAATTCGCAACCTGTAAGGGCTTTAAAAGCGTCAACTTTTCCATAGCCCCATTGGTAATTGGGTGTTACTCCTGTAAATGTATCCTGGTCGGAGCAATAGGTAATGGCTTCTTTAACCTGCAGGTTTGTAGATGTCGGGAACCTTTGCAAGTAAAGCGCTGCAACGCCTGCCACCGCGGGAGATGCTGTAGATGTTCCTCCATCATAATAATGCCAACCACCATAGTCAGTATGTGTGGGAGTAGTGGTAATTAAATAATTCTGGAACACGGTTGGAATTACCGACATGCAGAAGTCACCCGGCGCAGTAATATCGGGCTTCATGCGGCCATCTCTTGTCGGGCCCACGCCTGAGTAATAAGAAAGGCTACCTTCTATAACTGTTGAATCGTATAGAGCCGTAAGGGTTGAATCGTAATTACGGAACGTATTACGGTTATGGAAAACGCCTACAGTTATTACATTATTAGAGCACTGGTAACTGCTGCACAAGGTGGAAAGTGTATCGGGCATTTTATAGTTTTTAATTGCGGGAAACACTGATACATTTGGTAGGCCGGTATCAACAATAGGTGTTGGGTCGGGGTACCAGCAATCTACTCTTCCGTTCCCTGTTGTGGTAAATCTCCAGTAGTAGGATGTTGAATCAGGTTTTATCTGCACTGATACAGAATAAGCTTTGCCCTGGGTATACGTATATGTTTCAACAATACCTATACGGTTTCCGTGGCTATTCTTTAAGGTGTCGTATATTATTTTGCCCAGGTTAGCTGAAATGGCAGAGAAGGCAGTTTGTGAAATGAAGGTAAAGGGCTTAATATTATCAACTCCTACAGAGAATTGCAGGTTTTTTGCTGTTGCCGTATCGGCCCAGGCATCGAAATAAACCGTGCCGCCGTTAGCGGGGGTATAGGCAAACCATGAAAAACTTGTATCTCCCGCAGTTTGTGTATACCCTACGTGATAGGGTATGTTGCTGGCATTGCCTGCCGAGGCCACAAATACCCTTCCTGCTTTGGCTGTTATCATACTGTCAATCATCAATGCCTGCAAATCCTGCCCATCGTGCGAACCATCGTAATCGCCGAGGCTGGCGTTAATTACACAGGGTTCTCCTAAACTATCTGCTTTTGTATACAGGTAGTTTACGGCGTCGGTCATTTCGTTATTTGTCTGTACGGTAAAGTTGTATGCCACCATCATAATATCGGCTTGGGGAGCTACACCAATACAAGTGCCGTTTGCCAGTCCGTCAGATGTTGCTACACCCGATACATGGCTTCCGTGACCGCTTTCCAATCCGGCGGCTGAGTCCATAGTTTTAAGCGTGGCGGGATTACCTTTGGCAAGGGCAGTATCAATCATAGCTTTTGACCATGATACACCATAACCATAAGGAGTGGGTGTAAGAGGGCCTATGGGCTGATTCATATCCCATAAATATTGTACACGGCTTTTGTGGGCGCTGTCCTGTAAATCGGGGTGGGTAAAATCTATACCGGTATCAATCATGCCAATAACTATGCCTTTGCCTTTATAGGGCTGGGTAAGCGGAGCCTGTCCCATTTGGCATTCCACTACATGGGCCTTGGTTCTCATAGTATCGTTGCAGGGGTGCATGTGCGGGGGTTTGCCTTCCATGCGCACCACATCGCGGCTGTAATAAAAAGCAGGTAAGGAACTTACAGGTATTTTAATGGCTGCAATATTGCCATAGGAGTATTTAAATACACCATTATTGGCTTGCACCAGTTGCTTAATGGCTTTCACATTGCCTTTAACCAGTACTTCAATCATTTCAGAGCCATCAGTAAGCTTTTGGGCAAATGCCTGCTGCTTTTCAGCCAGGTAGAAGTCGAACTTGGTTTGGGCTATGGCAACCGTAGTAAACAAAAAGGCCGCGGCCAGGATAAGTAACTTTTTCATTTGCATATAGTTATAGATTATGCTGAATAACAAGTAAAGTTAGTAAAAAATGAGATACCGGAAATACTCTATAAAATCTCTATAAAGACAAGGCCTGAAGCGATTCTGAG
>Ga0206870_1023_pt1 | contig 13828 bp, 8 predicted proteins | sample Alteio_BWOrgCont_36_FD_152620 | JGI IMG/M metagenome (GOLD analysis project Ga0206870, IMG submission 152620) | Enriched cells from forest soil in Barre Woods Harvard Forest LTER site, Petersham, Massachusetts, United States -... | ecosystem: Environmental > Terrestrial > Soil > Temperate forest > O... | reverse complement strand
CAACGGCAATCGCTTTGAGGGTCTCCGACGCGCTGACCGAGATGGCCCCGGTGTACTTCGTCGAAGACGTTGTAGGCGTTGTTCCGTTCGTGGTGTAGTAGATAGTCGCGCCCGACGACCCATCGCTGATGGTCACCGACTGCGCCGTCGTATAAGTCCCCGCCGCCGGCGAGAATGTCGGGGTCGGCAACACGGGGTTATTATTGAAAGTCCAAGTCAGGATTTTCTGCGACGAGCTCGAGTATCCCGTCCCGCCCGTGAATCCAACGTAAGCCGTATTGCCTCCAACCGTGGTCGGAATGTTGATCGCCCAGCTGTTCGAAAACGACGCGCCGGTGACGTTGTCTGTAATGGTCATCGTCAGGGTCGTCCCGTCATAGACAATGTGCACTGCCATCGTGTCGTCGCTGTGAAGATTGACTCCCGAAGAAGTCATATCGATGGCTGGAACCATCGGGGAAGTGCCGTCGGTATAGAGTCCCGTCGAATCCGGTCCCTCTCCCTGGTTATTGAACAGATCGAACTTGATTGCGATGCTGTGCGGAATGTACCCATAACCGAGATTGCCTGCGGATGCGCCCACGATCGTGTTGTTATTGTTCTGGATCGCGAAGGTCATTCCGTCGGCCATCGGGTTTGATAACTGGAAGGTGAAGTCCGTCGTGAAAGCCTGCACGTTCACCGGCGTCACATACCATGCCGAAGACGCTTCATTTTGCCCGCCATCGGTCAACTGCAGCCGCGAATCGTCAAGCTGCGCATTCCCATTCAGCACAATCTGGCCGGCGGACGCTGCGAAGCCTTGCGGATAGTTGATACCGGTGCCCGGCGCGACAATCGTGAAAGTCGCCGTGCTCACCGGGCTATTGTTCAAACCTGAAGCGACGGCAATCGCCTCGATTGTTTCGGTCGCACTGACCGTGATCGCGCCAGTGTACTTCGTCGCTGAAGTCGTCGGCGTAGTGCCGTTCGTCGTGTAGTAAATGATCGCTCCGGACGTGCTGTCGGTAAGGGTCACAGTCTGGGCGGCGGTGTAGGTTCCACCAGCCGGCGAGATCGCAGGAGCGCTCGCCTGAGTAATATCGGTATAAGTCGCCGAGGTCACCGGACTCACCAGGTAGTTGCTTGCGCTGGCAATCGCGTTAATTGTCTCGGTCGCGCCGACCGTGATCGCGCCCGAGTACTTGGCCGAAGAGGTGGTCGGCGTCGTGCCGTCCGTCGTGTAGTAAATCGTCGCGCCCGATGTCGAATCGGTAATCGTCACCGAGATGCTTCCCGTGAACGACTCGGTTCCCGGAGACAGTACCGGCGCCGCCGCCTGCTGCGCTCCACTCAGCAGCCCATAGATGCTGACCTGCGTTCCCGTCCCTACATAGACCTTTCCATTCACTACTGTGGGAACCGAAAACTTCACCGCCGGCCCCGGATTATCCCGGGAAGAATTGGTGCCGCTCGAGTAAAGCGTCGTCGCGACGTTGCTCGCATTGTGGGCCTGCAGGATGGCTGCGCCGCTCGTGGCATAGGCCTCCGAATCGATCGTCCAGACGATGCCCTGCGTATTCCCGCTGGCGGAGATTGATGGCGTCGCCCCCGGGTAGTTGTAAACCTCACTCGACTCCGTCGGACTCGTGGAGAGTTGTCCGTTTACCAGCGCGAACGCCTTTAGGTAGTCGCCCCGGCCCAAGTAGTAGACATTTCCATTCCAGTAGGCTGCTGTGCTCCACGCGCCAGTCACGCCCACGCCATATGGAATCTCCTGTACCACCGCGTCCGTGCTGTTATAGCCCGACATCTTGTCGCGGTTCACCAGATAGAGCGTTCCCTCTTTGCCCACCTGAACCAGCAGGTTCGGCACACTGCCCGTGGTCTGCGTAGGAATCAGCATCACGCCGCCGGATCCCAGGTCACCATCTTCCGCGTCGAGATCCGCCTGATCGGATGGCGTGAATTCGTCCTTGATCGTCGGTACGCCATTCGTCAGATCCAGATTGAGGATGCTGTCCCCGAAATCCATGCTGCCCGCGTAAGGAGTAGTCGCCGTATAGTCCCCGTTGCCGCTGGTCAGAAACATGCGTCCGTATGGCTGTGTCGACGGATTCAACACATCTGCCGCAAGCCCCGAACCCGACATCCAGAAGCCTGCTCCTACTCCATTCGGAGAAGCGTTGTAAGCACCCGTCTGTTTAAGGGTCGCGGCGTTATAGCCCAGAACCCAGCCATGCCAGGGCCCGTTGTCGCCGTGAGCGGCAAAGCCGATGTACACGATGCCGTTCACCAGCAGCAGCGCCGGTCTCTGGTTCTCCCACATCGGATCGAACGTTAGCTGTCCGCTTACACTGCCGTTCCCGGTCCCGGCAACCGTCGCGGTAATCACCACCGGGCCGCCGAACTTCTCATTGCCCGTCGTAACGTCCAGGGCGTGGAGCCGCTGCACGGCATTCCCGCCTTCCTGGGTCTTGCTCACCACGTAAAGCGTGTTGCTCGAGGGATCAATCACAGGTGTGCCCGTGATGCCCACCAGCGGCGTGATATCGGCAGCCAGTTCCGAAGCCGGGAAAGCCGTAGCGCCGGACGCAGCGCCATGAGCGGCGGTCAGCATCGATGCCATCCACAGCGCGCTGGCGTTCGCACCGCCATTACTATCTGCGTCACATGCGTATACGCTGTCGTTTTCCGTCGCCACGAAGACAACGTTATGCGTCTGCCCTCCGATCGTGAGACCGGGAAGGTAAAGCGGCTGGGCATAGATCTGGCCATCCACCGCTTGCGAGAACAGCTTCCCGAACTGGGTCGCGTTCACGTTCGAAGTAGTCAGAATAGTTTCCTTGAGATTCTGTCCAGTACGGCCAATATCGTTGTGATATGTTGTGACGCTGGTCTGGGCGCCGCAGAGCGCGGCATTCATTCCCGGCAAAACAGCCAACATGACGACCAGGAACCGCGGGTTTAGGAACCGCAGGTTCAACTGCCTTGTCCAATCAATCTGAAGCCCGAGTGCGCGTCCCAACTTGCTGGCAACTCTCATCAATGAAACCTTTCTTTCCTTGCTCGCCGCATACCGCCGGCTGTCGATCTATTCTTTGGCAGTTACTCTCAGATCAGAGTCCGTGATCCACACAAATTCATTCGCCGCATAGGGCACTATATATCTCTCCAGGCAAAGGCTTTACTCCCGAGCCATCTCTGACGGCACTCTGCGAAAACTCCCCAGCATCGCCCTATAGTGCAGCGGGGAAATAGGCAGATCGCAAGAGTGTTCAGAGTTGGCTAACGGCGAGGATACCTTGCCAGGAGCATCAGGAGCATATTGATAGTATCCCGATACGTTTCGTTTTCGAATGTACATCTTTTGTGGGCGTAATCTGGCGTAATCTCGTCTCCGAAACAAAAGTAACTAGATCGTTTCGGCTACTCTAAGCATATCGACAACTTGTTTTGGAAAAAATAGCTAAACATGGCCAAGTATCGACTGCAACTTTTTATTTACGTGACTGCCATCTTTGTTGTAGCTCCCGCCGTTGCCTGGCAACTACCCGCGTCCCAGATTCGGTCACTCACCCCCGACCGCATCCTGGCTCAACCAGACCTCAACGGTGAACTACTCCAACAGCCGCACTGGACCAGTAACGGCGCCCGCCTCGCCTGGCTGCGGACTAACCTTCCACCAGCTCCGCCACCTTCTCCCGGTCCACCTTCACCTCACCTAGCTGGTCCGCCCGCCACCGAAATCTGGTCGCTTGATACGGCAACCGCGCATTCCAACCTCCTGGTGTCTGCCACGCAGCTCGCCGCAGCCCTTGGCGCTGCCGCGCCTGCGCGTCGAACGCAGGACGATGATCATCCCGCCATCCCCGCCTATCTCACCGACTACGCCTGGTCACCGGAGGGCCGCGCACTTCTGCTCATCACCCCCATCTCGCTGGTGTGGCTGGACCTCGAAAGCGGACACGGGCGTACCCTCGTCTCCGGGACAGAAGAATTGAGCGATGCGCAGCTCTCTCCTGACGGCCGCTACGCAAGTTTCATCCGCGATCACTCGTTATGGCTTACCACCATCTCCACCGGAGCCTCGCGCAGATTCACGCCGCCCGGTACTGCCGATCTCCGTGAAGGCGAGCCTGACTGGCCCTACCGCAACGAAATCGGCCTCCGCGCCGCCTACTGGTGGTCGCCCGATTCCTCCCGGATTGCCTACCTCGAGACTGACGACCACGCCACCGGAAAGTACAATCTCCGCTCCGCCGACGGCCATGAGAACTCCATCGTCTATCCGCTGCCCGGCACTCCTTTGCCCGTGGTTCGCCTGTTCCTCGAGCCGGTGAGCGGCGGCCCGCGCCATCCCGTCGAGGTCGACAGCGCCAAGCCGGGTTATCTGCCGCGCGTCAACTGGACACCCGATTCCCGCCAGCTCGCCGTCGAGCGCCTCAGCCGCGATCAGAAAAACCTCGACCTGCTCCTCATCGATGCCGCAACCGGCAGATCGCGCGTCCTCCTCTCCGACAAGGACAGTTACTGGATCAACCTCAACGACGGCCCGCACTTTCTGCGCGACTCGAAGCGCTTCGTCTGGCCAAGCGAACGCACCGGCTATCGTCACCTCTACCTCTACGACGTCACGGGCCGCCAGCTCTCCCAACTTACCAGCGGAAATTGGGAAGTAACTTCTCTCGACGGCATCGACGAAGCCCGCGGCCAGCTCTACTTCACATCCACGCAACAATCCATGCTCGATCGCCAGATCTATCGCGTCAACCTTGACGGATCTAACCTCACCCCCATCACGCAACAGAGGGGAACTCACCAGGCCTTCTTCTCACCCGACGCCCGGTTCTTCGTCGACACCTTCTCCACCAGCGCAACTCCGCCGCGGCAGGATGTCTTACACGCCGACGGCACGCTGCTCACTCCCATCAATGAGAACCCCGTGCCGTCACTTGCGGCATACAACCTCCCGCCTGTCGACTTTCTCACCGTGAAGACCCACATGGGCGCCGATCTCAATGCGCTCATGATTCGTCCGCCGGGCTTCGACCCCTCCCGGAAATACCCTGCCATCGTCTACATCGCCGGAGGCCCTGGCGAGCAAGTGGTCCGCAATGTCTGGGGCGGAGATACCTTCCTCTGGCTGCGTATGATGGCTCAAAAGGGATACGTGATCTATGCCCAGGACGGTGCCGGCACAGCCGGCCGCGGGCACCTGTTCGAGGAGCCGCTGCATCTGCGCCTCTCGTCACTCGAAATGGCCGACCAGCGCGACGGCGTCCGCTATCTTCGGTCTCTCCCCTACATCGACCCCACCCGGGTCGGCATCTACGGATGGGGCTACGGCGGGTTCCTCGTCCTGCACGCCATGCTCGACAAGCCCATCGCCTACAAGGCCGGAATTGCCGGAGCTCCGGTCACCGACTGGCGCCTCTACGACGCAATCTTCTCCGAGCGCTACCTCGAAGACCCGGTCCGCAATCAGGACGGCTATCTCGACTCCATGCCCACCGAGAACGCCCAAAACCTCACCGGGTCGCTGCTCATCGTGCAGGGAATGACTGACGAAAAGGTGCACGTCGAAAACTCGCTCATCCTCCTGAACGAGTTCCTCGAAACAGCCAAATATCCCTCAGCGATGTTCTTTCCCGACCGGGGACACATCTTCGAAGACCACGAAGCGAAGCTCGCCCTCTACCGCGCCATGACCGATTTTTTCGTTAAGAATCTCTGACGGACGAATTAAAAGATTCTGAGCCCTGTCTTCAATTCATCCAGCGCCGGTCATTCGGGTCTTTGTCGGGATCGATATACCGGCCGTCCTTATCGAAGTGCACATCGCGGTTCTGCTTGCGCATGTACACCTCGAACTTGCGCGCCGCCCTGCGCCGCTTCCAGCGGTAATAGCTGTTGCGCAGCCCGAAGAATCTCTCGCTGCCGGCAAATGCGAATCCCCGCCGCGGAGCCATCTTGATGTAGATATAACCGAACAACCCTCCGCCCAGCTGTGCGAACGCAAAGAACCGCTGCGCCGAGAAGAGCATCGCCAGAGCGATCAGCAGGTAAACGCCGACCAGGTACTTCGCCTTGATCATCATCGGCAGGGGAAACATCATGAACTCGAGATCCCCATACAGCACGCCAAACGCGATCAGCAACCCGAAAAGCCCTCCGTAGCATCCGGTAAGCACGCCCCCGCCCGCCGGCAGGGCAAAATAGAGCGCCATCGCAGCCAGTCCGGCTCCCACCACCGAGAAGAAGAAGATCTCCCCCAGCCACCTCGATCCATGGTTCGACTCAAGAAAGCTACCCAGGAACCACAGCGACAGCAGCTCGAACGCCGTGTTCAGAATCCCCTGATGGACGAAACAATACGTCACCAGCTGCCAGACCCGCCCCGCCAGCACCAGCGGCGGCACCAGCGCCGTCCAGGTCACAATCGTGAATGCCGCTGCATTCGATGCGACGCCAATCAGCAGCAACGCAAAGAAGGCGCCAAGGTTCCAGAGGACCAGCTTGCGCGTCAATCCTCGGAAATCGGGAAACGAAAGAATACCGCCCATCCGTGGCATACGGTCCTATTCTCTCACCATGGGGGTGCGTCCTTCCTACTCCCCGCCTGCCTTTTACCGCTCCGGCATCGGAACCACCGCGACGCTCCGGTGCCCCGCCGCATCCACCGCCCGCACGCCGAAGATCACGTTATCCTTCGATACCGGCAGCGTCACCGAGGTTTCCCCGGCCTTCACCGGAAACACCCGTTGCCACTGCGGCGCCGCCGTCTCTCGCCAGACGATCTCGTACCCGGTGCTCGACGGCGCTCCCGGCCCATTGTCCCAGTGCAAGGTCGTGTTGTTATCGAGATTGCGCGTGACAACCCGAGCCTTCTCCGGCGGAGGCGGTGCCGACGCCAGCACCGCCATCGTCGCCGCATTTAGCTGCGCGACGCGGGCGACATAATCAAAATCCACAAACTTCAGCAGATCGCCATACTCCACGCCGTTCTCGGTGCGAACATTCTGGTGCTGATGGTTGAAGTCCTCGCTCCACTCCGTGAACCGCACCGCAGGAAAGCCCTCCTGGTTGAATGAGGTGTGGTCGCCTCCGCGAAGGAAGCGGTCGCGCCGGAACTCCAGCACAGGATGAAACCCCGCCGTCGCCTTGACCACTTTGCCCGCCGGCATCGCGTCGTAGGTGCTGCCAACATCGGCGATGGCCCGGGCCAGCTCCCGCGAAGGCGAATCGCTTTCATACCCCAGCATGACCAATCTGCGAATCTCTTCAGGAGTCGCATTCGCAGGAAGGCTTTCCGAGAAGACCCGTACCGCAGACTTGTCCTGCAGCGTATCCCCCGGAGTAGTGTTGCCCCCGACGATATCGTTGTTCAGCACGCCTTCGATCTTCCAGTCCTCGCTCTTCGCCAGCTTGGCGAGATGCGCGCTGCCATTCAGTCCCTGCTCCTCGCCCGCCACCGCCGCGAAGATCAGCGTCGCCGGCAACTTCAGCCGTGACAGCACCCGCGCGCATTCCAGGCTCACCGCCACGCCGCTCGCGTCGTCGTTCGCCCCCGGAGCCAGATCGTGGGTGTTCATCGTGTCGCTATTCCGCGAGTCATAGTGCCCGGTCAGTAGGATGATCCGCTTTGCCTGCTCGGGATCTTTTCCTCGCAGCACGGCGTACACATTGGTGATCGTTGTCGGCTGCGTAATCCGTGGATTCGGCCCCGTCTGCGGTGGCTCGGTAAACGTATCGCGCTTCACCTCCAGGCAGCCGCCGCAGTCGCCGGAGTAGCTCTGCAGGCGTTGCATGATCCAATCGGCAGCGGCAGTTACCCCCTGGCCCGCAGGAAGGTCTGTATCCATGCTGGAAACCGTGCTTCGGTTCTTGAAACCCACCAGGCCTTCGATAGTGCCGCGGATCTGCTTAACCGAGATCTGGTTCAGCACCGCGGCGATAGTGGCATCAACGGGTGCCGGCTCGATTGGCGAACCTGTTGCATCCAGATCGTGCTTTGCTGCGTCAGACACAGCAGATGCCGTGGAGCTCGTTGCGAAGAGCAGAAAACCGGCGAAGCAGACGGGTAAAATGAGGATAGCGAGGCGTGCGAGTCGACGGCTCAATTTGGTGCGAGCGTTTGCTTTCATTCCACAGCTCCAGAGAAGAACAAGAATAGATTGCGAAACGGTGAATTAGGCGCCGGCTGCTTGACGCCTGCACGATTCTCCTCAACACTAACGGAGTTGCAGTAGAAACGTCATTGTATAAATCCCAACTACTCCGATCCAATGGAGGTTCTTATGCCACTTTGCCCTGAATGTGAGACCGCGCTCGATATTGAAGCCGATGAAGTCGACGAAGGCGACGTGATCGTCTGCGACGAATGCGGCTCTGAATACGAGGTCGTCACCACCGAACCGCTCGAGCTCGTCAAAGTCGACGAAGGTTACGATGACGAAGAGGAAGAGCCCGTCGAAGAGGAAGAAGAATGAAGAAATGGAAACGCCGCTCCACCCTGGCGGCCATGCTGTTCCTGCTGGCCGCCGGCGCGGCCTTCGCCCAGAATGTCAAATACAAGACTCTCGAAGGCAAGGTTTTCGGCAATGGCGAAGCAGTCCTCTCAGGCGCGATCATCTATCTTCAGGACTCGAAAGCCAACACCATCCGCAGCTTCATCGCCACCCAGGACGGCAGTTACCGTTTCGGCCAGATCTCGCCGGACATCGACTACACCGTCTGGGCGAAATACAACGAAGTGAAAAGCCCCACCAAGACCATCAGTTCCTACGATTCGCGCAAGAACGTCACCATCGATCTGCACATCAAGACGAACAAATAGCGCAGCAATCAGGTCTGATCACAGCTCGTTCAGGGCTGAACGCGGCCGCCGCGCTTCGTCGATCTCACCAAACGAGAAGCGCCATCCCAAAGGATGGCGCTTCTCGTTATGCCGGAAGGCGGAGGAAGAGGTTCACTGATCCCTGTTCCCTGATCCCCGCTTTTTTACTGTCTCTTCCAGTTCATGATTTCGCCCAGGGTCGTCGTCGAGCTCGACACCGGAGCCTTGTAGGCCTCGACATCCGCCCTGCTGGCTTCCTCGCCAACCGCACGCAGGCTCAGGCCTACCTTCTTCTCATCCTGGTTCATCTTGATGATCTTGAAGTCGTGCTCCTGTCCCTGCTCGAGCTTCACCGGAGTATTGTGTGAGTCCGTCGCCTCGGACACGTGGCAGAGACCTTCAACGCCCTCGGCAATCTCAACGAACGCGCCGAACTGCGCCGTCCGCAGCACCTTGCCGTGAACCACATCGCCCACGCGATGCTGAGCGAAGAAGGTGTCCCACACATCCGGCTGCAGCTGCTTGATGCCCAGCGAGAGGCGCCGGTTCTCCGGCTCAACGCCCAGAACCACAGCCTTCACCTTTTCGCCCTTCTTCAGCACTTCCGAGGGATGCTTCACGCGCTTGGTCCAGCTCAGGTTGCTCACGTGAACCAGCCCGTCGATGCCGTCCTCGATCTCGATGAACGCACCGAAGTCCGTCAGGTTGCGCACACGGCCCTCAACCTGCGTTCCAGCCGGGTACCGCGCCACCAGGTGTTCCCACGGATTCTCCTGCAGCTGCTTCATGCCCAGCGAGATCCGCCGATCGGACGGGTTTACGCTCAGCACTACCGTCTCGACCTCATCGCCCGGCTTCACCAGCTTCGACGGATGCTTCATCCGCTTCGACCAGGTCATCTCCGAAACGTGCACCAGGCCTTCGATGCCCTGCTCCAGTTCTACAAACGCTCCGTAGTCGGTCACGCTCAGCACGCGACCGCGCACCCGGGCCCCGATCGGATAACGCTCGACGGCATCCAGCCACGGATCCGGCGTGAGCTGCTTGAAGCCCAGTGAAACCCGCTGCTTGTCTTTGTCGAACTTCAGCACCTTCACCTGGATCTCGTCGCCCACGTTCACCAGGTCGCGTGGATGCGTCAGCCGGCCCCACGACATATCGGTGATGTGCAGCAGGCCGTCGATGCCGCCCAGATCGACAAAGGCGCCGTAGTCGGTCAGGTTCTTCACCGTTCCCGTCAGCACGCTGCCTTCCTCGAGATGCTCGAGGGTCTCCGAGCGCTTGGTGTTCTGTTCCTCTTCCAGGATTTCCTTGCGCGAAACCACCACGTTTCCGCGCTTCTTGTTCAGCTTGATCACGCGAACTTCAATCGGTTGTCCGAGGTAGGCATCGAGATTCCGCACCGGCCGAATCTCCAGCTGCGAACCGGGCAAAAACGCCTTGATGCCGATATCGACCGTCAGACCGCCCTTCACGCGTCCCAGAACCGTACCCGTAACCGGCGTCTTCTCGTTCGCGGCCTTCTCGATCGTGTCCCACACGCGGTGCCGCTGAGCCTTCTCATAGCTCAGCAGGTATCCACCCTCGGCCTCTTCGCGCTCGATCACCACTTCGACCGCGTCGCCCGGCTTCAGTTTCGCCTGGCCAGTGTGATCGACCACCTGCTCCAGGGGAATCAATCCCTCGGACTTCAGGCCGACATCGACAACGACATGCTTGTCCGTCAGTTTGATCACTGTGCCGGACACAACTGTCGTATCGTCGAAGGCCTGCGCCGCCGCCTCAGCCGCCTGCTCGCGGTCAAAGGACTCGAGCGCCGCGGCGAAATCTTCCATACTCCCAAAGTCGATTTCTTCGGTGGGATGAGTCTCGGCGGGAACTGCCGTAGCAGCTGCAGTCGGTTCAGCGGAAGGGACTTCCGGGTTGTGGGTGGTCACAATCGACGAATCTTCGTGATCCGTCGCAGCCTCAAGCGTTGGGGTTTCCAGTTGGGTGTTCAGAGGTTTGTTCTCGACTTGTTCAGGATTAAGGACGTCTGCCATAACTGCCAGCTCCGGGGATCTTGGTCAGCGGCCCCGACTTCCGCCCTGCAGACTTAAGGAGGAGCTGGCCGCACTTCCGGCCCGCTTCAACGCCGCAGATTCTTCGCCGTTAGCTTAGATTCAGTGCTGTTCCGCGAAGATTCGGGGATCGCTGCTTCTCGCGTCCATCCCGCACGAAGTTCTGGGAAAGGAGACGGTGAGTTGGCCCGAACATCAGTTCGGAGCGCACTCGGTCTCCATTTTGGAGCATCCGGCAGACAGGCGTTGAGAGGACGGCGATCACAGGCCCGCGCGTGAATCCCGTACACGGGCCTACTCCTAAACTATAGAGCCGCTGTGTTAAGCATGTCAATTCAACCCGGGCCGCGCCCGGTAAAAACATGGTCAATATCTAGGCCGGCTGTCCGGTGCCCCACTGCCTGCTCTGAGCGACGCGCAAGGACCCGGATTTCCGACTTGGGTCTCTGGAGGCTGAACGTCCATCGCTGCCCCTCACTGGGTCCTCAACGCCTGCATCGGGTCAAGTCTCGAAGCCCGCCACGCCGGCGCCAGACATGCCGCTGCCGCTACTACCACCAGTACCCCGCTCACCGCCACGAAAACCCCCGGATCAAGCGCCTGCGTCCGGTACAGCATCGACTCCAGCGGCCGTGTGACCGCCGCACTCACCGCCACGCCCAGAACCAGCCCGTACAGTGCCGGACGCAGCCCGTCGCCCAGCACCAGCCGTACCACCTGATCGCGCTGCGCGCCCAGGGCAATCCGGATCCCGATCTCCGTCATCCCCTGCGCCACGATGTAGGAAAGCACGCCGAAAAGCCCGACTGCGGCCAGCAGCAGAGACGAAGCCGCAAAGATCAGCAGCAGTGTCGCGTCGAAGTTCGCGTCCGCCGTGTTCCTCCCGACAACCTGATCCATAGTGAGGATGTCCGACACCGGAAGATCGCGGTCCATCTGCTGAACGATTTGCTGCACAGGCAGGGCGTATTGCGTCACATTCCCGCCTGACCGGATCACCAGGGTTGCGCTGTTCATATCCTCGGCCGCGTCGAGGGCAAAGTACATCGCCGGTCCCGCCGGCTCACTCACCTCGAACAGCGTGTCACCGCAGACGCCGACAATTGTGTACGTGTGGGGACCCTTGTGAATATGCTTGCCCAGCGGGTCCTCGCCGGGAAAATTCTGCCGCACGAATGTCTCGCTCACGATGATCTCGGTCGGAAAGCCGGGTCTCTGATTTTCCCCGAAGGTTCGCCCGCGCAGGATGGGAATGCCCACCGCCGGGAAATACCCAGGATCCGTGAATAGGGTCCGCGCATATTGCGACTTCCCCTGAGGCAGAGGCGGATGCTCCACGATCCTGAAGCCGCTGTCGCCGCCATAACCCGCTCCTGGAACCGTCGGGAAAATATATCCAGCAGCCTGCACTCCAGGAAGTTGCCGCACGCGGGCCAGCAGCGTGTCGAAGAAATTCGCACGTTGCGCATCCTGCGTATATCGGGCCTCAGGCAGGTCGAGGCTCATGGTGAGCACGTTTTGCGTAATGCAGCCAAGATCCGAGGAGCGCAGCTTCTTGTAGCTCTTCAGCAGGAGCCCTGCACCAACCAGCAGAACGACAGTCAACCCCACCTCCAGCGTGAGCAGCACTCTCCGCATCCGTGTCCGGCCTTGTCCCGCGCTGTAGGAACGCGAGGACTCTTGAAGCGGGGTCAGAATCCGCTCGCCTCCCGCCGACAACGACGAAACCAGCCCGGCAAACACCGCGCTGAGAGCAATCAGCGCCAGCGCAAAGACTCCAACCATGGCATCCGGATGAATGTTGTCGCCGCGCGCCATCTCCGGTTGCGCACTCAACAGCCATCGGATTGTCAGCGCTGCCAGCCCGCACCCCAGCAGCCCGCCCGTAGCCGACAACAGCAGGCTCTCCGTCAGTTGCTCTCGCATCAGGCGCAGCCGGCTGCCGCCCAGCGCCGTGCGGATGGCCATCTCCCTGCGCCGTGCCGCCGCGCGCGCCACCAGAAGATTGCCCACATTGAGGCAGGCGATCAGTAGCACGCATCCCGTCGCCGCCAGCAGCACATATAGCGGCGTCTTCACATTGCCTACGATCGCGTCCAGCAGAGGCCGTATGTTCGCCGCCTTGCTCACAAATGGATTGTCGAGGTGCTGGTCGTGAAGGCGCCGTGTGATAAGCGATAGCTCCGCTCCTGCCTGCGTCGCCGTCACGCCCGGTTTGAGGCGGCCGATCGCGATAAAGTTGTGCTCGTCGAGCGCCTCCATCTCGTCAGCCGGCTCTCTGTAGTTGAGCGGAGTCCACAACTGCCGCGTCTGGTCTGAAAAAGCAAACCACGCCGGCATAATGCCGATAACCGTATACGGCTTGGCATCCAGCAGAATCGTCCGATTCAGGATCGAAGGATCGCCGCCAAAACGCCACTTCCACAGTCCCCAACTCAGAATCACCGTTCCGTTCGCCGACGGCCGGTCATCGTCTGCCGTGAAATTCCGGCCCAGCGCCGGCTCGACACCCAGCGTGGGCAGCATATTCCAGGAGAAAGTTGCTGCGCGTATGTTCTCCGGCAGTTGCCCACCGCCTGCCGACAGGTTGTAACCGGCATAGCCCCAGAGCGCCAGATCGGAAAAGCTCCGGCTCTCTTTTTTCCATTCGGCAAAGACGCCACCGGCGCTGCCGTTGTAAGGAAACTTGTCGTCGTTGCTGTGCTCATACAGCCTGACCAGCCGGTCCGGGTGGCGGAAAGGCAGCGACCTGAGCAATACCGAACGGACGATGGTGAACAGCGCAATATTGGCCCCGATTCCCAGTGCCATCACCAGAATCGCGATCCCTGCAAATCCCGGCGTCCGCCACAGCGTTCTTGCCCCGATCCGCGCATCGCGGAGCATTAGCTCCACTCCACTCCAGTTCCACGTCTCCCGCGCCTGATCTCTCAGCGCCGTCGGATTACCA
>Ga0206870_1107_pt1 | contig 13829 bp, 13 predicted proteins | sample Alteio_BWOrgCont_36_FD_152620 | JGI IMG/M metagenome (GOLD analysis project Ga0206870, IMG submission 152620) | Enriched cells from forest soil in Barre Woods Harvard Forest LTER site, Petersham, Massachusetts, United States -... | ecosystem: Environmental > Terrestrial > Soil > Temperate forest >... | reverse complement strand
AACGCTCCTACGTGCACAGTATACCTGGATGCACAGTATATCCGGAGCCGGATCAATCGTCGATGACGACGTAATCGTCCTCGACGTAGACCTGGCGATCGAGGAACCGTTGTGGCCATGATCGCCTTGCGCGGTGCCGTCAATAACTCCGACTAGGCGTAACCGCCGGCGTATCGACGTCAGCCTGCCCAAGCGGAAGAACTTGGCCCCCGCCAGCGCGTGCTGACGTCGGTCACGACATCCAGACACTGCTCCAGTCGAACCAACCGTACGGATTGGGCGTGTAGTTATGCACAGATTTCAGCGAGATGTAGAACTCGGGGTTCGACCCAATTTGATCTTGGCACAGAATCTTGGTCGCCAAGTAATCATTCAGCTTTTGATAGATCTTGGCTCGAGCCGCAGTGTTATATATGGCTTCGCCCTGAATGATGTACTTGTCGACCGTCGAATTCATCAGACCAAACTCATTGTCAGGCGCGGTTGAAAAGAATCGTGTCGCGAAAAGCAGATCAGGATCGCCGTTTGTTGACCCGCCGATGGTTTGTTGAAGCTGGTAGCTGTGCGTAAATTCTTGCTGGAGAAATATCGCGCTCGTCTGGGGAAGGAGCGTCACGTGCATGCCGGGAATCGCGTTCAACATCTGCTGTTCCACCGTTACCAGGAGCGCCAGAAGGCTCGAGCCTGACATGTAAGCGAGTGTGAACGTCAGTGAACCACCTAACTCCTGAACCAACTTCTCGGCACCAGCTGGGTTGTAGCTCACGGCGCCAGGAACGACCTTCTGGAACCCAAGCATGGCTGGAGGCAGGGGTCCTCCAGCTACAGGGGTGACCTCACTCTGAAACACGTTCTTGAGAATGGTCTTAACATTAATAGCTTCAATAACCGCCTTGCGAGCGAGAATGTTATTAAATGGCGCCGTGGTCGTGCTGATCTCTAAGTAGTTATTAGAGGCCGCCGCGGTCCTAACAACGTTGAAGCCAGCCGCTTTCGACTGCGAGGCGTAAGTGACCCCGTCAGCGACAGACCAAACGTCAGCCTGGCCAGATTGGAGATTAGTCCACTCCGAGGCTTCCACCGGGGTTGCTTCGATAGTGACCGAGGCCAAATGAGCCTTGGGACCCCAATAACCGCTCCAGCGGTTCAGAATAGCTGTGTTTCCCGCGACGCCACTGGCATAGACGAAGGGGCCGGTTCCAACCGGGTGCAGAGCAACAGTGGCGCCGTAAGTACTTACTGACGTGGGCGACATCATGTAGCCGCAGTATTGATTCGCGAGGACGTACGGCAATGCCGCATCTCGCCGAGTCAGGGTCAAAGCGACTGTATATGGTCCAGTCGCCACGACGTTTGAAACGGCGCCATTAACATATCCGTCGCAGTCCGTTCCGGCAGCGAATGAGCGCTGCAGATCGAAAACCGCGGACTGCGCATTGAATGGCGTCCCGTCCTGGTACGAAACACCCTTCCGCAGGGTCATCACGAAGGTCAATCCAGCATTCGTAAATTTGTAACTCAATGCGAGGTCCGAGGTAATAGCGTTGTTGCTCTCTTGTGTAAATAGCGTCTGGAATACCGGGAGCGGGATGGTGATTCCCCTCGGCGAGTCCGGATCCAGGCTCAGCCAAGTCGCGTTAACTTCCACGACGAGGTTGCCGCCATTAACCGGCTTCGCGGAAGCAGTTCCCAACGAACTATTGTCCGTCGCGCCAGCTGTCGATGCGAATAGTACTGATCCGACGAAAATCGTCGCCATCAGCACCGTGAGCCCTACTCGGTGTACCCGCACGTACCCCTCCTTGACAGGACGACCCAGAGACTCCCGTCACCGAGCGTATAGTGTATATTTCGCGAAGCTAAGCCGTGACCGTAACAGACCGCGACGCGTCGCTCAAGTCAAAGGTCGATCTTGAACTTGCCTATCAGACCGCTCCTGAATCCCTAGTTGCTCTCACTACCTGGTACTTCTTCACACAGCGGCCGGCAACACGCTGGCGCCTAGGAATCGTCGGAGGTGTCAACATCGCTCAGCGTGAGATCGCCTCGTCACAAAGAGACTCCAGCCCAAGTAGCCCGGAGGTACGTAAAGGGCGCTCGCCTCGGAGTCAGCTGATGCCGAAGTATCACTGCGTGCACTCCCGCGGTTCGGTCGATTCCGCCGCTCGGATGAACTCAGACCTCTCGCCAGCGTCCCCGGGATCCACGTTGACAATTCGTCGGGCCACATGCAAAATCCATATCGGCGTCGTCGGCGCGGGCCGTCCGATCGACGCTAGCCACTTTCACGAAAGGGTTGGCTAACCTATGGCGGACTTTATATTGGTACATGGCGCGTACAGTGGCTCCCACATGTGGGGAAAGGTGCGACCGCTACTCCGAGCTGCAGGGCACGAGGTCTACACCCCTTGTCTCACGGGCATTGGCGAACGGTCCCACCTAGTGGGACCCGAGGTAGGATTTACGACTCACGTACGAGACGTCGTTCAGACCATAGTCTATGAGGATCTGTCGAACGTCACGTTACTCGGGTATTCTTACGGTGGTCGCGTAGTCACAGGAACACTCGACTATATTTCGGACCGAGTCGACCACCTCGTGTATTTGGATTCTAGTGTGCCGGATGATGGCGATCTCGGTGCAAATTCATTTGCACCTCTAAGCGCGGCGAACGTCATTGAATATAGCGCTAATTGGTTGATCTCTCGCCCCGTGACCGTGACTGATTCCGTGGATGATCCAGACGACAACGCTTGGATTAGCTCGCGACGCGTACCAATGCCAATTGGCTGCTTTGTCGAACCCGTACGGCTCAGTCGTAAGTTGGAGGATTTCGATTTTACTCGCACGTACATCAAGGCAACCGCGACACCAAGGCCACCGGACGGAGGACCCGCGTGGACTGCTGCTGATCGTGCGAGAAGTTCGTCGTTATGGCAATATCGTGAGATCCAAACCAATCACCTGATACCGCGAAATCGACCTCAGGAGCTCGTGGACATTCTTTTGGAGCTGGTTGGCGCGAACTCTTAGGCCGAGCCTTGCCTGCAGTGGCCATAGACCGCGACCGCTGGCGCAGCACATGGAAACCCAGATGTCACCGAGGTAATCGCCTCGACCCTTGGTGCTTCGAGTGCAGGTGGCTCTTCGGCCCCACGCGACACATCTGCCTAGATCTGGCACGGTCGCCCGCCCGCGAATTTCTGTGAGCTGGGTCACAGCATGCCCCGTTATCGCTCTCGATCTTCGCACGCTGACTAATCGGCACCTGAGAGCTCCCGGTCCGGGCAAGACGAGATGCGGATTTTTCGGAACATGCCTTCCCCGATTAAACGACACGGAGACAACACTTGACAGTCGCATATCAATGGGAGGCCGAACTGGTCGACCAGATCGCTTCTCTGCACATCCCCGGTGCTCGCAACGCCATTCGCGAGTCACACCGAGAGGTCAGTCGACGACTTCTCGTTCTGGATGACGATCCAACCGGATCCCAGGCAATGCACGAAGTTGAGGCCGTTATGGTCCTCGACATTGAAGTCATCGCGCGAGCCCTGGCAACGCCTGGATCCACGTGCTTCGTACTTACGAACAGCCGGAGTCTTCCTGACACAGAGGCAACGTCCCTCGCCCGTGGGCTCGCGGCCATGGCCCTTGAACTTGAACAACGACTGGGTGGCACTATCGAGATCGTCAGTCGCAGCGACTCGACGCTCCGCGGCCACCTTCTTAGCGAGGTCAACGCGCTCGTCGATGTGCGAGGTGAGTCGAGTCGCCGCAACTACGACGGGATTCTTCTCGTACCTAGCTACCTAGAAGCTGGGCGCTTTACAGCGGCCAACATCCACTGGGCGCGCTTCGGAGACAGTGTCATCGCCGTTGGAGAAACAGAGTTCGCGAAGGATGCGACGTTCGGGTTTTCAAACTCGGACCTCCGACTCCTTCTTGAGGAAAAGAGCAAGGGCGCGATCTCTCCTCACGACGTGCATGTCATTTCTTTGAGCGACATTCGGCAAGGTGGACCTGACCGAATCAAAGAGATTCTCCTCGAGGTTCGCGACGGCAAATTTGTCGTCGTCAACAGCACCAATTATGACGACCTCGAGATCGTCGTGCTTGGCCTACTCGCCGCCGAATCCGAAGGACGCTGCTTTCTTTTCCGAACGGGCCCTTCGTTCGTCCAGGTACTCGCAGGATTGGACGCGATTCCGCCACTCACCCAAGCCGAAGTCTGGCCATCTGGCCAACCCGATGGCCACGGACTCATCGTCGTCGGGTCTCATGTGGGAATCACTAATCGCCAGGTTGAGGTCCTCGAGCAACGACACGATATAGAACGCGTAGTCATTGAAGTCGACGCAATACTTGATCCGCTTCGAGCAACTCAACACATCGAACAGTGTGTTCTCACGGCGCGCCGAGCGCTAGTCGACCGGGACGTAATGCTCATAACGAGCCGAGCACTGTCAACTGGGCACGACGCGAACGAGAGTCTCCGCATCGCGCGAGACATCTCAGCCAGTGTCGTGAGAATCGTAGACGCCCTCCTTGCCGACAGTCCGACGTGGGTCATCGCCAAAGGTGGAATCACCTCGCATGACGTGCTCCTCCACGCCCTTGGCATTGAGCGCGCCGAAATCGTCGGACAACTGTTCGCAGGCTTTGTGAGCGTTCTCCGTCCCCTTGAGGCCAAGACGAAGGCTATCGGGCTAGCGTGTGTCGTCTTTGCAGGAAACGTGGGCGACGACGCCTCACTTGCCGACGCCGTAGACGTCCTTTGTAGGCGTTTCTAGTGCTTAGCAGAGGTATCGACGAGCTTCGCGAGGCTTGGACCAACAAGGTTGGTATCGCCGCCTTCACGACCTACACACTCGAGTCGACGCGTGCGATTTGCGAAGCTGGGTCATCCGTCGGCTCATCCGTAATAATTCAGGCAGGGTCGAGTTCATTCGCCGGTGTTGGCCGAAGGATTCTCGCCTCCGCCGCGCTCGCGATGGCAGCGGAATCGTCGTCGCCCGTCGGTGTCCATTTGGACCACTCAACCGATGTCAACGAAATACGAGCCTGTATCGAGTTCGGGTACAGCTCGGTCATGATTGATGGATCGCATCAATCATTCGAGGACAACGTTGCCTTGACAAGGCTTGTTGTTGCCGAGGCGCACGAGCACGGTGTCTGGGTAGAAGCCGAACTGGGCGCAATCGCCGGTGAAGAAGACTTCTCCGGCGAGTCTGAAACGAGCGAGTTAACCGATCCCTTTGCTGCCAGCGAGTTCGTCGATCGCACTGGCGTCGACGCGCTCGCGGTCGCGATCGGGAGCGTTCATGGAATTTCTCGTAAACCAGTCCATCTCGATCTCGCGCTGCTCGCGCGAATCGCGCAAACGGTGCCTGTACCCCTCGTGCTACACGGCGCGTCCGGGCTGGACGAGAAGGAACTGCGGGCCGCCGTCCAATGCGGCATGGCGAAGGTGAATTTCAACACGGAGCTGAGACGTGCTTACCTTGCCTCTCTCCGTGAGTCAATCGACGGAAGGAGTGACGACGTAGTACGCGTCCAACACGCGGCAATCCGTGCCATGGCGGAAGTCGCGCACGAGAAAATCAGACTCTTAACCCGGTAATTGAGAATACGAGGTTGCGGTGAGCAAAGACAGCACTCCATTGACAATCGGATGGATCGGCATTGGCGCTATGGGGCTTCCGATGGCAGCCAGGGTCGCTGCGGCGGGCCTCCAGGTTCGTACCTTCGATTCGAGCTCGAAGCAGCTCGAGGCGATAGAAAAGTTGCATGTTCCAGTGGCACCCACCGCTCGCGACGCCGCTCGCGGCGCCAACGTCATTGTCCTAATGGTGGCGTCGCCCGATCAGGGTGAAGAGGTGCTATTCGGCGAGGAGGGAGTCGTTTCAGAACTGCGAGATGATGCTCTCGTCGTCGTGATGGCCACCGTAGGTCCCGACGCAGTCACGCGTTGGGGCGATCTCCTCAACGCCCGAGGTGTCGGCCTCGTTGACGCCCCAGTGTCGGGAGGCGTCGCGCGGGCAGAGGCCGGAGAACTCCTGAGTATGGTCGGAGGCGCGGACGAGGCTGTTCATCGCGCGAGGCACGTACTCGACGCCACATGCCGCACGGTCGTCCAGGTCGGAAAGCATCCTGGGGATGGCCAACGAATGAAGCTCGTCAACCAGTTGCTTTGCGGTGTACACATAGCGGTCGCTGCTGAGGCGCTTGGATTAGCGGAGGCGCTCGGCCTCGACGCGGAAGCTGCGTGGGAGACGGTGCGCCACGGAGCCGCAGCATCCTTCATGCTTGATGACCGAGGCCAACGAATGCTGACCGGAGATTTCCACAACGTCCGAAGCGCGATAAATCTCTTCGTGAAAGACATGGGCCTTGTGACGGAGGCTGCACATGCTGTTACATACCCCACGCCTATCGCCTCCGGCGCTCACCAACTCTACATGGCGGCCCGGCGAGCCGGGTTGGGTAATCTCGACGATTCCTCGATCATCGAGATCGCGCGCGGACGTTCCTCGTCACCAAGCTCGACCGGCGTCTAGACAACTACGGACAGCACTCGCGGGTGCTAACCAGTTGGCCCACAGCTTCTCGAAGCGAAGTCATGACGCATCGACTCTGTTCACGCGTGGCCAGAGCCGCTTACGGAGTCCTGCCGAAGAACGCGACAAGCCGATCGAGCGGCGGGGCATCTGAGGCGATCGAGAGTTCGATCCCGAAGCCACGCCCAGGTTCGCGGAGTCGGCCAGCGAGGATCGTGCGGTACATGTCCATGCAGGGGAGACAAAGATCGTCTGGAAAGTCAGCGACCTGACCCGTTGCACGCGCCAGATCCCAGCCGTGAACGAGGTACTCGTTTGCACGCATCATCAGATACGTCGGGCCTGACATATCTCCGAGCCCATGATGGTAAGTCCCGTCAAGTGCGCCGGGCTTACCGATCGCCGCTCGAAACTCGCGAAGTCGACGGCTGAACGCTCTGATCGGATCATCTCGTACCTGATCAACCGATCGATCCGGCGTAGCCCGCCCCTCAATAACGCACGCGTACCACTGCGTGCCGGTGATTACGTGATTGAGCAGCAGTCGGACCGTCCACTCCGCACACGGCGTAGGAGCTTCCAGCGAGTCGAGCGGCGTTGCCGCTACGAGCCGGCTGAACTCGACGGCAACGTCATCGAACTGTTCAAGCAGGCCCATGAGCTACCTCCAATCGATCCCACTCGTGTCACAGACGAGTGGCTTGCGAAAATTCCGAACGGATGCGCTGCACTCCTTCGGCTTGCGGCCAATTGCGACTGAAAGACTCTGAGCTGCGACGCGATAACCGCCTGCGTCGCTTCCCCTCCACCGATGCTGTCAACTTGGATATACTCTACACATCTTAGCGGTTAGTGAGGCACACTAAGTATTCGTGTAGTCTCGCCCGTGAGATACCTGGGCGTACTAACGCGGCCGTGGCCCCCCTGCGGCCGCGTTAGTACGTTCGTTCGGCGCCGACAGGGAATGGAGGGGCGCCGGCGGAGTTCCAGCCGTTCGCGCGAACAACTGGAAGAATCTCAGGAATCGACAAAGTCCCTCACGCCATCGACGACCGACTCTGGCTCGTCTTCGCAGCCTCAAGTCAGGCGAAGCGCTGACGACCACGAGACGTCATCCAACGAGCGTGATCGCGTACTCCCCAGGCGACGGCCTCATCTGATTCTCGATTGCAAGGAACAACCGGTTCCAGAAGTCCTCCCCAGGGTAATCCTACCTGTAAGCTTTTACCATGAACACCGGTTCGGTGCCATTCCAGAGTCTCGCCCGCAACGTCGCGCTCTCCGCTGTCGGAAATTCTACGAAGGCCGACGCAGCATATTTCGAACTTCGACGCGGAATTCTCACGGGAAGCTTGCTGCCGGGTCACCTACTCGAGCAAGAGACACTAGCGGCACAACTTGAGCTCTCGACGACACCCGTGCGCGAAGCCCTTCGACACCTCGAAGCCGAGGGTCTAGTGGAATCCATAGCGTTCCGAAAAGTACGAGTCTCCAGACTCTCGAAACGGGAACTGCGCGAGTTGTACGAGATCCGCTTGAGCTTAGACCCGTTGGCTGCGTCGTTGGCAGCGACGAATGCCTCTACCGATGAGATCGAACAGAGTCGGAAAGCCCTGGTTTTCGGTGAACACGATCCACTCAAACGCTTAGAGGTCAACCGTGCTTTCCATCACAGCATCTACTCGGCATCCAACAGCACCTCGTTGACCGCGATGCTTGATTCGCTGTGGGACCGAACGGACCGGTATCGCTACGTCCTTGCGCGGCGTGGCGTTGACCTATCGATCTCTGTCGTTCACGCGGACCAGAGCCACCAAGCGATGTGGGATGCCTTGGCGAACCGCGAACCAGAAACACTCGCCAAACTGATGCATGACCACATCACCGAATCTGTGGACCGAATGGAACAGCTAACTGCCGACCTCGATGCGCTGAGCGACGTCGCGGTGCCTTAGCGCTCAGGGCCCGTGTAGTTCCAATCAGGACTCTCAGCGGGGTCGCCAGGGCCGGACGGCATCCGTCGTGCAGAGGGGCGCCCGTCATGTGCTGGATGCGCCATTGCGACCGATTCTCATCGTCACGGTCGGGCTACTCCCAAACGGCCGCCGGGCAGACCGACTGAGTCTCCGTCGCTGATGGTCTTGCCGTGTTCATTTCCGAAGCCCCGGTAATCGTCCGAATCAGGCCGACGAGCGATGCCCTCGACGGCATACAGCGCGCGCATACTTGCACTCCAGATGAGCGCAATAAGAAGGGGACCTTACACAGCACTATTTCAGTCGAAAGATGGCGCGCGCATTACCTTCAAATACGGCTTCCTTTTGGGTACTGTCAAGCCAGTCGACGGCGTCGATCAACGGCTTCACATCGTCAAAGCTTCTCCCCGACGCATCGATAGCGGAGCCTGCGCCTGGGCGCTCAGTCCCAAAAAGACAGCGCTCCGGGCGGCACACACGCAGCAGCAGATCGATAGCTTCTTGGCTATAGAGTGCTGTATCGAAGTACAGATGCTGTAAACGGTCATCAAAGGTTTCACCAGTCTCCGAAAACCGCATGAGCGCGCGCCATCGACCCACCTGGTACGGGACCGAACCACCACCATGGGAGATGATGAGCTTCAGGGTCGGAAAACGTGAGAACACTTCCGACGACACCAGCGACATGATTGCAATACTCTCTTCGGTGATGAAATGATTGTGGAACGACTCGCGGCTTGAGACGCAACCAGCACCGTGAACCAGGGCTGGGACGTCGAGCTCGCATAACTTTTCGTACACCGGGTTACCAATAGGGGTCCCCGAGAGACGGAAGCGACGATTGACCTTCTGAAGGATCCGGATTCAAGACGCACCCAACGAACCCGTAGTCACGGATACACCGCTCGAGCTCGCTCATCCAGGATGACGGCGTCGTTGAGGGTGACTGCGGCAAGCCACACACCCCCACATAGTTGCCAGGGTAGAGGTCAACCTGACGCGCAATAAGTTCGTTCACCGCTCCTACGTACCAACCAACGATCTTGGCTGGTTCGAATGAGTGCATCATCCCGAACGGGCGAGGCGAGATTAGCTGCAAATCAGTACCGACTGCTTTGAGACTCTCGATGTGTCGATCACAATATTGCCGAATTGAGGCATCGGAGACGACAATCCCGTCGCCTCGGCCGTGAAAGCCCCTCCCGGCGACAAGATGACTGGCGTAAGCGCCAACCTCCGGACCCGCGACAATATGTGCATGGACGTCGATAATCATAAGATCGCATCCTTCTTCCATTAAGGCAACTTATGGTCTAACCGCCACCAAGACCTCGTCGCAGTGAATATCGCAATAAAGCTTGACCGAGAATTCCCTTTGTAGTCTCGCTACTTGAGTGAGACGTAGTTGAAGTAAATCAACGGGGCCGTCGTGTCGTAACCCTGCACCGTATTGCGCAGGATCGCCGTCGCCGCCGGAAGCACAAACAGCGGGAGCGAGTAGTAGTTCGAGTAGATGTACTGATAAAGCTTGGCATACTCGGCGAGTTGGCCAGCAACACTGAAAGTCTCAGTTGCCTTATTCACCTTGCCTTGAAGATTTGGATCTCCATCACCCCAAGCCGGATTGGAGTAGAAGGTGGCTGCCTCGTACGCGGGATCAATACTCGCTTGAGTCTGCGTGATGAAGACCTGGTAGGTCCCACCCGACAGATACGAAAGTGCAGCAGTCTCAGCCATGGAGTCGATCGTGGTAACCATTCCCGCCGACTCCCATTCCTTCGCCAGACCCTCAGCGAGTGAGAGGTAGTTGGGGGTGTTGGAAAGCGGGATAATGGTGAAGTGCAGCCCACCAAGCTGATTTACCAGCTTCGTCGCGGCAGACAAGTTATACGACGCCGGATGCACGGACTTATCAAACTCAGGTGATCCAGGATAAATCTGTTCGCCGGCCACGGTGAATTGGCTGCCGTACAAGGCCTTACCCAACGGCAGAGCATCGGTCGCCTTCGTCAGAGCCTCTCTTGCTATCTCGTTGGCGAAGGGTGAATTTCCCTTTTCCGACATAAATATGGTGACGAACGAATTCTTAGGTGGCTTTGTCACAACTAGGCCAGCAGTTGCCTTGGCCTGAGTGACGTATTGTGGGTCGGGGCCTCCGAGCGCAATCATTGCCTGCGCATTATTGTTTTCAACGTCGTCGAGAGCGCTGTTCTCATCACCGACATAAAGTAATTTCATCCCTGAGAGGTGAACCGCGCTCTTGTTCCAAAAATAAGGGTTACGGGACAACAGGATCTGATCATTCGGCGTGTCACTCGTGACAACAAAAGGGCCGGCGCCGATCGGATCCGTGTCAAGAGCACCCTCTGATTCGTTCTGAATCGCAGTCGGCGATGTCACATACGCCTCCTGCACGCCGACGAGACCTGTCTTAATGAAGGCCGGCGTGGGTTGCGAGAATGTGGCGCTCACTTCAGTCGAGGAGACCGCCTGCGCCGAGACAAAGGTCTTCATGGTAGAGGCGAAGCTAACGGTACCTGCCTTCATAAGCATGTAGTCCCGATTCCAATTGTAGGCAACGGCGGCTGCATTCAAGGCCGTGCCATCCGAAAACTTCAAACCGGGACGAAGAAAGACGTTGATAGTCAGATCATGATTTGTGACCGTGTACTTCGTCGCGAGGTCGGGTACCAATTGTCCCTGTGGCCCAAGGTCAAAAAACGACGAATAAATCGCGCTCAAGATCGGCTGATCAGAGGTGACCTGACCTCCGACGTACGGAGACTCGAGCGACACCCAGGTGATGTCGTACATGTCAACCGTGAGGACACCGCCCTGCTTCGCGGCACTCGTGGTAGCTGAGGCGACTGGTGCACTCGCAGCAGTTATCAGCAGTGCCAAGGATAGGAGGATCATCATCGGAGTCACGATGACCGATCGTCGTCTGAGGCTCGCTGCGGTAGGGTTGAGGTGCGCAATGCGAGGTAGTTGCATTATTAGACCTTCCTGTAGAATTTCAGCTTCTAAATTTCATGTACTTGCCATGGGACTGCCGAATTAGAGCAACTGTTCAGTGGCGCCTATCGGCAAGTTGTCGCGACAGAAATACGCTCACCATCTCGACTGCTCTGAAGCAAGGCTTACTGGGCCCCATCTGCCTTCTGCAGCAAGAGCTCATACTGCCGAAATGCCTGTATCAGCACTTCGCGATCCGGGCAGTAGCGCTCTGCATCATCTTCGATGTAGAGCCGACCATTCTGGCCGATCCGGTGGTAGTTGGCGCGTGCGAAGTTCACATTTGCCCCAGTCACTCGCCTCGCCTTCGCATATCCGAACTCTTCATCCGGCTCCTCCTCGAAGCCGGGGATTCTGAGTTCTGGACGGTATGCCTCCTTCTCATCCCAGAACACATTCATGGGCTCTTCACCTCGTTCGACTGCGTCCACCTGCTCCTCAAGTAGCCGTCGGTACTCGACAACCAGCACGTCGGAGTACGCGAGGTGTTCGTGACTCCGATCAGTGATCTCGCCTTGGGAGTACCACGCCACCATGTCCTGCGAGAGGACGTAGTCGAGGATGTATTCGCCGTTCTCATCCTGAAGCGGCAACTCTCGATACGGAATCGCGGCGCTCTGCTTCGGGAGCTCGATCTCGTCGGGAAAGACGAAGCACATGTACTCGATGTGCCAAGTTGTCGTGTCATCCACCGGCACACCGATCTGATACCCGTAGTGAGGTGGGATGCCGCGCGAGAGCAAGTACGGGAAGAGAATGGGATTGGTGCCCACCTGCCAACTTGCCGAACTCTCATCCTGATCCATGTCGAGCGTCGCCTTGGTGAACCCAAACGGATTGGTGATCGGTCGGTACTGCACGTGCTCTCCGCGACGAAGTCGCTCTGCCTGCCGAGTCATGCTCTGGTTGTAAAGCGGGTTCGGATCGTCCGTCAGCAGACCCTTCCGCTCCATCGCATACTGGAAGAGGCGCCCATGAAGATAAGTTCCATGCCCAAGATCGCCACGATTTTCCATCACTTGAAGCCAGTTGCAGGGAAGGTTGTGGCCGATGATTTGACGAAAGCCACCCGGCTTCACGAAGAGGTCCCACTGCGGCAATAGCGGCACCGGCTGAGGACCAAGGTAAGCCCAGATAAGGCCGCCCATTTCCTGCACCGGGTATGCCTTTATTTTGATCTGCGATTTGAGTGAGCTATTTGCGGGCTCGAGGGGAGTCTCAGTGCAGGCCCCAGTTTCGTCGTAGCACCATCCGTGATATGGGCAACGCAATCCGTGCTGCTCTGGAATACCGAACTCCATATGGACATTGCGATGCTCGCATCGATCTCCAATCAGACCGAGATCGCCCGACCGATCACGGTACACGACCAGATCTTCACAGAGCAGGCGTACCTTCTGCACCGGGTTATCGTCGAGCTTCGCGGTCGGCAGAATCGGATGCCAGTAGCGCCGCATTAACGTGCCGGTCGGAGTCCCTGGACCCACTCGTGTAAGTCGCTCATTCAACGATGTTGAGACTGCCATAATATCCTCCTTGACTACCTAATAGATCGACAACCATTGAGTGGCCTTAGATAACTAGGGCCTTCACTTATTCGTTAACTCTTCCACTTACCCACGCCAAGATAACCGCCTCCAAATCAGCCAGGACCTCAGCAGGAAGCGGGCCCTTTGCGGCTGACGCCACCGCCTCCTCAATATGGGAGCGCTCTGAGAAACCGAGAATAGCTGTGGTTACACCCTCCTTACCAAGGACATATCTAATGGCAAGTTCTACGATTCCTATACTCAGCTCGTTCGCTATGGCGTTCAAGGCAGCCTCGCGAGAATCACTGGCGTAGGGACGAACTAAGGAACCGCTCGACAGCACTCGAATTACCTCGACACCCATACCAGCTTCGGACGCCCTGTCGATTACCGAGTAATAGTTCGCATCTGGAAAGCCAACGGGCATCTCAGCCCCAGCGCTTGGGTTTACGATATTGAAGGACGCATTAATGGCGCTGAACGCTCCACTCGAGATCATCTCCGCCACGGCCATCGGCTCTCCACCATAGGCGGTGAAGCCAACGGCTCGAACTTGACCACTGGCTATGAGTTGCTCGAAAGCCTTGAGAATACCGCTCGATCCAAAAACGTCATCGAGGCTTAATGTCACACCACTTCCGCCTGTCACGTAATCCCGGCTTTGAGCGACGCGGTTGTGCAACATGAGCTTGTCCAAGTGATCTATCTTTAGCCGCTCAAGACTTCGTTCGAAGTTTCGCAGGGCGGAT
>Ga0206870_1187_pt2 | contig 13873 bp, 13 predicted proteins | sample Alteio_BWOrgCont_36_FD_152620 | JGI IMG/M metagenome (GOLD analysis project Ga0206870, IMG submission 152620) | Enriched cells from forest soil in Barre Woods Harvard Forest LTER site, Petersham, Massachusetts, United States -... | ecosystem: Environmental > Terrestrial > Soil > Temperate forest >... | reverse complement strand
CAACGACCTCAACGGTTTTGTCCAGGATGACTTCAAACTGAATTCGCGGCTCACAGTGAACCTTGGCGTTCGCTGGGAATATGACGGGTTACCGACGATGCCGGACGGAAATTTCAGCAATTATTTGCCGAGCCTGGCGGCCCAAGGAGCGCTGCCAACCACTCCTGCGGCGGGAACGCTAGCAGGTTTCATCGTCCCGAGTAATTACACGGGGCCGCTTACAAATGGCCTTTCGAAGAACAGCAATCCGACCGCAATTCCAGGTCATGTGCCGTACGATGACTTCGCGCCGCGGGTGGGCTTCGCTTGGCAGCCGACTGCGAGCAATCGCTGGGTTCTCCGTGGCGGCGGGGGGTTCTTCTACGACCTGATCAGCGGACCGATTTTTGTCGATAACAACCCGGGAGCCACGGCGCCCGGAATGATTCTCACTGTCTCTCCTCCGGCTGCCGCAACATTGTCAAATCCCTGGGTCCTTCCCTCTGGAATTATTCCTGGAGCCGCCGGCACCTACGGATTCGCGCCTCTCTGGGTGAATCCTGCCACTAACACCAGTTCAAACCTGGCGCAGCAAGCAGTCCAGGAGAATCTCACGGTTCCGCTGACCTACGAATGGAACCTGAACACACAGTATGAATTCTTGTCCAAGTGGGTGCTTGAACTCGGATACGTGGGCTCGCACGGGATCCATCAGGCTCCCCAATCCGCCTCCGGATTTCAAGGGCAAGCGAGTCAGGTGCCCTTCAACATAGCGCAGCTGGCGGGCGTTGGCGCGCCATGCGCGAGTTGCTCGATCTACAATGTGACGACCAATTCTCCTCAAAATGCGGTCTTGCGCGTGCCTTACCTGGGGCTTTCACCAAACGACCGGAGTATCCAGACAACAGGCAGTTACAAATACAACAGCCTGCAAGCGACAGTACGGAAGCAGCTGTCCTATGGATTGGATCTGCAGGCCTCCTATACCTGGAGCCGCGGCTTCATTACTCAGCCGTATGGGTTTAATACTTATCCTTACTACGCCCTCCAGTACGGACTAAATCCCAACTACCACCCGCAGCGATTCGTGCTGAACTACGTTTGGAATCTGCCATTGGGTCATCCCAAGGGAATCAAGGGGGTCTTGATGGATGGATGGAGTTGGTCGGGGGTGACCATTATTCAGGACGGCATTCCTCTGAACATAACCGATTCAACAGCGGGGTCCGATTTCTGCGGCGGGAACGGTTGCACCGGTTTCAGCGGGGCTGCTAATTTTTGCCCGGGTATGTCCAATGCCAATATCGCAACCACAGGAAGTTTGACTCAGCGTGTGACCAGCGGATTGACCGGCGGGCCCGGGTACTTGAATGGCAAAGCCCAAGGGGTCTTCTGCGCTCCGCCCACCGGAGGAATTTTGGGCACGGGGACCGGATTCGGCAATGTCGGCTTGGGCGTCATTCTAGGCCCTGGACAGAACAATTGGGATATGTCGCTGGCGAAGTCCTTCAGCATCAGAGAAGGTCAAGCGTTGCAGTTCCGCTCGGAATTTTTCAACACCTTCAACCATCCGCAGTTCAACAACCCCAACACGGTCGCGAGCGCGACAAGCGGCTTCGGGGCAATCACCACGACTTCGGTGAGCCCGCGAATCATTCAGCTGGCGCTGAAGTATTCGTTTTAGAGGTAAAATGGGAGCGGTGTCGGTTTGCGGCGGGACTGGTCAGAACAGCTTCCCGAGTCGTCCATGAGGAGCGATGGAATCCTGGAAGTGGGTTCTCGGATCAGCTTAAGCGTGTAACCACAAGAATTGAGGAGACTCGTCCATGAAACGTGCGCTTCCAGTGGTCTTGTTTGCGATTTTCAGTTTCGCGGGCCTTGCACTTCCCGTCTTTGCGCATCACGGTTTTCAGGCGGAGTTTGACGGAAACAAGCTGGTTTACGTGACGGGCACTTTGATGAAACTCGAGTGGGAGAATCCTCACATTTACTTTTATGTCGAGGCAAAAGACGCTGACGGCAAGGTTACTTCGTGGCAATTCGAAGGCGATTCACCCAACGTGGTGAAAAGAGCCGGAACCCAGCGGCAGGATATTCTTGCGAGCGTTGGAAAGGCAATCACGGTAAGAGCATGCCCCGGCAAGGATGGCAGTCCAAAGGGCGCAGCCGAGACGTTAAAGGGGCCGGATGGCCGCGAGTTGGTGGTTGGCGGCAGGAGATATGTCGGAGACGGCAAACCAGTGGATCAACCTTGAGGGGCCGTACCTAACGTGGGGAGTCAAACATGAAGCTTCGGGTTTTCATTCGCATTGTGATCACCGCAGCCGCCCTTCTCGCGGTCGCGTGTGTGTCTCGGCTATCGGTAAGAACCTTGGCTGGGCAGACCGGAACTAAACCGCCTAATGTCGGAAATCCTGTAGGTAATCTTTCGGTGCCCGGATATGGGAAACCCGATGCGAAGCCAATGCCCAAGGGCGGTCCGCCTCCGCGCACTCCAGACGGTCATGTGGATCTCTCTGGAGTTTGGTTTGCGGGCACTATGGGCGTTGACGACGTGACGGCCGCCGGAAGTGACGCGCGAAGACAATTCGACCCGAAGGTGACTCCGGAGGAGAAGCCCGCCTTTCAACCTTGGGCGGCCGAGAGAATCAAGAAGCTATCCGCTGTCGATGCGGAGCTACTACGGCCATCGGTGAATTGCATGCCGCGAGGTGTTCCGGGCATGTTTATAACGAACCCGTACCCAATTCAGCTGATTCAAACGCCCGCGTTTTTGGCTCAACTGAACGAACTAAATAACAACTTCCGCATTATTCCTACGGACGGGCATGCTCACGGCAACGATCCCGACCCCACATTCAATGGTGAGGGGATCGCTCATTGGGAGGGCGACACACTGGTGGTCGATACAATCGCTATAGATGACAGAACTTGGAATGATTATGTAGGCTGGTTTCATAGTGACCAGGAGCATGTGGTCGAGCGCATCACCCGCCCCAGCATGAATTACCTCGTCTACCAGGTGACCATCGAAGACCCCAAGGTGCTGACGAAGCCTTGGACGTCCGCGCCTCGCATGTGGACGCTCGGGCACGAGCCGCTGCAAGAGTACTACTGCACGAATAACCAAGAAATAGAGGGACTGAAAAAGCTCAGAGACTTGACGCAAGTTCCACGCCAATAATCGCCCTGGTTCGCAGCGCGCATGTCTTTCGATTGAATTCCTAGGGGTTGCGCGGAGCCGATGGCGCCGGTCTGGCAAACTTTGCTGCGTCAATGGGAGTATTCGCTCGCAACTCGCTCAACTCAATGGTGGATCGACCGTCCGTCCACGTCACAGTCCAATGAAAGGGCATCTTGACACCTGATACCTCGCGATAATCGGAGTAATCGGTTTGCGCGGGGATGAGACCCAGAGCTGTATTCGTATAGCGCACGAGCCGCACAAGCAGGCCCGACTTCTTGTCAAAATATAACTTTACAGGGTTATTTGTAGCGCTGGTTCCCTGGACGACTTCAACATCGTTACCATCAATGCTCGTGGCCGGAAAACCGGTTCGCCAATCCTTCAACATCTGCTTGATCTGCTGAGGAAAAGAGAGGGCCGCATCCAGTTGGGCGCCTTCGAGTTCTCCTCCCGTCATCACAAGTACAGGTATCGGAAGGAATGTACCCGTCGACGTGGTCCAGAAGTTCCGACCGTCGGAGGTCCTGATATTATCTCCCGAAGTCAAGTGCACAATGGTCGTGCGCTGATTCGGAGCCTTGGCGTAGACATCGACCGGGACCTTGCCGCTCCCCGTATCGAACCCCTCATAAGTACCTCGACCGACAAAGCTAGTGACGCTGGCCAAGCGCTGGGCGCCGCCGAGCGCCTGGATATACTTGTCAAAAAGCTGATCGGCCGTGGGTGTATTGGGAACGGGAGTTTCGGGCAGTTCAATTTCATCGGGGTCATCTGGCGGGGGAGTGCCATACTGCTCGGCTAGACTGGGCGTCACCTTCGGACGGGCGTCGCCGCGATGACATGAATAACAAGTTACCTCGCGTTTTCCGCCGAAATTCGCCTTGTTGAACGCGTCCACCATTACCATCATTCGTCGCGCCATCTGTTTCCTTGGGTTGTCCGAGGCAAACGCCGCTGAGCTGCTTGTGTCGTGACATTCAGAACAGTTCATGCTTAGGGCCGCGGCGATGAACCCCATTGTTCCCATGAACTGGTCAACGGTAAGTCCCCGGAGAACCTGGATATTTTTGAACACGTCGTCCGCCATAGGCGGCTTTTCCGCTGGAGCAGCCTGAGCCCTCGCCGACATAACAGAGAGCACAGATATAAGAACGATTTGCGCGGTAACGAAGACGTTCCGTCCCGTTGCACTAGGCATAGTTCCTCCCCATGGGCCCGTTCGCATACCAAGTGTGGCCCATCGTCGCGAGGCCACCGGCGAGCATTTTCCGTGTCTTCGGCTGAGTCTCGCTTCGGGCGCATATGCTACCACGGCTTAGAACACAGTGATGATGAAGCCGCAGCGACTTTCATGCCCTGCGAAGCTGCGCGCAAGCGGCAAACGTCGTCGGTTACCGAGGGGTCGCAACGGGATTGGTAACTGTCTTGTTGTATTCCTCAGTTTCGGTTGGTGAGCAAATCATCTCTCTAACATCGAACTCATCTGATCGCAAATGAAGAGGAATTTTGTCCAGCGCCACCCACGGCTTTGTGTAGATCTGGGGGTCGTTGATCGTCACTGTGAGTTCCATGGTGTCACGATCCACCCGGTGGAATCGCTCTTCCACCCGGAGGTCGCTGCTGTGCGGGCGGCCGCCATTGTCCAGCCACGTTCTTTCATCCATCCCATTCGATTGCACAACGAACGTGTAATCGTCCTCCCATTTACCGACCGAATATCCGTACCACCTTGGCTCTGGGTCCTTGGGCAGTTCGCGTCCATCGGTCCAGATAGTCCGCCAAACTTGCTGAAATTCGTACAAAACCAAAACCTTTTTGGGCATTTGGATCATTTGTGTTGCCCTTAGCTCGAAAAGATCTGCTCGCGGCAAACCGGCAGGATCACAGCGGTCCACTGGATCGTTCACAAACGCGGCGGCGACTTCTGTCGTTCCCCATCCCGGTTTATTTGCCAGAAACTTCTCTCGCCCTGAAGCCGTGAAGGGTAACTCGTGCTCGGGCTTCCCGTCGGAGGGCATACTTTTGGCTCCAAATACCCCAATACCCGCCCCGCCTCCTACGTCCCAGGTACCGGTCAGGTCCCTGCGCGGCGCCGGGGCCTTCTGCTTCTTCGCAGCCTCGTCTTGCGCTTGAGTCCAATTCGGTGAATCCGAATTCCATACAGAAGGAGCATTTTGTGCGCGAAGAATGGGTGAGAGCAACGATGCACTCAGTACTCCTATCGCCCCGATCGCAAACATTAACCATCGTTGCATTTTCCAAGTCCTCCGAAGCTAGGTTGCACCTTTAATTTCATCTGCCAACTCACTGCATACTTCTGGGGCGCTAGAGCCCCAATCAATGAGGGACAGGTCACCGGTAGGCGCACCAGGCTTTAGGTAACTGCATATCCCTAGGGTTTTTCTGCCGGCTGCGCGGGGTTCGGATCATTGGCTGAAAACGCCTGGCCACTCGCGAGCACAACGCTCCTGTCTCCTCTGAAGCGCCCGATTGGCGAAAGGTTCTTTGCTTGCACCAAAGTCACAGTGACCTCATCTCCTGGTTTGAAACTATTCTTCGCCCAGCCCTTCCTGACCATATCAGGCGGATTAAGAGCCTCTATCACCCAATGCTGCACGTTTCCCGCAGGGTCCTTGACGTCGACTTTCATAATGCAATGCGGATTCGCCCACAGCCAATCCGTGATGGTTCCTTTTATAGTAACTTCCTTCGCAGTCTCATATGCCGCGTTTCCATGATGCGCGAACAGCGAAGCCGAAGATAGCGTCAGCAAACCAACAGTCGTGGCAACTCGCGCAAGTCTTCTCATTTCCATAGGACGCTCCTCTACCCAAGGCCTGAAACGATGAAACTACAACGCTTCTACTCCTGGGATAAACGCCAGTCAAGCGGATTTGGCAGCTTCGGAGCGACAGTTTTCGATAATGCCATCTTGGAGTTGGCCGCTACGAATTGTTATTCCGTTGAGGCTCCAGGCGAAAAAAATACAACTTTGAACGCCGCGATTCCGGCAACTCTTGCTTCTTTCTGATGTCGTCATACTTCCTCAAAAACGCTTGCCGAGCCACCGCAATCTGGCTCGGGTCGGTCAGCGGATACGCCCGCATCTGAAATAATCGATTCCCGATCTTCACTCGTATGTTAGGGTCTCGAACCACCATACGGTTCCAGAACCTGGCGTTCGGAAAATCGTCCCGATGGTCCGTCTGCCCTGGCGCAGGCGCGAAATATTCAGAGAACAAATACAACTGTGCGTCATCTCTCGCGATATCCGTGCGCACAACGTGGGGAAGGAGATACCACGTGCGAGTCTCAATCTGAATGTTTGGAATCGCATCCGTGAACGACCAGTCGGTGACGGGTGTAGTAACACGATCTCCGTTCAGCCAAAAGCCAAGCTCGCCACGGTATAGGCGCACCACATTGTTACGAAGGCTATTATAGTTAGCCGGAAGCGAGGGGGAAGAACGCGTGATTGCGAAGCTCAGAGCGAGTGCAAGGATCACGACGATCAAAAGCACCAGGCCGACGATTCTTGACGTCTTCATATGTTTGCCCTCACCAGGATTCTTGCATAATCAAGTCACGTCCGGCTTGCCCCATTTGGTGACCGCGTTGCATCTGGCGTCGTCATGTATTCATCTTTTGATCCAGTCGGCTTGACGTAGCACTGCATCTCCAAAATCGGAAGTGCCTGCTTCGCTGCCGCAGCGCCGATACAGCTCCTTTCCCCCGAACCTTGGTCGCTCATCACGCCAAAGCCTTCGGGTCTAAGGAGGCGATGTCGTTATGAAATCAATAATGCCTGCGAGTCTCAACTGGTCGATGCGACACTATCCAATCGGTTGATCCGACGATACTTCTCATAGAGAACCGATCTCTCCGCTTGTGCTCAATTCAGACCTAAACAGGGCAGCGTTCTGTTGGGTCGTCGCTCGCGAACAAATTTAGCCCTTTAGACTGCTGTAGGTAGACTTCGGGCTGGTGCTGCGACGACCCCACTGAGACCACCCCGTTTATCCGCCGGGGTTGTAGTTCACGACATCCCCACCGCCCACCTGAATGATCCCCGGCCCGATTTCGGCGCCATTCACAGCGATGACCAGGGGGAAGCTACCGCATGACACCACGACATGGTCTTCGTCACTAAGAGCTTCACCGGTTCCATTGCACTTGTATTGAGCCAAGTCAATCGTTCCCCTAACGTGAGGATTGGGGCCGCGTGGATCGACAATGGCTATCTTCCCAAAATCGCTGGGACTGGTCGTAGGCAGAGTCTGGAAAAAACGGTGGAGCAAGGGAATCCACAGTAGCTGCTCCAATCCGTCACCCGTCAAGAGGCCTTGTGCGGCAAAGTTGGTCTGGCCGATCAGTTGGTGATTGTCCGCATTCACGAAGCTCGCATAGGGAGGAATGGAAACCGGCGCATCGGTGGCCGCCAGATGATGTGGTCGGCCGGATCATAGTCAATTTCGTCAGCACGCTGACAGGTAGTGCCGCACATGGACACGGCCGTCCTATTGGAGAGTGAGATCGAGCCGATAATCTGCAGATAGGCCGCAGACTTGGGGTTCACGTCAGCCACTTTCAGCGTGTTGTCCCCATCCCCGGCCCAAACTGTCAATTCCGCGCCCTCTGGTTCATGCAAAGCCAATGAATCAGATCGGCGCCTATCTCACGCTCCGAGCCCCATTTTGCGTTCCCGCGGTCCCCGCTGCCCTTTAGACGTTTTGGGTCTTATGCTTCCTCAAATGATCGCGATTACCCAAATCTGCGTGGCAACAAAATCGGACTTTTTTTTGCAAAAAGTGTGCACCCGATTCGTGCAACTGTTGGCCCTGACTGTGTGACAGTTTTGGGGTGAGCGACGGGATTTGAACCCGCGACCCTCGGTTCCACAGACCGATGCTCTACCGACTGAGCTACGCTCACCACCGCTGAGGAATGAACGACTTAGCTCATTGCAACTGGCGGCAACTTGCACAACCCGCCGCACAATGAGCTTCCCTGAAGTTTAACACGCCCCGAAGTTTAGCACGCCTGCACGCATCGATGCACAGGGCCGCGCGCCTTACTGGCTCCGGCCCTGGGTGCAGTCGATGCTACTTGCCTTTGCCTGTCCGGGCGGCGGGTTTGCTGAAAAACTTGTCGTATTTCGCCGTCTCTATCGGCGCGCACTCCATCTCGGGAATATCGAAATGGCGCGATTGTAGTCTCAACGATAATTTGTCCAGCGCGACCCAGGGTTTCGCGTAAAATTTCGGGTCGATAATCTTGATCGAGAGCTCCAGGTGGTCGGCGTCCACGCGGTGAAACGTCTCTTCCACCTGTAGAGCGTCGCTATGTGGGCGGCCGGCATTATCGATCCATGTGTCGTCGTGAAATCCATTCGACACGTCCACAAACGTGTAGTCATCCACCCATTTGCCCACTGAATATCCCCACCACCTCGGCTCTTCCGGAGGGGGCACTACCCCCGCGACGGTCGTCCATCCTGGATTTTCAGGGTCCTTGGGTAATTCCCTGCCATCCGTCCAGATCTCGCGCCATTTCCGGTTGAATTCATACAAGATGAGCACCTGATCCTCAGTCTGCACGATCTGGCTCGTCCTGTAGTTATGAAGGATAATGCGAGGAAACCCCTGCGGATTGCAGGCTGGCATCGGATCATTCGATAGCGCCGCCGGAACTTGGGTGATTCCATAGGTGGGCTTGTTCGCCTGAAACGCTTTCCGCCCTTCAGGAGTGTAAGGCAGCTCATGTTCCGGCTTCCCGTCGGATGGCATCGCTTTCGCTCCATTTGCCGCGATGCCGTCCGCCGCGCTCTTGGCGGGTTCCCAGATTCCAGCTAGGCTGCGGCGTGGAGCGGCGCCCGGCTTCTCACCGTTTTTATCGGAATCGTACACCGCTCCCGGCCAGCGGCGCTCTTGCGCGCGCGACAGATAAGAGAACGCCAGCACCGCAACCACTGCAATCCCCGGAACCAGAAAACGCCTCGTCATTGGAAGGCTCCTCCCCCAAGTCTAAATCAGCCTGCATTCCACTCTCTTATTTTGGGCCGAAGCTTCCGATACTCGTTTCGCGCGCCGGCCGCGTCGGCGCTGCTTCCCTCACCCTTCCCACTTGAGCGTCTTTCCATTCGAAAGCACGACCTGTACCAGACGCCCAAGCGGCTGGCCATTCTTGACTGGCTCCAGAGTGACCGTAACTTCGTCCCCTGGCTTAAAGGTCTGCTTGCTGAATCCATACGGGACGATGTTTGGCGGGGCTTGCGTCTCCATGACCCAATGCACCAGTCGTCCGTCACGCCCCTTCACGTCGAAGCTCAGAAAGCAATGGGGATTGGCCCAGAACCATTCCGTGACGGTTCCCTTCATGGTGACAGTTTTCCCGACGTCGAACACCGCGTTGCCGTGGTGTGCAGATAGCGGACCTGAAACGATCAGTAGCCCAGCAGCCATAGCGACAGTCGCGACCAGCCTATTTCTCATGGCAAACTGCCTCCGCGTCTCTTCTTTCCCAATTTCTCGATTCGTATTCGCCGGTATTTACGATCCCAATCCGATCTTTGCGCAAACCATACGCCCGGGACTCCTCTCGCGTCAACAGACGAGCCAATCCCCTCGCCGCCTCGCTCTTGGCTCCTTATTTGAGCCTGGCGCGGGCGCGCTCACACCCGGACCTAGCTGCGCTATGAGGCGCGGTTGGCAAGTGCGAGTGATTTGGGCTGACGTCTTTGGTTTAGGCGGAATCGGTTGCAGCTTTGGCCGCTGGCCGAGGCAAGCTCAGCTCCAGCAATCTCATGCGCAGAGCCTCGCCCGCTTCCGTAAAGACTTGATTACAGGTGTGGCGCAGGCGCTGCTCGGCCGAGCGGACCAGCGTCTCCAGATGTTCCGCGGATTCTTGATTGAACTTGTTGATGGTGTTCTGCAGAGATGCATTGGCGATCTGTTCGACGCGCGCTTCGTGGGTTTGGATGGCTTGATCGCCCAACTGAACGATGGCCTCTTTCACTTTGTTTTCCTGCGCCTCCGCTTCAGCTCGCACAGTCTCAAGTACGGAGCTCACCTCAGCGAGCAGATCCTGCTTGGCCTTGCTCAACGTGGCTTGCGTGTCCTCGGTCCATGCGGTGCGCAGCCGCGACGTCAGCCGTTCCCCCTCGGCTTCCCAAGCTGTGCGCAATTGCGCGCTTTGTGTTTCGATCAGTGTCGAGATTTCGCTGGTCGCAGCGACCGCCTTCTCGGAAAACTCGCGAAGCGCCGTTTCGGCTTTTTCCCTCACGTTATCGGAGGCCGCGTTCAAGCCTTTTTCAAGCGCCGCCTGCATGCGCACCTGGGCTTTCTTTTCGCACCATTCCGTGGCCTTGAAGAGCGATCCAAAGCTCGTGTAAGTGGCGTCGGTAGCCTTTTCTTCGAGTTCGGCGATCCATTTTGCCGTGGCCGCGCGCCCGGACTCCTCCATCCGCCGCTCCGAACTGCCGATCAATTCCTGGATCACGCCTTGCATCCGGCCCGCGGCAGCCTCGACGCTGTGTTCGGTGACGTTTGCCAGGCTCTCCTGCGTGCGGCGCAGAGACTCCTGCGCCGCTGATGTGACCGTTTCGATGCTTCTGAGCGTCTCGCTGGCGCTATCCAGACGGGCAACGAACTCGGTCTTGAGTTGACTGGAAAACCTGTCAATCTCGCGGCTGGTTGCGTCCTGCACCATCCGCACTTGTTGGGTCCATGCTGTCATTACATCTTCGGCGCGGCGCGTCATCTCCTCGCTGGCCGTCTCGAGTATGGATGTGGCGCGCCCCTCGAGATTTTGGCCCGCGGCTTGCGCCACCGCGTCCAGCCTGGATAGTTGCTGGCTCAGATGCTCCTCAGACACTTGCAGGTGCCGCAACGATTGTTGCAAGCGGTCGTTTTGCTCGTCGAGGTATTGCCGCAGCCCGCCGAGCTTGAGGTCGACATCGGCGGTGGCCTGCGCAAGCCGGGAAGCCTCGCCGTGAATGCGTTGTTCGGCTTCCTCCAAGTGCGCGAGCGCCCGCTGAGCGCGCTCATCCTGCTGATTCATCGCCTCGCGTAAGCTGTTGAGCTTATTCTCTGTTTGCGTGGTCGCTTCGGTCAGGGCCTGGCCCATTCCGGCGATACGCGAAGCCACTTCCTTTTCCATCTTTTCGGAATCGCGCGTCAGACGGCCTATGGCGTCGTCCGCAACCGCCTTCAAGGACCGTTCCATCTGTCCACGCCACTCATTTCGGAGGGCGGCTAACTCTGTTTCCAGGCGTTCTTTGCGAAAAATAATCATGATTGCGTCACAAGGCTCCGGGAATATGCACTGCGGCAGTCCTGCCGCAAACAAAGAATGTACCACACACTAGCCTTGATGATAATTCCACTGCCAAAGTTAGCTAAGAAATGCCGTCCAACAGCTCCGCCTGCAGTTCACGGGGCCACGGGTCGAAGATTCGTTAGACCCAGCTTGGTCTCCAAGCCCCTTTGTTCGAGGGACTTTACCCTGATTTTGAAAACTACCCGGCGGCTCAGCGACCTGTCCTCTTTGCCGGTTACTTCCACCGGTTCCGCGCTTCCCCTTCCCGTTGCAGAGACGAAATCCACGAAGCACCGGTGGTTCTCTGGCGAACTCCTGCCAGCCGAATCATCCAGCACATCCAGGCTATCCTGCACCACGGAGATCGAACGCGCCTGGCTCAGCCTTAGATTGAGTCGCTCATCGCCCTCCGAACTGGCATGCCCCTCCACGACGATCGAATTGATTCCCGGCCCGATCTCGGGCGAACATGCGGTAGCCACGAACTTGGGGATGAACTCCTGCACAAACTCCTTGCCGCTCGAGGGGATATCCGATTTTCCCTGTTCGAATTTCAACAGTCCCTCAGGCACCACCACCAGCAGTCCGAGGGGGTCCTTGGGATCGCTCGTTACCTGCACCCCTTCCTTCTGAAAATCTTTCAGGGCGTCCTCGAACCTGGATAGCACCTGGCTCTTTGTTCCCTTGGTCTGCTGCAGTGCATTGTTGAGCATGGCCACCAGCAGAAGCACAAAGATCACCGCCAGCGAGGTCATCAAATCGGTCAGCGAACTTGCAAGGCCGGTATTTTCATGCTCGTTTGGCATCAGTGCTGCCTCGCAATCTTTCGAGCGACTCCGTCAACTCCTGCAACCGTTCAGACATCATGTTTACGTCGCTGGTGATCTCACTTAAAGCCGTGTTCAACGTCGCAAACTGATATTCCACTTCCTTGGCGTCATTCGCGCGGCTGTTGAGCTGTTCGATGACCTGTTCGAACTGCTCCGCGCTGCGCGATGTCCATGTTTCAACTCTTTCCGCGATTGTCGAACTGGCGCTGCTCGTCTGCTCCGCGCTCCTCTGCAGGGTGGCGGCCATTTGCGTGCCCAGATCGTTTACTCTTTCCGAGAGGTCGCGCACCACGCCCGTCAGCGTTACGGCCATGTGGGTGACAGAAGATCCCGCTGTGTCATTCATCTGTGTCATGAATTGCCGCAGGATGAGGGTCGAAGCTTTCACTTGGGTCTTGGCCAGCTCAAACTGTTCGGCGCTCGATTTCGTTGCCAGCGTCGCTAATTCCGCCATGGCCCCAATATCGCTGTGGATATCGGCCATGATGCGCGTCGACGACAGGCGAGGCACCAGCGCATCGATGCTCGACACCAGTCGCAGCCGGACTCTCGAGAGGCGGTGGGCCAGCGACTTTTCCAGCAGAAGAAATATGGTTGCTGAAAGCAGCGCGGCAATAGATGAAACGAATTTTCCCGACAGCCCTTCGATCAGCAGCGGCAAGCCCTGGATCTGGTTCGTTTGCGTATCAATTCGAACGTCTACCAGTGCCACCAGGATCGCCAGGAAAGTAAACAGCAGCCCGCTGCTGGTTACCACGCTCGGGAGAGAGTTATAGAAGCCTCGATTCAGGCGCCCTTCGCCGATCGCGGACTCCGTGAAAATGCCTTCCGCGCTCTCCGACGCCCAGAATTGTTCCCCGCCGGCTGCATCTCCGCGGACAACAATCGTCGAAGCATAGCCGTTCCACGCATGGGACAGCGTGGTGGACTGGCCCACAATCTCTGCCAGCGCCGCATAGCCGTCCGCCGTCAATCCGGTCTTGGGGTCGGCAGGCCTTCGTGAGCGAAGGCGGTCAATCCTGTCCGCCGCATCCGACAATATCGTCGATTGCCTCCGTATCTCCAAAAAGAGATAGAGGAGCACGCCCAGCGGAACCAGAAGTAAGCCAACTGCTGCAATCCACGCGAACTTCGGGGCGTCGAGTCCCCAGATGTTCCAGTGAGCCCGCAAAAGATCGAGAAGCGTCATGCCAGGTTGCCCCTTTGCTCGCTAACACCGGATTCTGAAACGGGCAGGAAGAGTGAGAAGCCAGAGGTGGTATAGCCGTTCAGAATGAAAAAGATGGCACTTAGTATCATGGGAGCCTGCGAATATGCAATCACTTGCGGTGATGAAGAGAACAAATACTGTGAAAATCAACGGTCTCTGAGGAAAAGTCAAATGAACACCTCGTCCAGCAGCGGCCATCTGCGCTTTGAGGTTCGAAATGCCGGCCAGGTGTCGTCCCTCTTCCTGAGGCCCGCGAGTGCTCGCTGGTTTTTGGTACTGGCCCATGGTGCCGGCGCCGGGATGAATCACCCGTTCCTCGAAAAGCTTGCGTCCGAATTGGCGGCTGTGGGC